>Ga0193716_1001037_pt1 | contig 16541 bp, 10 predicted proteins | sample U2c1metaG_FD_145901 | JGI IMG/M metagenome (GOLD analysis project Ga0193716, IMG submission 145901) | Soil microbial communities from a riparian zone of the East river system, Colorado, United States - U2c1 | ecosystem: Environmental > Terrestrial > Soil > Riparian zone | place: USA: East River...
GCCCTTCCCCGGATTTTGGACATTCTGTGCCTTCGTATCTTTAGCCCATGAAACCGAGCCTTACAGACTTTTATGCACAGCTAAAATATTTCGTCTCTTTTTTTGCCGCCTGGCTAATATTTACCGCCGCTTCCGGCCAGCGCCGGTCCGTCCCCCGTAACTCTGGCCTCCTCTCCTATGTAGACCCCTACATCGGCACCGGCGGTCACGGCCATGTTTTTCTCGGTGCCAGCGTTCCCTTTGGCGCCGTACAGGTTGGCCCCAGCAACATCAACAAGGGTTGGGACTGGTGTTCAGGTTACCATTACTCCGACAGCGTTGTCAAAGGTTTTGCTCAAAACCATCTCAACGGTACCGGTATTCCCGATCTCGGCGACATCCTGATCATGCCCTATACCGGTTCTGTAAGGACAGAGACAGGCACCCAGGCTAACCCGGCTGAGGGTTATTCCTCCCATTACTCGCACAAGCAGGAGGTCGCCCGGCCGAACTATTACTCCGTCTGGCTGAAGGATCACCACGTAAAAGTCGAGCTCACCGCAACCGAACGCGTAGCCTTTCATCGCTATACTTTTCCTGCCGATCGTGCCGGCCATATTATCATCGATCTTCTCCAGGGCAATTTCGATGTCGGCTGGCAACATCCCAAGGTTAGGGCCCACCTGCTGAAGCTCAATGACTCTACCCTCATCGGCTGGCGCAACTCCTCCCAGTGGGCAAAAGACCGGCGGATCTATTTTGCGATCCGCACGAACACGCCATTAAAAGATTTTACCCTGATCGATGGTGACAAGCCCGTTCCTCAACTCTCTCTCGAAGCCGATACGGTGAAGGGGCTAATATCATTCAAGCATAGAACTTCAAACGTCATGCTTAAGGTCGGTGTGTCCAATGTAAGCGGAGAGAACGCTCTTGCCAACATCACCTCCGAGATCCCCGGCTGGAATTTCGCCAGGATCGTCCGCCAGGGGAATGCAAAATGGGAAAAGGCGCTTCGGAAAATTCAGGTCACGGCTCCCGACCCGGTTGACCGTACCGTCTTTTACACAGCCTTCTATCATACTATGATCGCTCCCGCTCTTTACAACGACCATGACAGCAGCTATCGCGGCGCCGATGGCAAGGTCATTGAAAACGCCCCTTTTAACAACTACACCATCTTCTCCCTCTGGGATACCTATCGCACGCTTAATCCGTTGATGACCCTTGTCCATCCTGAACGTGTGAGCGATATGGTCAATACAATGCTCTCTATTTACGTCCAACAGGGCAAGCTACCCATCTGGCATCTGCAGGGGCGCGAAACGGATTGTATGGTTGGCTATAGCGCCGTACCCGTCATTGCCGACGCGTATCTGAAAGGCTTCGGTGGCTTCGACCCCAACCTTGTGCTGGAAGCGATGAAAGCTTCTTCCACACGCGACGACTATGGCATGAAATACCTGAAAGAAGAAGGATATATCCCTGCCGACAAGGAAAAGGAATCTGTTTCCAAAGCGCTGGAATACGCTATCGACGACTGGTGTATCTCCCGTGTAGCTGCCCGGCTTGGCAGAAAGGACGACGAACAGTATTATGCAAAACGCGCCAATTACTACACCCGATACTTCGATACCGTAACCAAATTTATGCGTCCTGTTCTGGCCGATGGCTCTTATCGTGCGCCCTTCGATCCCTTTCAGTCCATCCATGAATGGGGCGACTATACGGAAGGCAACGCCTGGCAGTACACCTGGCTTGTACCGCAGGACGTAGAGTCCCTGGTCCGCCTCATGGGTGGCGACAAAGCCTTTGTAACCAAGCTCGATAGCCTTTTTGTCGTCAACAAAAGCATGGGCAGCCAGGCCTCTCCCGATATCTCGGGTCTCATCGGCATGTATGCACAAGGCAACGAACCGAATCATCATATCCCTTACCTCTATGCTTTTGCCGGTTATCCCTGGAAAACGGCTGAGAAGATCAGGCGTATAACCAAGGAATTCTACACCGGCAAAAATGATGGCCTTTGCGGCAACGACGATGCGGGCCAGATGAGCGCCTGGTATGTGATGAGTGCCCTCGGGTTCTACCCGGTAAACCCTGCAAACGGGATATTTGTCTTTGGCACTCCTCTCGTCCCTGAGGCTCGCCTCGAAGTTGGCAACAACAAACAATTTACGATGGAAACCGTTAACGCCGGGCCTAAAAATATCTACATTCAGCGTGCCACCCTCAACGGCGTCCCGTATCGCAAATCCTATATCACTTTCCAGGAGATAAAAGCCGGCTCGACGCTGCGTTTCTACATGGGTGACAAGCCAAATCCGATCTTTGGTGCGGCCCCGGCTGACCGGCCCATGTCCAATCCGGCCTCCGCTCCTGCCACTCTCGGCGCCATGCCCGCACCGGGCATAGCTCCCCGCACCCCCGCTAAGTCGATCTCGATCCATATCAACCAGGTTGTCTTCCCTGCATCCGCTCCAAAAATTGCCGTTGTCAGCACTGAAACGCCACTCGACGGTACACCCTCTTTTGCTCTCGTCGACGAGGCAGGTCACACAATGTTCAACGGCATGCTAAGCCATCCCCAATCCCTTCCGGACTGGGAGCCGGGCAAACATTACTATCAGGCCGACTTCTCCGCCTTTCGTCAACCCGGTACTTACCGACTACGATTGAGGGCGGATGGAGTTTCCGAAAAATTCGAAATAGGCGGGCCCGACTGGGCCCGTCCGCTTATAGCGGCGATCCTACACTATTACAATAAACAGCGGGCCAACACTCCCGGCGAGCTTGCTGCAGACCGCCAATTGCGCTTATTCGGCAGTGACCGTCGCGTCGACCTGCATGGCGGCTGGTGTGACGCCTCCGGCGACGTCAGTAAATACTTCTCGCATCTGGCCTATGCTAACTTTATGTCCCCCCAGCAGATCCCTCTTGTCACCTGGTCGCTGATCAATACCGGCGAGACCCTGCACTCATCGCTGGAAAAATGGGGACTCTCGGATTCTCTTACCAGCGAAGCCCTCTGGGGCGCTGATTACATAATGCGCGATCTGTCGGCCGAAGGCTATTTTTATATGACCGTCTTTAGCTATTTCAAAAAAGACCCTGACGCCCGTCGTGTCGTAGGTCTCCGTGCCAACAGCGTCACCACCGACGAATATCAGTGCGCCTTTCGTGAAGGCGGTGGCATGGCCATCGCAGCCCTTGCCCGTATCTCCCGATGGAATAAGAATGGAGACTTTACGGCACAGCAATACCTGGATGCTGCTCGTAGGGCTTATGCCCATCTGGTGGTCAACAATAGAAAATATGATGATGATGGAAAAGAAAATATTATCGACGACTATTGTGCCCTGATGGCGGCAACCGAACTATGGATCGCATGTGACAGCGCCTACTACCGCGACCAGGCCCGTGCCCGCGCCGCCAAACTCATTCAGCGCCTCACTCCCTCCGGTTATTTTCTGGCCGATGATCATCGCCGTCCCTTCTGGCATGCGTCCGACGCCGGCCTGCCCGTCATCGCCCTTGGGCGTTACCTCGATAAAGAGAAGGATCCTGCCCAACGCAGCGCCGTACTCTCGGGTATTTATACCGCGCTAAACTACAACCTTCGTGTCACAGACGAAGTGTCCAATCCCTTCGGTTATGCCCGTCAATCATTCCTCTATCACGATTCAGTAAAAAATGGTTTCTTTATTCCTCATGAGAACGAAACCGGCTGGTGGTGGCAGGGCGAAAATGCACGCCTTGCGTCACTCGCAACGGCCGCACTCATTACCCGCGGCCTCTCCGGCTCCGGGGCCGCGTGGAACGCCCGACCTTCGACATCCGCTTCTTCCGAAGCCGCGTCGAACGTCCCCTGCTCCGATTCCCTCTCCCTCTTTGCCGCGCGCCAATTCTCCTGGATCCTTGGCTGCAACCCTTATTCTATGTGTTTTATGTACCAGTTCGGTAAAAATAACGTGCCTTATATGAGCTCCAATTATGGTCATGGCAGCGAACGCGGCGGCATCTCCAATGGCATCACAGGCAAAGAGGGCCATGGCGACGGCAGCGGCATCGACTTCCGCACCAGTGCCAATGGCAACGAATGGCGCTGGACGGAACAATGGCTTCCTCACGCAGCCTGGTTCCTTCAGACACTCACGGCTCTGGCCGATCAATAAGCCGGGATTCACCCGCGCCTACCCTGCATCCGCGCCTACCCTTGGCTCGCACGCATTCCAACTGCCGGCATTTATCAGTGCCCGCTCAATTCTTCTTCCTCTCTGCTTGCAGCACTTCCTGTTGATGCACACTTTCCTTGTGCACATCATTATACAAGGCCCGAACAAATTCCTCCGACAGCTGCTGACCTTTCCCCCGCATTATAGCGTTTTGCAACACTTCTTCAAACCGCGCCGACTGCACTACCCCGATCTGGTGGTTCATTTTGTAAGTGCCGATCGCCCGGGCCGCCTTCATCCGCGCTCCCAGCAAATCGATGATCTGCTTATCCAGCGTATCTATTTGTCCCCGGTAATAAGTAAGTGTGTCTCTTCGTGTCGCGTCCTGGGCTTTGGCCTTTCCCAGGAACAAGCTGCATAGGATACCCATGGAAAATAAAATTTTCTTACACATAAACGAATATTTGGCCAAAGCTACCAGAATGTCCAATTAAAGTCCTCCCCAAATCCGGTTACCTGCAAGCCTGCTTTTTATACAGTGTTGACCCAGGTCTCCCAAATCGAACCCTCATTCCCTGTTTGGGAAAGGAATGGCCTTATAAATGCCTTGATAAGCAATATCTTATGCCATGGCATATCCCTTGCCTATTATTGGCAAATGTACCAACATGAAAAAATTAATCCATATCCTAGCCGACGAAGAAAACTACACCCCAGCAGGCCTTTTGATGTCCTTCCTTTTGGGAGTGCTTACTTCATTGCTTTTTTTTGCTGTATTTTTGTAGTCGTTGCGCCGCTGCAGAACTTCGGCAAGCTTCGTCCCTCGCTAGAGCTTCGCCGGAGCGTCGTCCCTCGCTCCTTCTCGCTCGTACCCTTCGCTCGGCTCGGGTACGTTCGTTCCCTTCGCTTCGCTCGGGAATCCTTTGCATAGCCTAACCGGGGCTCCAAGTCTGCTCCGCTAACGCTTCGCGACCTTCACCACGCTCGGTCCGGCGGCCTTCACTACGCTCGGCCTGGCCGCTTCCGCATCGAGAAGCACTTCGCAATCAGGGTGAAGCTGAACTACTGAAGCCGGGATATCGATTGTCACCGGTCCGAGTATGGCCTTCTCAATGATCTCCGCCTTGTGAGCACCCTTAGCCACCAACACTATCTTACGCGTCTGCATAATATTCCTGATTCCTCGGGTCAATCCTCCCAATACAACATCGTCCGGTACCTGTGTCTCCCTCCGTACACGTGCTTCGAAGTCCGGATCCATCGGCGAGACCCAGGTGTCACTTTCGAAAGGCGTTCCCGGCTGGTTGATGCCGATATGGCCGTTCATACCAATCCCCAACATCTGAAGATCGGCACCGCCACGTTCTGCCAGACGCCGCTCGAATAATGCCGCCTCAGCCACGAAGTCATCTGACAATGTAGGCGGCATAACACAATTCTCCTGCGGCACGCCCAACGGTCCCACCAGCTGTGTATAGATCATCGTATAGCAGCTGCCTGCGTACGAGCGGGGCAGATTTGTCAGCTCATCCACATTGAAAAAGGTCACCCGCGATACATCAAAAGGATATCGTGCATGGATCTCCGATACTACCCGGTGCATCCCAATCGTCGTTTGTCCGGTCGACAGCCCGATCACCGCGGCCGGATTTGCCAGCAGCTGACTGATGATGCGCCAGGCCGCAACCCGATCGAATTCCTGTTCGTCTTTTGTAATTGTTATTTTCATAATAGTTTTAATGTTTTACTACCTGCGCTGCGGGGCGGCGGGACAGCCTTACCAGGCTGTCTGTTTAAAAAACGTATTCAGCGCCTCCGCCGCGACCTCCTCATCAATCCCTTCCACCAGCACGGTCACCACTTCTCCGCCCTTCACGCCCATCGACAGAATATTCAACAAGCTATTCATCTTCACTTCCTTTATCCCCTTCTTTAACAAAATATCTGACTGGAACTGCCGCGCCAGCTTTATGAGTGCTGTTGCCGGTCGTGCATGCATCCCTTCCGGCGCTAAAATGGTAAAGTCTCTTGTGATCATAATTGAAAGTTTTTTCTCGCGGCAGTCTCGCTGCTTCGGATCAGAATATTCTTTATCGCCGGTATGGCCGGGGCGCTCATCGAAAACTCCCTCAGTCCCATCCCTAACAATAATGACGTCGCCTGCGGATCACCCGCCAGCTCTCCGCACATCCCAACAGGGATGCCCTGCAAATGCCCTTGCTCTATCACATAGCGGATCAGCCGTAGCACCGCCGGATGATAGGGATCGTACAAATCTTTTATTTGCTTATTCATCCTGTCCGCAGCTAATACATACTGACAAAGATCATTGGTGCCAATGCTGAAGAAATCTGCTTCTTTTGCCAGCAGATCGGCTATCACGGCCGCCGAAGGAACCTCGATCATGATCCCCATCTTTATGGCGCTGTCAAAAGGGATCCCGGATCGCAAAAGCTCCCCCTTTGCTTCTTCCAGAATAGCCCTGGCCTGCCGCACTTCCTGCACACCGCTGATCATCGGGAGCATTATCCGGCATTTTCCGAAAACACTTGCCCGCAGGATCGCTCTTAATTGCGTCAAAAAAATGTCTTTTCGGTCAAGACATATGCGTATTGCCCGATATCCTAAAAAGGGGTTGTCTTCTTCCGGTAATTCAAGATAGGGCAGGGGCTTATCTCCGCCAATGTCCAGTGTCCTGATCGTCACCATCCTGTTGCCTGCCCGGAGTAATATCGTCGTATAGTATCTTACCTGCTCATCTTCCGTCGGAAAAGAATCCCGCTCCATAAAAAGCAGCTCTGTACGTAACAACCCAACACCATCTGCCCCAAAAGCTAATGCTTGCTCCATATCCTCCGCGGTAGCAATATTCGCCAACAGTTCAATTCGTACTCCGTCTGTCGTCACGGCGGGCTGGTCTTTCAATGCCGCCAGCCGCCTCACCTCCTGTCTAAAGATCTCCCGTTTCTTCCTGTAGTCTTCTACAATCGCAGCGGTTGGATTGACCAGCACCAGTCCGTGGCTGCCATCCAGGACCACCAGATCGCCATCGAGTATGCCATCCAATTCCCCTCCGCATCCTACCACCGCCGGCAAGCCGCGCAAGCGCGCCACGATAGCCACATGCGAGGTCTTCCCACCGGACTGTGTCGCAAAACCATGGACCTTACTGCGATCCATTCCGATCGTTTCAGAAGGTGAAAGATCCTCCGCAATAATGATCAGGCCCTCATCGTCTTCAAAGCCGCTGCGAGATATGCCGCTCCCCGCTGTTGATCTGGCGTTGCTGATAAGTGCGTTGACTCTGTCAGAAAGATTCCTTACAATCCTGTTGCCCGCGTCCTGCACGTCCGCCGCCCTTGCCTTCAAGTACTCATCCTCCATTTGTTCGAACACCTGTACCGCCAGCCCGATCACCATGAGCACCGCGTCACGCGCCGTCATCTTATCACTGCTGATCCGCGCCAGCACGTCACTTTCCATCTGCGGGTCCTGCAACAATTCCAGCTGGACTTCCAGGATATCTCTTTCCTCTCCTACAACCTTTTTAAACAACTCATGTACTTCTTCAACGGACAACTTCACTGCCTCTCTGAATCGCCCGATCTCCCGTAGTATTGCCGTCTCATCTGACAAGACCACTCCGCTTGCTACCTCCTTACGTTGGCGCAACACATAGGCCTTGCCTATCGAAATACCCGGCGAAACTCCAATACCCTGCATAACAAATAATTTAAGCCAGCCAATGCAAAAGACTGCCTATAAAGCCCAAACCCAACAACCCAAGCAACAAATATGTCGTCTTCACGCCCTTCTTCACGAAATAATAAACGAGAAATGTCAGTCCCAGCGGCACCATCGCAGGAACTATCTGATCCAATATTCCCTGTAGCCCGGCGCCTTCCCCAAACGATATGGGAGTATGTATGTTCATCAGTGTGGCCGGCATTGCGCCCACCACCATCAATCCAAGAATGGCCGCTCCCTGCGTGAGCCGGTCCATGACATTCGATCGTGACAACTTTTGAAGGAATTTAGTACCGGTTTTATATCCGATAAAGGTCAGCTGATACCGTAACAATAAATGCGGAACATTAAACAACAGGATGAACAATACCACTCCCGAAACATTCCCTTTCAGGGCCAGTGAAGTTCCGACCCCCGCCGCAATCACCTTCAAGGTTCCCCAAAACAACGAATCGAAGACTCCCGCCAGCGGTCCCATCAACCCCAGCTTAACTGAATTGATCGAGTCTGGATTGAAATCCGCATCCCGGCTATTCTGCTCTTCCATGGCTGTCGTCAAACCCAGTATCAGGGTACATCCATAAGTGCTCGTATTAAACAGTTGCAGATGCCGCTGCAACGCCGCCGCCATCGACTCTTTTGTTTTATAGAATTTCTTCAGGACCGGCATCATTGCAAAAGCAAAACCCGTATTCTGCCAGGTCTCAAAATTAAAATTCGCTTCCAGCAGCATCGATCGGAAAAAGATGCGCCGCAGGTCACTGTTCGTCACCAGGCTCAGCGCCGGAGTGGCCGTAACTTCCTCAGTTCGCGGATGATCCGTTGCATCATTGGCGTCATCTTCCACTTCCTCGCTCCCCCTTTCTCCCACCTCAGTCCGTTTTGTCACCAACAGGGCAATGATCACTCCAAGAGCACCGATCGCGATTACCGGCAGTTTCACAAACGCTGCCAGCAAAAAGCCCAGAAAGAAATAAGGCGCAACGGCTTTACGCAGCAGCAGGTTCATCAGCAGGGCAAAACCCAGGGCAGGCAGCAAATTCCCTGCTACCTGTAATCCCGTGTTCACCCAGGCGGGTATAAGATCCAGGAAGGTCTTCATCGCCCCTGCTCCGAGTCGCAGCGAAAGAAATCCCACCAGCGCCATCAGCACCGGCTTCAAAAAACCGGACACAACATGCAAAGTCGACACCTTATGATAATCTCCTTCGCTTGCATAACGCTGAAACGGCTTATTAAAGCCGCTTCGGAATACAAACAGGGCGCTGAGCAGCATCTCTGCGAGGATCGAAATAGGAATGGCAAGTGCCAGGGCTATCGCCGCCCCTTTCCCCGAAAGAATGGCAAATGCTGTCCCCAGCACTCCACCCGTCACTACGTCCGGCGGTATCGCCGCCCCGACCTTGATATTACCCATGAAGATCAGCTCCAGCGAAGCGCCGATGACCACACCCTGGTGCAGATCACCCAGCACCCATCCAACCAATGGACCCAGCACCAAGGGCCGGCTGAGCAACGTTGTGCCAAGGAGGTCCTCCGAGTGACCGAAAAAAATGATCGCTGTTATTAAAAGGTAGGCTATCATGAAAGCAGGCTTTCTATTCCTATTTTTTTATCCGTAGGCACCTGCCTTACCTCCAACTCAATACCCTTTTCCAGCAATTCCCGGATAAGCGTCAGGTCGTTGTCCGTCAGGGCAATGGCTTTAGAGACCGGTCTTGCTCCCTGTTTCGCCCGTATCCCACCAAAGTTGATGGACCCGATCCCCGCAACCCCGGAAACCAGCGCATGTGCATCCTTCACTGAATCTACCAGCACAAGGGTCGACAGTGATGCATTCCTGGCATCATTGAGAAAAGGGATGGTCTCCCGGATGGTTTTGATGACTAGTTTTGCCCCTGCCGGTTTTGCCAGTCCAAGGGTCATTTTAAGGAATTCGTCGGTTGCGGCCCGGTCGTTTGCCACAACAATACAATTGATATTCAGCGCAGGTGTCCAGGTAAAGGCTACCTGTCCATGGATCAGCCGGTCGTCTATCCGGATCAGTTTAAGCATCGTTATCGGGTTGAGTAAGTAAAGGATTCACGTAGACCATCTGCTCTTTTGCCCTGCCAACCGCTTCCCCCAGGATCTCCTCCACCGGCAGCCCGGGGTCGGACAACACTACTTCGATCACGAGCGGCAGATTAAAGCCCGCCACTATATGTACCGCTCTGCCATTGGCCGCCCTTACCGCCTGGTTGGTGACGCTTCCTCCTAACAGGTCCGAAAAGACCACCCACTCCACTTCCTCCTCAGCAAACAGCCGGGAAAGTTCCTCTTCGATGGGTTTGTTTTCCTCTACATATGCCTCAAGCACATACACCCCATCCACGGCACCCGCGATCATCTCCAAAGAGGATTTTATCCCCCGGGCCAGACCGCCATGGCTGACAATCAGGAATTTTCGTGTTTTGGTCATAACCTGCAATTATCCATTAAAGCAATTTGATATTCTATTTTTCTTCCACTACATTACCACTACTGACCCTCAAAACTCTGCCTTTTTAGGTTTGTTGATCCCCCCTTATCCGATATTTGCCATCATACCATAATAATATACAAACAAGTGAGAAAAACCAATTGCCTGGCCATAACTCTCGTTCTTTTTATCCGGCTTGCTGCCCTGGGCCGGAACCTGCCGCCCCCATCATCAAACCACCATGCTCCTCATGGCTCTGTCCCATCGACTTCTGTTTTTACATCCAGACCCGATGACCCCACCGCCACCTATTTCCTTGCAGGCAAGTTTCCCACGACGACGAATTTAAATGATGGTCGCACCGATGTCTCCGACGCGCTCCAGGGGGCCATCCGCGACATAAAGACCAATCACAATTTCGGCATCCTTTTTATCCCCGAAGGCAAATACCTGATCACAAAAACCATCTATATTCCTACTGCCATTCGTCTCATCGGCTATGGCAGGACACGCCCTGTTTTTATCCTGGGCAAGTCTTCCCCCGGTTTCCAATCTGCTGACCCCGCCGATAAGGGACAGGCAAAATATATGTTCTGGTTTACCAGCAGTTTGCCGGCCTTTGTCACCTCGCCCACGAGCTCCGGCTCAGCGGCTGCTGCTGCTTCGGCTGCTGGCGTCGCCGGCTCCCCCGCTGCCCCTTCCGTCCCTGACGCGGGCGCCTCCACCTTTTACAGCGCCATGTCCAACATCGACATCCGCATCGAAGAAGGCAATCCCGCTGCCGTCGCCCTCCGCACCCATTTTGCCCAGCATAGCTATATCAGTCATGTCGACATCTCCATCGGCAATGGCAAAGCCGGTCTCTTCGACGTGGGTAATGAAATGGAGGATGTCCGCTTTTTTGGTGGCGACTACGGCATCTATACCACAAAACCTTCACCTGGCTGGCCTTTCATGATGGTCGACACCTGGTTTGAAGGTCAGCGCAAAGCAGCCATCCGGACCCGCGAAGCCGGGCTGACCATCGTTCGGATGACGGCCCACAATGTCCCAACCGTTATCGACATGGACTCCAACTATCACGAAAAGCTCTTTATGGAAGACTGTCGTTTCGACGGCGTCACCGGCCCCGCTATCCGGATCAGCAATGAAGAGAATTCACTTGTCCAGATCAACCTGCGCAATGTAGCCTGCCGGAATGTGCCCGTCCTTACCATCAGCCGGGTCGGTAAGCAACAGATCACCGCTGCCAGTTCCGCCGGCGGGACCAATCCTATCGTTAACGGTACCGTCGTCACAAGTCCCATCTACAACGTCCGCAGTTTTACCGCAGGCCTTCAAATGGACAATTGGTCAGCAGACCCAAAATACTCTACAACAAAGGATCTGCAACCTCTTACCTCCTTTCCTGCCGCGGCCCATTCGGACATTCCCACCCTGCCATCGATGGAAGGCTGGGTGAACCTGCTGACCCTCGGAGCCAAAGGAGATGGTGAAACCGATGACACGAAGATCATCCAGGATGCTATCGATCGTTATCCGACCATCTATGTACCCCAGGGCTGGTATCGTATCAGCAATACGCTGCGACTTCGACCCAACACAGTACTCATCGGACTCAACCCTATAGCCACCCAATTTCAACTTGCAGATAATACGCGGGCCTTTGGCGGCTTCGGTGCCCCTGTAGCTTTGTTGGAGTCATCCCGTGGCGGCAATAACATCGTGACTGGCATCGGCCTCTCGACCGGCGCCAGCAACCCGCGGGCTGTCGGCTGCAAATGGATGGCGGGAGCCGACTCTTATCTCAACGACGTAAAATTCATCGGTGGTCATGGTTCAATCTCCCGTCCCGGCACTCCCCGAACCCAGCTTTATCAACAACCGGATAAGGATTGGGACACCCAATACTGGAGTCTATGGATCACCGACAGTGGCGGCGGCACCTTTAAAGACATCTGGAGCGCCTCCACCTATGCTACTGCCGGCGCCTATATCTCCAATACCTCCACCCCAGGCCGGATCTATGCTATGTCCATCGAGCACCATGTTCGCAGCGAGATCCGGTTCAACAAGGTCTCCAATTGGAAAGTCTATGCATTGCAGCTGGAAGAAGAAAGCCGTGAAAGCTCCGAATGCCAGCCCATGGAGATCGCCGACTGTCATAACATAAGGTTTGCCAATCTCTATATGTTCCGTGTCATCCGCGTCATTAAACCTTATCCATACTCTATTCGTCTCTGGGGCGGCTCCAACCTCGAATTCCTCAACGTCCACAACTACAGCCAGATCAAATACACCACGACGGTGCCACTCTATGACATAAACACCAACACCGAAATCAGGCCCTGGGAATTCGCTCGTCTCTTCGTGCCCTCTGTGCAGGCTGCATCCGGGGCCGCGTCTCCGGCCACAGCAACGGCCGCGGGCCAGAGTTCCGGAGTGGCAGTTCCGGCTATGGGCGCCGCGTCCCTGCCTACCAATGCTGTGTCCCTTGCCACGGGCTTCGAATTCGCACAAAGCGCAACCTCCGACAGCCGCGGCAACATCTACTTCTGCGAATCCCGCATGCGTCGTATCTACCGCTGGTCCGCTGCTACCCGTACCACAACTCTGCTCGCCGACTATCCCTGGGAACCCCTCTCCCTGGCCTGCGATCAAAAAGATAATTTACTCGTGGTCTTCAAATATGTTCCCAAACCGGGCTGGCTTATAGATGGCCGCCAGGAAACTTTCACTAATCCACCTGATGCCGCCGGCACTTCTTTCAGCGGTTGGGGCAACTCCGGCTTCGCCACATGGGTCTACTCATTCGACCCGGAAAACCCCGATGAATCTATTCGTCTCCTGCCCCGCGTGCCGATGGGCAGCATTGCACACCCTTATAAAGTTTTATACCCTGCACATCGCTGGCGCGACTACCATGACTTCAATACCATCTCTGTCAAAAAGCCAGAAGAATGTTTTGTTGCACCCGATGGGTTAACCATTATTCCTGTCGTATATGACCTCGCCCGCAGCACAGCACTTGCCACAGGATACCCGGGCCAGCCGCTTTACCTAACCGACGAATATGACAAACGCACTGTCCGGACCAATGTCAGTCCGGAAGGCTATCTGTCGGATCTAACGTATTTTGCCGAAAGAGGTGAATTCTCCACGATCACCGACAAATCCGGTTATGTTTATATTGCAGACGGGGAAGTTTACCGTTATGATCCGCAGGGCAAACAGACAGGACTTATCCCGACGCCCGAACGCCCCACGAGCATCACTTTCGGCAAAGACCAAAAAACGCTATATATCACCGGTCATCACTCCCTCTACGAAGTGGCGATCCCATAATAAGATCAATATGTTACGATTAGCCATTTTTTTTGTTATCGGCCTGCCCTCGATCCTCCGGGCACAATCGCCGGCTATCCACATTCTTACTAATCAGGTGGGATATGAATCATCCAAATCCAAACGAGCGATAATTGAAGCCGAAGCCAAACTCACACTCCCCGCATTCCAGCTCATCAACGACAGCACCGGCAAGGTCGTCTACTCAGGAAAACCTTCCTTCAGCGGCCCTGTAGACAAATGGAAACACTGGTTGTTCTGGACCATCGACTTCAGTCCATACACTACCACTGGTGTCTATCGGGTAAAGGTCGGCGCTGCCAGCTCGCATCCCTTTAGCATCGGCAGGAATGTTCTTGAGAAAGCAACTCTGTCAGACGTTATTTATTATTTCAAAGGACAGCGTTCCGCCGGTCTCATCGACAAAGCCGATCATCACCTCGCCCTGCCTGCTGCCGCGCCCGCCGCCGCATCCGCGACCACGCTCGCAACTGCCGCCGCATCCACCTCTGCCACTTCCGCTCACGATACCCTCGACCTCCACGGCGGCTGGTACGACGCCACCGGCGACTATGGCAAACACCTTTCCCATCTTTCCTTTTCATCTTACTTCAATCCCCAGCAAATACCCCTCGTCGAATACAGTCTCCTAAAGACTAACGAACTCCTGGCGGCACGCTCCGGTACCGATTTTCGCCAGTTCATGAGGCGTATCACCGACGAGGCCATGTATGGCGCCGACTACCTCTGCCGTGTACACGCAAAAGGTGGCTCCTTTTATCGATCCGTCTCTGCCCCCGGTGCCGGCAAACTTCCAAAAGACCGCGCCATCGGACCCGAAAATCAAAGTTATCGGATCAAACAGTCCAAAGACCAATCCTTCGGCGGCGACCGCGTCAAAAACGACTGGCGCAGCTATCAATCCAGCTACCGATCGGGTGGGGGAATGGCCATCGCCGCGCTTGCCATGGCATACACTGCGGGCATCTCCGGCGACTACACCACAGCTGATTACTTAAAAGCCGCCGAAGAAGCCTTTGCGTTCCTGGAAAAGGAAAACCCCGCCATGACCAATGACGGAAAAGAAAACATTCTCGACGACTATTGTGCGCTGAGCGCTGCGACCGAGCTGCTTAAAGCTACCAGAAATCCGATCTATCAGCAGGCTGCGCAACGTCGTGCGAATAATTTTCTCAATCGTTTTGCTTCCTGGAAGTCATACAAAGGATATTGGCGCGCCGATGACGCAGACCGTCCTTTCTTCCATCCTTCAGACGCCGGGTTGCCCCTGGTCAGTCTTGTGTATTATTACCCCTATGCCCCTGAAGGAACTAAGTCGGCAATAAAACTCGCCGTCCGCCGATCGCTGGAATACGAATTGAAGGTCACGCACGAGGTTGCCAACCCCTTCGGTTATAGCAGGCAGCTAGTACAGGATACCCTGGGTCAGAGAAACAGTACCTTTTTCTTTCCTCATGGCAGTGAGGCATCGCCCTGGTGGCAAGGGGAAGACGCACGCCTGGGATCGATGGCTGCCGCAGCCCGCCTGGCGGCGCCTCTTTTTGTCAATGACAAACCCTTTTCCGACTCCCTGCAAAGTTTTGCCCTCGATCAGCTGAACTGGATCCTTGGTCTCAATCCCTTTGATGCCAGTATGCTACAGGGGACAGGACTAAACAACCCCGGCTATGGCTTCTTCGGCACTTTTGAATATACTAATGCGCCGGGCGGAATCGTCAACGGCATCACCTCCGGCCTTGATAACGAACACGACATCGACTTCAATATCTCTTATGCCGCCACAGGAAAAGACTATGACTGGCGCTGGGCCGAACAATGGCTGCCGCATACTTCCTGGTATCTTTTGGCAGTGGCTGCGGGACAGCCTGCCGGACCAACTGACGAGGCCCATTCCGACGACCATCCGATCCTTTCTATAGGCGCTCCTGCTCCGGACTTCAGCCTGCCGGGCATAGATGGGAAAACCTATACTTTATCCTCGTTCAAAGACGCAAAGGTCCTCGTGGTCATGTTCATTTGTAATCATTGTCCCACGTCCCAGGCCTATGAGAACAGGATGATCCAGCTCACAAAAGATTATGCCGCAAAGGGCGTCGGAGTGGTTGCTATTAACCCAAACCATCCATCCGCCCTGCGGCTCGATGAATTAGGATATAGTGATCTTGGTGATTCTTTTGACGAAATGAAGATCCGGGCAAAGGACGCGGGTTACAATTTTCCTTATCTGTATGATGGAGACAGCGAGATCGTATCCAAACAATACGGACCCGTATCGACGCCACATGTCTTTATTTTTGACAGGGATAGGAAGCTGCGTTATAATGGCCGCATCGACGACACTGAAGATCCCAAAAAGACACCTCATGCCCAGGATGCACGCAATGCTATTGAGGCCCTACTTGGCAATATGGAAGTGCCTGTTGCTGTAACTAAGGTATTTGGCTGTTCGATCAAATGGGCAGAGAAAAGCAACTGGACAGAAAAGGAGGCCATCAACTGGGCCAAAGAACCCGTAAGTATCGATACGATCGGTTATGCAGGTATCGCCCGATTACTAAAGAACGACACCCGCAAGCTTCGGCTGATCAATGTCTGGGCGACCTGGTGTATACCCTGTGTACAGGAGTTCTCAGAACTGGTGACCCTCTATCGCATGTACCGGGACCGAGGATTTCAGCTGGTCAGCATTAGCATGGATGATGCTCCTGCCCGGAAAAAGGCGCTGAGCTTTCTCGAAAAAAAACAGTCCTCTTCCCCCAACTATATCTTTACGGGCGACGACAAATACAAGCTGATCGAAGCTATCGATAGAG
>Ga0193716_1001039_pt1 | contig 16524 bp, 15 predicted proteins | sample U2c1metaG_FD_145901 | JGI IMG/M metagenome (GOLD analysis project Ga0193716, IMG submission 145901) | Soil microbial communities from a riparian zone of the East river system, Colorado, United States - U2c1 | ecosystem: Environmental > Terrestrial > Soil > Riparian zone | place: USA: East River...
AATCGTCGACGGCATCGGCGCGAGCCCTTTCCAGCTGCACCACGCGACGCTCCCGGTCGGTCGGGCCCAACAGCGCGTTGGCCAGCCACACGTGGCCGCGACTGAGACCCCACGTCACCCAACCCAGCAGGTACAGCGCGACCACACCGCCGATCGACAGCAGCAGGTAGCCACCCAGCGAGTCAACGGGCTCGCCAAGGGTGACGAACGGCTCGTCTGAGATCAGCCACACGACGGGCGATGTCACCAGCACCGCCGACATCGCGACACCGACGATGACGACGTAGCCGATCGGCGTCATCAGCACGGAGTGCAGTGCGAGGAATCCCAGGCTGCGCCACCCCACGGCATCGGTCAGGGCGGCCACCACCGACTGCAACCGGCCGGCAGGCCGGACGAACGGCGGCGGGGCATCGATCTCGGTTCCCGTCAGCCGGGCCAGCGAACGGTACAACCGGTTCCACGCCCGTCCGCTCAGCACTACCAGTGCCAGCAGGGGTATGCCGACGAGTGTGACCATCAGCAGTCCCGACGCGAGACCCACGCAGAAGAGGAAGACGACCCCGACGATCGCGAGGACGCTGATCACCAGGAAGTACAGGTAGGTCTGCCACGCCGGTTTGCGCAGCGGGGTGACCAGCGTGTTGGTCCAATCGAATTCGGTGGGCGGCGCGGCGGTAATGGTCACGTGTTCCATCGTTGCCCGCCGTCATACCCGCGATCGATGGTGGTGCCCGGCGAATGATTGGTGTGGCCAGCCACACCACTTGAAGACATGAAGGCGGGTTCGGGAGGACACATGAGGGCGTCGCATTAGTTCTCGCGCGTCCGGCTTTCGCCTCTTGGCCGGCACTTCGGACTGGTCACTCCCGAACCCGTCGTGGAAAAGATCGTACGCCTGTGACTGCGGTCACACCAGAGAAAATTTTGGACGCTCACGAGTCTTTCGACAGCAGCAGGGCGCGGGTGCGTTCGCGCACTTCAGGGGATGCATCGAAGACCACGGCGGAGAATTCGTCGACACCGAGTGCACCCAGTTCGTCGAGGCGCTCGGACACGGTTTTCTCGTCACCGATGATGGCTGCGTCCTCGGGATTCGCGTAGCCCTCCCGGTCGAGCATCGCGCGATAGGCGGGCAGCGTTCCGTACAAACCGAACTGCTCGGCGGCCTGCGCTCGCGCGCCGTCGACGTCGTCGGTGACGCAGATCGGCAGCCCAGCGACCACGGCAACCGCATCCTCCGGCCGGCCTGCCTCCGCGGCGGCAGCGCGAAGCGACGGCCCGATGTGCTCGCCCAACGTCTTGGGTCCGCACATCCACGTCAACGTGCCGGCCGTGCGCTTGCCCGCCAGCGTCAGCATCTGCGGCCCGAGCGCGGCGAGGTAGACGTCGGGTGCCGGGGCGTCGGTGATCTGAAGTGCCCCACGCGCCGTCACCGTCTCACCGACCGCGTTGACCGGTTCCCCGGCCAGCAGCGGTTGGAGCGAGTCGAGGTATTCACGCATGCGCCGCACCGGCTTGTCGTAGGGGATTCCCCACATTCCCTCGGTGACCGCCTGGTGCGTGATGCCGAGGCCAAGCAGAAACCGCCCGCCCGCGATCTTGTTCAGCGTCAGAGCCCGCTGGGCGAGCAGCATCGGATGCTGGTTCTGGATCGGTAGCACCGCGGAGCCCACCTCGATGGTGTCGACTTCCCTCAGGGCCACCGCCAACGCAGTCAGTAGGTCACCGTCGAACGGCATCTGAGCCATCCAGACCCGCCGGAAACCCTCGTCTCGCATCTTCGCCAGGGCTTCCACCGTGGAGTCGATCGGGGACGTACCGACAGCGTCGGCAAGGTTGATGCTGATTCGCATGGCTCCATCGAAGCACGGCCGTCCGTGTAACGATGGCGGCGATGACGACCACGCAGACCCGGCTGGGGAACTTCGGCCCGAACTGGTTCGCGTCGGTGATGGGCACCGGGATCGTCGCGACGGCCGGGGCGACGCTGCCGATGCGGATACCCGGATTGCACGTCTTCTCCCGGGTCGTCTGGGTGGTCGCGGCGGTACTGCTGGTGATCCTCGTCGTCGCGGTGACCGCTCAGTGGTTCCGGCACCCAACGGTGGCCCGCAGTCACGCGCACAACCCGCAGATGGCCCACTTCTACGGAGCGGCGCCGATGGCGCTGCTGACCGTCGGGTCCGGGGCGATCCTCGTCGGCAAGGACCTGATCGGCGCGCGCCTCGCCGTCGACATCGACTGGGTGCTCTGGACGGCGGGCACCGTCGGCGGCCTCTTCACCGCGCTGACCATCCCGTATTTGATGTTCACCGAGTTGAACGTCGCACCCGATGCGGCCTTCGGCGGCTGGCTCATGCCGGTAGTGCCGCCGATGGTGTCCGCCGCGGCAGGCGCACTGCTGATCCCGCACATGGCGCCCGGCACGGGGCGCACCACGATGCTCTACGGCTGCTACGCCATGTTCGGGTTGTCGCTGATCGCGGCGCTGATCATCATCTCGATGATCTGGAGCAGGTTGGCGCACTACGGAACGTCCGGCACGGCCAGGGTGCCCACGCTGTGGATCGTGCTTGGCCCGCTGGGTCAGGGCATGACCGTCGCGGGGCTGCTCGGAACGAACGCCGCCCTCGCAGTCCCACCGGACTTGGCCCAGGGCATGAGCATCTTCGCGATCCTGTTCGGCGTCCCGGTGTGGGGTTTCAGCGTGCTGTGGATCGCACTGGCCACCTCTTTGACGGTGCGCACGCTGCGACGAGGCATGCCGTTCGCACTGACCTGGTGGAGCCTGACGTTCCCGGTGGGGACCTTCGTCACTGGGACCACCCAGCTGGCCATCCACACGGGGCTGCCCGCGTTCCGGGTCGCCGCCGTGATCGCCTACGCCGGGCTGCTTGGCACCTGGGGCCTGGTCGCAGTCCGCACCGCGCGCGGCAGTCTGGCCGGCAGCCTGTTCCAGCCGCCTGCGAGCTCGGGCCCGGTCAAGGCCACGAAGGACCAACCGGCTGCGGGCTAGCCGCAAAAAGTAAGTGCCCCGTGTTGCCGTCGGGTCGGGGGGTCAGACGGCAACACGGAGCTACACAGTTCATCGGCGCCCCCTGCCGGGGCGTTACACCGATCGCAAAACTTCTTTCTAGGCCTCGAGAATCGCCGTGACGCCCTGGCCACCAGCTGCGCAGATGGAGATCAGGCCGCGCACCGGCTTACCCGTCTGCGCTTTCTTCTCCGCCAACTGCTTGGCCAACTGAGCCACGATCCGGCCGCCGGTCGCGGCGAACGGGTGCCCGGCCGCAAGCGACGATCCGTTGACGTTGAGCTTGGCCCTGTCGATGCTGCCCAGTGCACTGTCCAGCCCGAGGCGCTCCTTGCAGTACTCCTCGGACTCCCACGCCGCCAGCGTCGCCAGCACCACCGACGCGAACGCCTCGTGGATCTCGTAATAGTCGAAGTCCTGCAGGGTCAGGCCGTTGCGGGCCAGCAGACGGGGCACCGCGTAGGTCGGCGCCATCAGGAGGCCGTCGTCACCGTTGACGTAGTCCACCGCGGCGGTCTCGCCATCGACGAAGTAGGCAAGCACCGGCAGCTTGCGCTCGGCGGCCCACTCCTCGGTCGAGAGCAACGCCACCGAAGCGCCATCGGTCAGCGGCGTCGAGTTGCCCGCGGTCATCGTGGCGTCACCGTTCTTCACGCCGAACACCGGTCGCAGCTTCGCCAACCTTTCCGGGGTGGAGTCGGCCCTGAGGTTGTTGTCGCGGTAGAGCCCGAGGAACGGTGTGACGAGGTCGTCGAAGAAACCGCGGTCGTAAGCGGCGGCCATGTTCTGGTGGCTGGCGGCGGCCAGTTCGTCCTGGTCGACGCGCTTGACGCCCATCTTCTTGGCGGTGATGGCGGCGTGGTCACCCATCGAAAGGCCGGTGCGCGGCTCGCCGTTGGTGGGAATCTCGACGCCGATCGAAGCGGGCAACTTGCCCACCAGCTTGAGCCGGTCGACGTTCGACTTGGCGCGCCGCAGTCCGAGCAGGACGCGTCGCAGGTCGTCCCCGAACGCGATGGGCGCATCGGAGGTGGTGTCAACGCCGCCGGCGACGCCCGAGTCGTACTGACCGAGGGCGATGCCGTTCGCGACGGCGATGGTGGACTGCAGGCCCGTCCCGCAGGCCTGCTGCAGGTCGTAGGCGGGCGTGTACGGCGACAGCGCGCTGCCGAGCACGCATTCGCGCATCAGGTTGAAGTCGCGGCTGTGCTTGAGCACGGCGCCGCCGACCACCGCGCCGAGCCGCTCGCCGTCGAGATTGAATCGGTCGACCAGCCCACCCAGTGCCGCGGTGAACATGTCCTGGTTGGACGCGTTGGCGTAGGCGCCGTCCGAGCGGGCGAACGGGATCCGGTTTCCGCCGAGGATTGCTACCCGTCGGGCAGCCTTGTTGTCAGACATAGGGGTCATACTACCCACCCTTCTTACTCTGGAGTAAGTTAGGTATTCGACACAAGAGTATCGATCCGCTTTGAAAGGCAACGCAGTGGCTACCGACCTGTTCTCACAAGTCGTCAACTCCGGTCCGGGATCCTTCCTGGCCAAGCAACTGGGCGTACCCCAACCCCAGGACCTGCGTCGCTACCGCGCGGGCGATCCCCCGCTGGCCGGGTCGCTGCTGATCGGCGGCGAAGGCCGCATCGCCGAGCCCCTGCGCGCCGCACTGGCCGAGGACTACCAGCTCGTCGGCGACAACCTCGGCGGGCGCTGGGCCGACTCGTTCGGCGGGCTGCTGTTCGACGCGACCGGCATCACCACCCCCGAGGGGCTCAAGGCGCTGCACGAGTTCTTCACCCCGCTGCTGCGCAACGTCGGCGCCAGCGGCCGCATCGTCGTGGTCGGCACCACCCCGGAGCAGGCCGCGACCGTCGACGAGCGGATCGCGCAGCGCGCGCTCGAGGGCTTCACCCGCTCGCTGGGCAAGGAGCTGCAGCGCGGCGCCACGATCGGCCTGGTCTACGTGTCGCCTGACGCGAAGCCCGCCGCCACCGGGTTGGAATCCACTGTCCGGTTCCTGCTGTCGGCGAAGTCGGCCTACGTCGATGGACAGGTGTTCTACGTCGGTGCCGCCGATTCGGTGCCGCCTGCGGATTGGGACAAGCCGCTCGACGGCAAGGTCGCACTGGTCACCGGTGCGGCACGGGGCATCGGCGCCGAGATCGCCAAGGTGTTCGCGCGCGACGGCGCGAAGGTGGTGCTGATTGACGTAGAAGGCGCAGCGCAGGCCTTGGCAGAGACGGCCAACAAGGTCGGTGGGACGGCCCTGACGCTCGACGTGACGGCGCCCGACGCCGTCGAGAAGATCGCCGCGCACCTGTCCGAGCATCACTCGGGCAAGGCCGACATCCTGGTCAACAACGCAGGCATCACCCGCGACAAGCTGCTTGCCAACATGGACGACGCCCGCTGGGACTCGGTCATCGCGGTCAATCTGCTTGCACCGCAACGCCTCGCGCAGGGCCTGGTGGCCGACGGCATCCTCGGCGAGGGTGGCCGCATCGTCGGGTTGTCGTCGATGGCGGGCATCGCGGGCAACCGCGGTCAGACCAACTACGCCGCCACCAAGGCAGGCATGATCGGCATGACGCAGGCGTTGGCACCCGAACTGGCCGAGAAGGGCATCACCATCAACGCGATCGCCCCCGGCTTCATCGAGACCAAGATGACCGAGGCCATTCCGCTGGCCACCCGCGAGGCGGGCCGACGGCTCAACTCGCTGTTCCAGGGTGGTCTGCCGGTCGACGTCGCCGAAGCCATCGCCTACTTCGCCAGCCCGGCGTCCAACGCGGTTACTGGCAACACGATTCGGGTGTGCGGCCAGGCCCTGCTCGGGGCCTAGAACTATGGTGAACATCGTGGCGCAACGCACCGAGGGTCAACCCAATGGATTGCTGAACCTGGTCAGGGCGGCAGCGGGAGCGTTGCCGTTCATCCCGCGCAATGGCGCCCTGCCCGATCGCACGGTGGCCGTCGACGGGTTGGCCATCGACCCGACCAACGTCGCCGAGTACGCCGCGGTCACCGGGCTGCGGTTCGGCGACACCGTGCCGCTGACCTATCCGTTCGCGCTGACCTTCTCCTCGGTGATGGCGTTGGTGAGTGGTTTCGACTTTCCCTTCGCCGCAATGGGTTCGGTACACGTCGAGAACCGCATCACGCAGTACCAGCCGATCTCGGTCACCGACACCGTCGACGTCGCCGTGCACGCGGAGAACCTCCGCGAACACCGGAAGGGTCTGTTGGTCGACCTGGTCACGGACATCAAGGTCGGCAATGACACCGCGTGGCACCAGGTGACGACGTTCCTGCATCAGCAGCGGACCAGCCTGTCCGGTGAGCCCAAGCCCGAGCAGAAGAAGCAGGCGAAGCTACCGCCGCCCAACGTGGTGTTGCGCATCACGCCTGGCCAGATCCGCCGCTACGCGTCGGTGGGAGGGGATCACAACCCGATCCACACCAACGCGATCGGGGCCAAGTTGTTCGGCTTTCCGACCGTCATAGCGCACGGAATGTTCAGCGCTGCAGCAGTTCTGGCGAACATCGAGGGCCAGCTTCCCGACGCCGTCGAGTACGCGGTGCGGTTCGGCAAGCCGGTGCTGCTTCCTGCGCGGGCAGGCCTCTACGTCGATCGGACCGCCGACGGCTGGGACCTGTCACTGCGCAACCTCAGCAAGGGGTACCCGCACCTGACCGGGACCGTGACGGCGCTGTAGTCACTCCACCGGGCCTTCGGCCGAGCGAGTGGCGACCAGCAGGTGATGCGGGATCGGTATGTCGTCGAGGTGCTGATGCTCGGCCAGGTCGAACCCGGCTTGGCGCAGGGTGGCAATCACGTCGTCGACCGGTCGGAGAATGAATCCGTAGTCGGTGAATGGCAACCGCGCCATGACATCCGGGTCACCGATGCCGACGACGAGGCGCCCGCCAGGACGCAGTACACGCGCCAGCTCGGCACAGGCTTCGTCGAGGTCGGCGACGAAGTAGATCGTGTTGACGGTGATGGCGGCGTCCACGCCGTGGTCAGGCAGCGGGAGCGCCGTGATCGAACCCTCCGACAGCTGCAGTTGACCAGCAGCCCGGTGTCGGATGTTACGGGCGCTGGCGCGGTCGAGCATCTCGCGGGAGATCTCGATTCCGTGCACGATGCCGTCGGCGCCGACGCGGTCGAGCGGCATCGAAAGGCCACTGCCGCCACCGAAGCCGACATCGGCCACCACGTCACCCGGAGCGGCTTCCGACGCCCGCACGGCTGCAGCGACCGCGGGGCGATTACCTCGATTGAGCGCAACGGCGACGACTCGATTGAGGCGACCGTGTGGCCGCCCAAGTTGTCCGGCGACCACTGACCACAGTTTTCTGCGCATGCCCGTAAACGTCACGGCTTCCGACGCCTGCGCGCCGGTATCAGCGATGGGCCGCATGCCACTGCTCGATGCGAGCGTTTCGCAGGTCGTGGGTCACGGTGCGCGATCTCCGATCGTCGAGGTCTTGGCACCTACAGCACCGAGGGTTACGACCTGGGCACCATCATGGTCAAGGGCATCGACTCAGGTGCCGTCACCCGACCGGCGCTGCTGGACTACGTCAAGAACTACGACGGACAGGGCGTCGCCCGCAAGTATCAGTGGACCGAAAATGGCCAACTGACAACGACTTTGATCTGGATCTACAAGGTCCAGTAGTAGACGGCCGCTATCAGAACGGTGGTGGGATGGAGTCGTGGCCCTCGGGGAAGGTGTCGAGGTAGGACAGGAATTCGTCGGGAGCATAGGGCGGTGGACGCGGTGTGGTGCGGTAGTGACGATTCGCCCGGCGCTCCGCAGCGATGGTCGCCGCCCGAGACTGCCGCCGAGTCCCGGTACGCCGTGGCATCTTCGTGGCCTTGTCGACATAGTCGCTCGGCCGCACCTCGGCGGTGACCGGTGCCGTGGGGGCGGATAGGCCGGGGAAGATCAATGCACTCCCCGGATGGGTGACATAGCGTTCCCCGGCCGGTGAGGTCCAGATCACCGTGCCGTCCCGCAACTGCTCATCACCCCAGCGCCAGAACGTCTTGGCCAAATGATGGATGCGGCACAAACACTTCAGATTGCTGGCTTGGGTCGGCCCACCCTGCTGGTGCGGAATCGTATGGTCGGCATCGCAGTCCGCGGCCGACACATCGCAATTCGGGAACCGACACGTCAGGTCCCGGCAGCGGACGAAGTCGGCCAACGCCTGCGACGGGCTGTAACCCAGCTCTGGGGGTGCATCTTCGGGATGGATCAACGGCTGCACCCGCGCCCGCCGGGCGAGGTCGGCGATCACGTCGGCCGGGAGCAACCAGTCCGACCCCACCAACACACCCGGGACGTCAGACGTGCCGTCGACGGTGCCCTGTTCGGCGACCACGTGAATCACCACCGCACTGGCAACACTTTCCGTGGCGGGGCAGTCCGGGCGGCCGCAACCGCACACCAAGCGGTCCGCCCGAGCCGCCAACGCGCCGAACGCATCCGCGCGGCGTTGCGCCTGGGTGCGCGGATCACCGTCGCAGACGGTGCGCGCCAACTCGGTCAACCGGGCCGATACCGCGAACCCGTCCGTGGCGAACACGGTCGCCGAGATCTCGGCCAACCCGTTGTCGACGGTGCCGACGAACACCTCACGATCAGCGATCCGGTCCCGACGCCGGCGCACCGCATCGGCATCGACCTCGGCGATGATCTTGTCGATCCGCGACGACAGTTCCTTGCGATTCAGCTTGCCCCACCGGGGAAGCCGCACCGCCAACTTCTCGTCCACCGACGCCCTGATGTCGTCGTCCGTGATCAACCCGACCCGAAACACCGCGGTCCGGAAGGTGGCCTCGTCGATGTCGCCGGCGATGAACACCCGCCCTACTTCGGGGATCTGCACCCGCAACGCGTAGGCGTAGTCAACGTAGCTGGCCGCCCACTTCCGGCTGATCCCCAACCCGGCGGCGATCTCGAGCACCACCGCGTCGTTGGCGTCGATGATCCAGTCATCGCTCGCCCCGCCGTCCTGGGCGATGCGCAGCGCCACCATGTCCCCGATCGCGACCAACCGGGCCGCCGACGCACACGCCTCCGCACGCGCCGCCGAGCACACCCGCTGCATCACCAGAACAGCCGGATCGGGTCGTTCGAACATATGTTCGATGATACTCCGACCCGCCGACATTCGACATCGACCGCCGGCCTTCCGTGCTGGAACCTGCTTACCGCGTTACTCCTTGGACACCGATTCGCGGGACTGGGACTGGGCCCGACCCTGGGGCCAGCGGCCAAGCGCGATCACGCCGACCACGATCACCCCGGCCAAGGTCAGCGGTATCGACCAGCCCCGGCGGATCCAGACGGCCTGGTTGCATTGCGCCGCATACTGAGTGGGCCCCGATGCGACCGCCTGGGCTGGTGGGTTCGCGGTGTACAGGTCGGCTTCGACGGCCTGGTCGACATCCGGCGACATCGCGGTCCCGCAGGGAATCTTCATCCCCCATGGGTCGTAGTCGCTGAGCTGAATCGGGTAGTAGAAGGCGACGACCCCGATGACGGCGATGAGGCCGGCCACCACGGCAATGGTGAAGCGATCTCGGATCAGGTTCTTCACGACTTCCCGCCCGTCAACCGTGATTGCATTCGGCCCTCCCCGACCCAGAACGTGCAGATGTTAAGTTACCAGTAACAGCATAACAACGGCACCGTCGACCTGCCTGCGCAGAAGTCCCTCCGGATGCCACCGACGCGTACCGTCGGATCGGCGCGACGCCGTGACATACTCGCTGTTAGCAACCGCGTAACACGTTAACTATCGAAGGACCACGGCCTTGGCCGACGATCAAGAGCCCGACCGCACAGGAGTCGCGATTCTCGACGCGGCCCTGCGGGTTCTCGTCGACTTCGGCGTGAAGCGCGCGACCGTCGAGCAGGTCGCCAAGTACGCAGGCGTCTCGCACATGACGGTGTACCGGCGCTGGCCAGCAAAGAACGAGCTTCTCCTCACGGCTGTGATGACCGAGTTCAGACGGCTCTTCACCGACGTGTACGAGGAAGCGCGCCAGCTGGACTCCTTCGACGACAAGGTCGTCTGCGGCTTCACCGGAATCTTGTGGTGCGTCCGAAGCCACCCACTCATGGCGCGGGAGTTGGCCACCGAACCGGAAGTGGTGCTGCCCTTCTTGACCACTGCCGCGGGCCCGTCCATCGACATGGCGATCGCCTTCGGCGCCGAGAACATGCGGCGAGCCGCCAAGGCCGACGGCCTCACCATCGCCGACCCCGTCGCACTCGCCGAGGTACTGGTGCGGATCGCACACTCGCTACTGCTGGCACCCCACTCTGGACCGGCCCTGCAGAGCAAGGCGGAGGTGGCCGACTACGCCCGCCGCTACATTCTTCCGATCGCCCGCAGCGCGGCAGTGCCCGCCTGACCTGCTGGGCACCCGCGCGGAGATAGAAAAAGAAGGTCGACGCGACGAACACCCCGGTCGCCGCGCCGACCTTCTTGCGTACACCATCGTGTTAGCTACTTAAAAAGTCAATAACATTCTAACGCCGCGGAGGCGATGGGGAGCGTGCGTTCAGCTGGCGGCAGCGGCCGGATCGGTGGGAGCTGAATCGGCCGCCCCCGTATCGGACGGCCTGCCCTTCAACCCCCGCCAGAACAGATTGATCATCAACTCGGCAGCCTCGTTGACGTCGGCGTCGCCGGTGCTGACCCGAGTGGCCACGGCCTCTCCCGCACCCACCAGCGCGACGGCCATCATGTCGAAGTCGGTGTCCGGTTCTGGATGCCGAGTGCCCGACAGCAGCAGCCTGCCCACCAGGTCGATGATCCGCTCACGACCCTCCCGCACGGTGTGAGCGAACGCCTGCGAACTGGTGGCCTGGGTATAGAGCACCATCCACGACGACCGGTTAGCATCGATGTAGCTCAGGAACGACACCACGGCGTTGCGCAGCAACGTCTTTGGATTCTGCGTGAAGTCGATGTCAGCGCGCACCTTCTCGACGAAGCGACCCAGTTCGCGGTTCAGGCACGCACCGAACAACTCTTCCTTCGACCCGTAATAGAGGTAGAGCATCGGCTTGGAGATCTCGGCTTGCGCGGCGATCGCGTCCATCGAGGTCTCGTGATAGCCGTTGACCGAGAACATCTGCACCGCGGCGTCGAGCATCTGCTGCTCGCGCACGGCGCGCGGTAAGCGCTTCGTCCCTCCGGCCATTTGATCAGGGTATGCAATGGAGCGCTCAGGGCAACAGTTCGGCGCGGCGCTGCTCCTCCCACAACGCCATGCGGGTGCGCGCGGGTTCACCGATGGCATCCATGACCAGCGGGATGAGCAACTCGGTCAGCAGGAAGCCTGCCGCCATGCTCTGGTAGACCGTGCCGACGGTGCTCGACGCCGCGAGCACGACCTCGGCCTCGGGCGCCACCGGGCAGGCGAGGTCGTCGGTGATCAGCAAGATGGTGGCACCGGCACGATGCACACTGGCGGCCAGCTCCTCCGAGCTGCGTTGGTACCGGTGATAGTCGAACAGCACGACGACGTCCCTGCGAGTCAGCTCCATCATCGTGCCGAGGTCGCGGCCACTGGGATCGGCGAGCAACCGCACCCCGGGACGCAGCTGTTCGAGATGCGCGGCCAGATGCATCGCCAGGAGGTGCGAGAACCGCCCGCCGTGCAGATGCAACGGCCGACCGATATCCGACAGCAGCGCCACAGCGGCCTCCAACGCCGAATCCGGAAGCAGCGCCAGCGTCTCGACGGCGCGGTCGTTCTGGCCGCCGGCCTGCTGCAACAGCCGGTCGAGCAGGCCACCCGCCGCGGGTGCCTCCGGCAACCGGGTGATCGGCCCGCTGGATTGCGCGGTCAGCTCGGCGCGCAGCGCGACCTGCAGGTCGGTGAACCCGTCGTAGCCGAGGGACTGCGCGAACCTCAGCACGGTGGGCGGGCTGACCTCGGCGCGTTCGGCAAGCCTTGCGGCACTGGCCAACCCGGCGCTGGGGTAGTCGGCGAGCAGCGCGCGCCCCACCCGTCGTTCCGCGCGGCTCAGCGCAGGAAGCGCCGCGCTGGCACGGGTGGCCACGGTCTCGTGGTTCATCCGAGGGGATGCTGGGTCATCGACGAGTCGGCCAAGGAGATGGCGACGACGCACTCCGGTGGCAGCGGTTCCCACGCGAGGTCGCCGAAGCCGGTGGATCCGACGATCAGGGTGCCATCCTCGGTGCGGGTCGACCGCAGCGCGAAGTAGTCCTCGAGGTGCTCGGCGGGCAGGTCCGCGGCAGTGATCTCCTCGATGTCCTCGTCGACCAACTGGCTCTTGGCATGTGCGTGGACGACGATCAGCTGGTCCTCGCCGAGAAGGAGTGCGTTCAGGCTGGCATCGGGGTAGATCCGTCTCAGCTGCGTCACCGCCCGCCGGACGGCCTCCGCGAGATTCGGTGCGGCGCTGCGATGCTGGCGGATCAATCCGAAGTAGCGCTCGCTGTCGGTGGTGCCGTGCAGCGATGCGGCGACCTCGGGTTCGAGGAGGCCGTCCAGCAGTCCCATCGGCTTGATGGAGCCGTTGTGCGCCATGGCCACTCCGTCGGCGACGAAGGGGTGGGAGTTCCGCGGTTGCACCGCTAGTCCACTGGTGGCCCAGCGCAGGTGGACGATGGCGGCAACGGCCCGCTGATCGTGAGTGACCGCGGCGAAGGCCGGGTCGTCAAGTGCGCTGCCCGCCGAAACCGTGGCGTGCGGATCGTCGCCTCGTTCGTCGATGGCCGCGATACCCCAGCCGTCGCCGTGCACCTTGGTCAGCGCGACGAAGTCCTTCAGCACACTGTCGCCGACGGCGTCGGCGACGGTGATCGGTGTTGCAGAGACGACACCCAGCAGCCGGCACATCAGGCTTCCCCCTGTCTAGATCTTATGAATCGATCCTAATCGGAGTATTTTAAAGAATCTGAAACATTCATGACATAGCTTTCTCGAAGACTCACTGTGCCCCTTTCAAACGGAGCCCTCTCACACGGAGCCCTGTCACACGGAGGAGGAGGTTGGATGCCGGCGTCGAGCGACGATCGCATCGAGGAACTGCGCGCCGACGGGGTGGAACTCGTCGCCGGTTCGGTGACCGATCTGGCAGGCGTCACCAGGGCCAAGTACGTGCCGCTGCGGCGACTCGGCGACTTCCAGCGGTCAGGGATGGGCGTTTCACCGTCATGGAGCGTGTTCTGCGTCGACAGCGGTATCGCCTTCACGCCGACCATCGGCGTCGCCGGTGACCTGAGGATTCGCATCGATCCGGCCAACGTCCGGGTAGTCGACGACGGAGTGGCCTGGGCGCCAGGCAATCTCGACGACCAGCACGGCCACCCGTCGGCGCTGTGCGTGCGCTCGATCCTGGCGGCCACCGAACGGGCCGCGGCGGACCGCGGGCTGAGCGCCAAGCTCGGTGCCGAACTCGAGTGCACGATGGTCGCCCTCGACGGCAGTCCCGCAACGACGGCGCCGTGGTCGCCGTACGGCATCCGCACGTCGCTCGAGCGCTCTTCCTTCCTGGTCGACCTCGCCACTTCGGCAGTGCGCGCCGGGCTCAGCATCGAACAGATCCACACCGAGTACGGCCACGACCAGATCGAGGTCTCATTGGCGCCGGACACCCCCGTCGCCACGGCCGATGCCGTGATCCTCGCGCGGATCGTGATCGGGCGGGCCGCAGCGAGGCACGGACTGCAGATCTCGTTCTCGCCGGTGCCCTTCGAAGGAGGGGCCGGCAACGGCGCACACCTGCACCTGTCGTTGGTCGACGAGCAAGGCCCGCTGTTCGGCGGCGGCGACGGCCCGTACGGGATGCGCCCTGCAGGCGGGTCAGCCATCGCCGGGATCATCGACACCCTGCCGGATCTGCTTGGCGTGTACGCCGGTTCGGTGTTGTCGGCACTGCGCCTCAAGCCCGGCAACTGGGCGGGCGCAGCGGCGTGCTGGGGTCTGGAGAACCGCGAGGCCGCGGTGCGGTTCATCGCGGCCACGCCGGGAAACCCACACGGCGCCAACGCCGAACTCAAGCTCATCGACCCCAGCGCCAACCCGTACCTCGCCGCCACGGCGCTCCTCGGCAGCGCACTGCGGGGCATCGACCGCGAGCTCGAGCTACCCGACGAGATACCCGACGCACCGGCGCGCTCGGGCGCGACACCACCGCCACTGCCGACCGACCAGGCCGCCGCGATCGACGCCATGGAGGGCTCCGCGATCGCCGCCGAACTGCTCTCACCGGAGGTCATCGACGCATTGGTTGCGGTGCGACGGTACGAGATCACCACGTACGGCGGGCTGCCGCCTGCGGAGACCACCCAGGCGCTGCGCCTGGCCTGGAGCTGTTGAGCCTGCTCGGACGCGAGGAGCACAAGGTGCAAGAGAAGGAGACATCATGAGTACCAACGTGTCGGCTGGCCAATCAGAGGGCGCTGATCGACTTCCGCACCGCCGCTTACCGTTCTGGGTGGCATTGGCGTTGTCCGTCGCCCTGGTGGGGCCGACCCTGGCGATGTCAGGAAACGGGCAGGGCTTGATCGGCACCGTCGGCAAGGCGATCCCACTGGTGTTCCTGATCGGCCTCGTCGGGGTGTCCCTGGTCGGATACAGCTTCGTCCGGCTGACCCGCCACCTCAATCACGCCGGTTCGGCATACGGATTGGTCGGTGGCACCATCGGACCGAGGACCGGATTCTTCTCCGGCTTCGCGATGCTCGGGGCCTACTGGGGTTTCGCCATCGGGACCCTGGCCTTGACCGCCGCGTTCGTCAACGCGTTCATCGCTGAACTGCAGGCGGGCAACGACCACCCATACCAGCTGCCGTGGTTGATCGTCGTCGTCGTGGGCGCCGTCATCTCATTCCTATTGTCCGGCCGCGACATCCGGCTGCTGGCGAAGATCCTGCTCGCCATCGAGGGCATCGGCATCCTGTCCATGATCGTGCTGGTGGTGGTGATCTTCGCGAAGGGCGGTGCCCCGACGACCGGGGTCGATTTCAGCGCGTTCTCGTTCGACGGCGTGTCCGCCTCGGCGGTGCTCGCCGGTGTGGTGGCGGCCTTCCTGTCCTGGGCAGGTTTCGAGGCGTGCGCGTCGATGGGCGAGGAAACCGACGATCCTGGCCGCAACATCCCGCGGGCGCTGGCCGGGACATTGATCCTGACCGGCGTGCTGTTCGTCGTCGTGATGTTCGCCCAGGTCGTCGGTTTCGGAACTGATCAGGCCGGGCTCGACGCCTTCCAGAATTCCGGAAACACGTTGGGGGACTTGGGCAGTAGCTACGTCGGTCAGTGGTTCAGCCTGCTGATCATCTTCACCGCGATCGTGTCGGCGTTCGGCTGTCACCTGGCCTGCGCGGCGACGTCCGGTCGGATGCTCTACGCGTTCGGGCGCGACGGCTTCGGCCCGAAGGCGTTGGCGCACATCCACGCCGGAACGGGCGGTCCCCGTCGCGCCACCTGGCTGGTGGTCGGGGCGGCATTGGTGGTCGTCCTCATCTGCGGTGCTCTTGGCTGGCCCGACATGGGTACCGGCAACGATGCGATCAACACCTACTTCCTGTTCGCCGTGGCGGGTTCGGTGTGCCTGATGGTCTGCTATCTGCTCGTCGAGGTGGCGGCAGTGTGGTTCGTCGGCGCTCCCAAATTTGCCGACGTGCACGGCGGCAAGGGCAAGATTCTGGGCCTGGTGTTGCCGACCCTTGGAGCCGTGGTGATCGCGGTGGTGTTGTGGTTCAACGTCAAGGGTGCGCAGACCTGGTTGGATGCCCCGTTGCTCGGATTGTATTGGTGCGCCGTTGGGTTGGTGATTGCCATCGCCGCCTCTGGGATTGCGAAACGCGTTGGGGAGTCGCTGGCCGCAGAGCTGGCGAACACCCCTCCGGTGCATGCGGAGTGAGCACGCTGTACGACCGCGACGAGGCGGCGATCGCGGGAATCGAGAAGCTGCGCTTCTTCCCGCTGGAGGTGGTCTCCGGCCACGGCTCGACGCTGGTCACGCCCGACGGGCGTGAGCTGCTCGACCTGTCGGCGACCTGGACGGCGTCCGGACTCGGCCACGGCCACCCAGCCGTCGTCGAGGCGGTGAGCCGGGCGGTGCGCACGGCGCCGGGCTCCGGCGGCCTGTCCGCCGTCCACCCCGATTCGGTGGGCCTCGCCGAGGACCTGCTCGCACTGGTCCCCGGCAGCGGCGAACGGCGAGTCTATCTGGGGCACGCGGGCTCCGACGCCAACGACGTCGCGCTTCGGGCCTGCAGGCACGCCACCGGTCGGCGCACCATCATCGCGTTCGAGCACAGCTACCACGGCGGTGTCGGCGTGGCGATGGGCGTCTCTGGCGTACACGTCGACGCAGGCTCGCCACCGGATCCCGACGTCGTGTTCCTGCCGTACCCCAACCCCTTTCGGCCGGGCTTGGGCGGGGTCGACGAAGACGTGACCGCCTGTCTGGACCTGGCGGAGC
>Ga0193716_1001040_pt1 | contig 16491 bp, 4 predicted proteins | sample U2c1metaG_FD_145901 | JGI IMG/M metagenome (GOLD analysis project Ga0193716, IMG submission 145901) | Soil microbial communities from a riparian zone of the East river system, Colorado, United States - U2c1 | ecosystem: Environmental > Terrestrial > Soil > Riparian zone | place: USA: East River...
AAATAAAATTAAATAAATAAAATTTTTCTTTGCTTTTCTTTTCTTTTCTAGTTCTTTTCTTTTCTAGTTCTTTAAAAAAACAAAATATAAATATAAATATTCAGATAAATATAAATATTCAGATAAATATAAATAAATATAAATATAAATATAAGTAAACTTTTTCTTTTTCTTGTTCTTGTAAAAAACAAAATATAAATATAAATATAAATATAAATATAAATTAAAATAAATATAAGTAAACTTTTTCTAATATATACTTTTTCTTTTCTGTTCTTTTTCTTGTTAAAAAAAAATATAAAAATAAATATAAATTAAAATAAATAAATATAAATAAACTTTTTCTTGTTAAAAACAAAATATAAATAAAAATAAATATAAATTAAAATAAATATTAAATAAATAAACTTTTTCTTTACTTTTCTTGTATAAAATTATTTACTTTTCTTGTATAAAATTCTTTTCTTTTTCTTTTTAAAAAACAAAATATAAATATAAATAAAAATAAAATAAAATTAAATAAATAAACTTTTTCTCTAAGTAGCCAGAATCCTAGGGCTATTTAAAATAGCAAGAGTAACATTAATAATAGTAATATTAATAATAATAATAATAATAATAATAATAATAATAATCCTATGATCTCTCAACTCTCAACTCTAAACTCTCAACTCTAAACTCTAAATATGAATAGCAATATGAATATGAATCTGAATATGAATATGAATATCAATAATAAGAATAATAATAAGAGCAATAGCAATAAAAATAATAATAGCACTAATAATAATAATAATAATAATAATAATAAAAATAAGAGCAATAATAATAATAAGAAAAATAAAAATAAAAATAAAAATAAAAATAAAAATAAAAATAATAATAATAATAATCCTAACTTAGTGTTAGTGTTGTTAAAACTTAAAAAAACTTAAATAAACTTACAAAAAGCTAAAATAAACTTACAAAAACTTAACAAAACATAAAAAAACTAAAAAAAACTAAAATAAACTAAAATAAACTAAAATAAAAAGAGTATATACATCTTTAGCTAAATTGGTAAAGCGTTTGCCTTCGAAGTGAGAGATTATTGGTTCGAATCCAGTAAGATGTTATTTTAAATAAAAAATTTTAAATGTTAAATGTTAAATATTAAAAATTATAAATTATCTATTGTCTATTATCTATAATCTATAATGAATATATTCCTTTAATATTAATATTTATATATATATATATATTTATCTGAATATTTATCTTTATCTTTATTTTTATCTTTATAGTTATAGTTCTATTAATAGTAATAGTAATCTTTATAGTAATCTTTATATTATATTAATAATACTAGTAATAGTAATAGTAATAGTAAATAGTAATTAGTAATAGTAATAGTAATAGTAACAATAATAGTAATATTCATAGTAATATAAATAGTAATATTTATAGTAATAGTAATAGTCTGATCTCATCTTAAAATATTAGGCTTACCCTTAACCCTTACCAATTAATTCTAACAGTAACAGTTTTCTAACAATAAATTGTTATTAACATATAAATATAAATATAAATAAACTTTAATTATATTCTCTTTACATTCTATTTCTATTATTTACCTATACATATTTACCTATACATATTTAATAAAATATCAAAATATCAAGATGTAACATTTACTTAATACTTAACTTATTTTTATTATCTATTTTTATTATATTTAGTTATTTAAACTATCTTTATACTTTATACTTTATACTTTATACTTTATACTTTATACTTTATACTTTATACTTTATACTTTATACTTGATACTTTATACTTTATACTTGATACTTGATAGTTTATACTTTATACTTTATAAAATCTACTCTTTCTAATTAACTAATTAACTAATTAACTAATTAACTAATTAATATCTGTAATTATTGTATTTGTATTAATATTTAAATTTATATTTATCTTTATCTTAATATTTATATTTGTATAATTATCTTCTTATTTAACTATAATAATCTATATAATATCTAATTATGAAATCTATAAATAAATATAAACAATAATTTACTATTTGTATTATTTCTCTAAGTAGCCCTAGGGCTATTTAAAGTAGCAATAATCCTAGGATTCTTGTTATTCATTCTTGTTATTTAAAAAACAATAGCAAGAATAATAATAATAATAATAATAATAATAATAATAATAAATAATATATATATAACTAATTAAATCTTGTTATTAAGTAAAAATAATAATAATAATAATAATAATAATAATAATTACTAATAATTAATAATTAATAATAAAAATAATATATATATAACTAATTAAATCTTGTTAAATAATAATAAGAATAAAAATTAACAATTAAAATAACAATAAAAATTACAATTAAAATTAACAAATTTAGCAACCGGAAATATATGTATATATATATGTATATTAATATATATCTGTATATGTATATAAATCTGTATATGTATCTGTATACGTATCTGTATATTTATATGTATATGTATATTTATGTATGTATATTAATCTTCTATTATATTATAATCTATTATATTCTATTATATTATATTCTATTATCTTATCTTCTATTCTATCTATATAATTAATGTATCTATATAAATATTCTATAATCTTATCTTCTATTCTAATATCTTATAGTATCTTATCTTCTATTATATACTATATGTATGTATATAAATCTTCTATTCTCTAATCTTCTATTATATTCTATAATCTAATATTCTGTTCTAGTATATCCTTAATTATCCTCTAATATCTTATATTCTGATATTATCTTCTATAATAATCTATAATCTTCTATTCTGTTCTATTATATAATTAATTATCCTCTAATATAGTATATTCTGATATCCTAATCTATTATATTATATTATCTTAAAGTATCTTATCTTCTATTATAAAATATATTATCCTCTTGTATAGTATCTTCTTATATCCTAATCTATTATATTATATTATCTTCTATTATCTTATCTTCTATTATATAATTAATTATCCTCTTGTATATTATCTTATTCTAATATAATCTATTCTCTTATCCTTATCTTCTATTATATAATATATAATCCTCTTGTATATTATCTTATTCTAATATAATCTATTATCTTGTATTTCTTAACTAATTTAATTCTGTTATAGTATATAATAACTGATAACATTACTATTCTAGTAATCTCTCCCTAGGATTATTACCGTTCTAAATTTCAATAAAGGATTTAAACCAATTTTCTAAATAGCCCTAGGATTATTAGTATTGTATAATTTCTTTATTTTTATTGAGAGATTAGGAGGGATTAATGAGGTTTTGAATAATAAAGATAAATTTGATAAATTAGGGTTTTATAACAAAATAATATTTAAATTTTTAAATGAAATAGTTTTAAGAATTGATAATAAACAATTAGATGTTATAGGATTCACTAATATTATTAAATATATATTTAATATTGATAATACACAATTATTTGATTTATTATTATCTACTGGGATTACTAAATTAAAAGAACCAAATAGATTATCAGTAAGTGGATTTAAGAAATTTAGAATTAATAATAGTAATAATAATTTTAGTAATTGGAGTGTTAAATTAGGTTTTATTGGTGCAAAAGAATTACATACATGATCAGGTTATAATAATTTCTTTAATAAAATTCAAACTAATATTAATGATATTAATCATATTATGGGGAATAAAATAAGTAGAGAAAATGTTAGAACTTTAATGAATACAAATTCTAATTCTAATTCTAATTCTAATTTTAATTCTAATTTAACTAATATAGAAGATACTAATAATAATTTTAATTTAGATGTAAAAACTAAATATAATAAAAATGATAATAATTTAGATGTAAAAAATAATTTTGTTCATTTATTGAATGTTTTAGATATGTTAAAATTAAATAAAGATTTATTAAGTGAATTAGAAGATTACTTAAAATTAATAGGCCATTTCTTTACAATATCTAAATATGGATTAAGTAAAAAAGATCATTTAAAAATGGTCAATGTTATTAAGAAAGAGTTTAAAGATTTAGGTTTAAAAAGTATAAATATTAATAGCATATTAGATGATGTTTTAAATAATGAAAATAATAGTAAATTAAATTTAAATAAAATAAATGAAAGTTTAAGTAATGCTAATATAGAGTGAAGTGGTGCTAGATTAGATAATAATATTGGTATGAAATTTGCTGAAGATTTAATTTTAGAATTAATTGGTCTAGCTTCTCGAAGAGATGTTAATTTGGATGATGATTTATTAAAAATTTTTAAAGAACTAATTATTATGATATATAATTTTAATGATATTGATTTAATTAAATTAATTGAAAATTTATCTAATGATTTAAGAGAATCTTTTAAAGATTTAATTAATATAGAATCTAGAGAGATATATAGAAAAAGAAAATTAAAAAGAATACAAATATCAAGTGCAGCTTATAATAAAGATTTAAATCTATATATAAAATTATTTAACAAAAAATGTAGAAGTGGATTAATGAAAAGCATAACTAATTTATCTAATATTTTATTAGAACAGTTACCATTTAAATTTAAAGGAATTAAAGGAATCCTTCATTATGCATATGCTAAAAATATGGAATATTTAAACAATGAGTTAACTGAATTAAATTATGATAGAATTTCAATGAATAGAGTTAAAAAATTAAAAGAATTAGATAATAGTAATATGTTAAATAAAATTAAATATAATTTAGAAGGAATTAAAAACATGAAAATAATATTTGAAGATATTAAAAATAAATTCATGGTAAATGAAAATGGACATGGAGAAATAAATTCTGAATTAATTGATGGTAAAAGTAAATTAAATAGAATGAATAAATTTGATTTAGAGGACAATAATCCTTTATCATTTACAATTAGAAAAATTCTTAATGATATTGAAATGAGTTTAGATCAAAAACAAATAAGTATTGAAAAGGCAACATTAGAATATGATAGAAACTGATTTAATATGCAAGGAATGAATAGTGTTAATGTAAAAAATACTCTTCTTCATGATATTTATAAAAAAGTAGATAAAGGAATTAACGATATATTAAATAATTATATATCTAATAATTATAAAATACTTAAGGATATTATTAATAATAATAGTAAAATATCTTTAAGAGGTAGTGAAGGAAAATCTATTTTAATTTTTTTATTGTTAGGTAATAAAAATATAATTAATATGTGTTTTAAATTAGAAAACTTGTAGAAGTTTTAGGTGATAATAGAGAAGAAAGTGCAGCTAATAGAACTAATATAGTTTTAAGAATCCAAATAGCTAATAAATTATATAAACTGGTAATGAAAGGTTTAGAAAATATAAATAAATAATAATAATAAAAATAATAACAATAATAAAAATAATAACAATAATAAAAATAATAATAAAAATAATAATTACTAATAATAAAAATCATAATAAAAATAATACCAATAATAATAATAATAATAAATAAGATTAAGATTAATAAGCATAATAATAATAATAATAATAAATAAGATTAATAATAATAATAACAATAATAAACAGAATAATAAATAAGATTAATAAGCCTAATAATCAGAATAACAATAATAATAATAATAATAATAATAAATAATATTAATAATACTAAGAATTATAATCATAATATAAATAATTAATATAATAATAAAAATAATCATAATATAAATAAGCATAATAATAATAACAATATAAAGAATCAGAATCAGAATCAGAATCAGAATCAGAATCAGAATAATAATAAGAATAATAATAATAATAATTACTTAACATAATTACTTTTTAATTAAAGAGTAAGAGTTAGAGTCCATTTATTAACTATTAACTAATAATAAGTTATTAATGTTAATAATATTTATATATTTAAATATTGATAATTATAAATATATAATAAATATAATATATTCCTATTTAATTTACCTTATTTTCACGCTCAAAGAACCGCCTTAATAGATTAACAGTCAAAATAACAGTAGTAATTTAATTATTTTATTTTATTTTATTTTATTTTATTTTAACAGTAGTAATTTAAAATCTTGTCCAAGGACAGTAACAGTAATTATAATAATTATAAATGTATAGCTATTTATATTTTATAACTTAAAATTAACAATTAACAATTAACAATTAACAATTAACAATTAACAATTAACAATTAAAAAAAAGAATTAAAATTAACAAATTTAGCAACCGGTAATAGATGTATATTGTATATGTAGAATTATGTATCTATATAAATCTTCTATTATATTCTATTCTATTCTATTCTATTCTATTGTATTGTATTCTATTCTATTCTATTCTATTGTAGTATATTATCTTCTATTATATAATTAATGTATCTATATAAATCTTCTATAATATTATATTCTATTAAATTATCTTATATTATATTATCTTCTATTATATTATCTTCTATTATATAATTAATCTATCTATAGTAATCTTCTATTATCTTATATTCTATAATATTCTATTATAATATATTATCTTCTATTACATCATTAATTATAATCTTCTATATTATATTATTATATTATATTCTATTATATTCTATTATCTTGTATTATCTTCTATTATATAATTAATTATAATCTTCTATATTATAGTCTTATAGAATACTCTATTATTATTATAGTATATTATCTTCTATTATCTTATCTTCTATTATATAATTTATTATACTCTCATATATTATATTCTTATAGAATACTCTATTATTATTATCTTATATTATCTTCTAGTATATTCTCTTCTATTATATAATATATTATCCTCTTCTATATAATCTAATTCTAATAAAATCTATTATCTTATATTCCCTTATCTTAAATAATCTTCTATTTCTATTCTATTATCTTATATACTCTATTCTATAATCTTGTATCTTGTATCTTGTATCTTGTATTTCTATTCTATAATCTACTCTCTAAATCTAATTCTAATTCAAATAGTAATAGTTAGAGTAATATAAATAATTAGTGTCCTAGTATTATTCCCTAATTCTATAATCTTGTATCTTGTATACTATTCTTCTTGGACAATAACCCGTATTATCTTCTCTTGTATTTGTATTTGTATTATCTTATAAGATGTATTATCTTCTATGTCTGAACCTAACTAATTAAATTCTGTTATATTATATAATAACTGATAACATTTCTATTATATAAATCTCTCTCTAAATAGCAATAATCCTAGGGTTATTAGTTATTAATAGCAAGAGTCCTAGGACTGTAATATTGTAGTCTTATATCTTAAAGTATATTCTATAAAATACTAATCTAATATGTTCTATAATAATCTATTATCTAATAGTAACTTATCTTCTATTATCTTCTATCTTCTATTCTATTCTAGTATATACTCTATTCTAGTATCTTCTATCTTCTATTTTATTATATTCTATAAAGTATTATATTCTCTTCTATTTCTATTATAGTTTATAATGTATTAAAGTATCTTCTATTTGTATTATATTATAACATCTATTATATTCTATGTCTTATATTATTTTATTATGTTATATTCTCTAATTTATTACAATCTTTCTATTATATTATACGTCTTCTTATCTATTCTCTCTCCCAGGATTTTTATTATTATTATTGTTCTGAATCTATTATTTAAAAAACAATAGCAATAATAAGAGTAAGAGTTAGAGTAATATTAAGAGTAATAGTAATATTAAATAAGCCTAGGATTCTTGTTATTAACTAATTCTTCTATATAAAAATATATTCTATTAAATTCTAATCTAAACTATTCTATACTAATCTCGTATAATAAATTCTAATAGTTTTCTCCAACTAAAGACTAAAGACTCCTATAATATATTCTATTATATTCCATATTTCCTCATAACTCCTATGTCCTACCTCCTACGTCCTACCTAAATCTTACTATAAAAACTATTAAACTATTCCCATCTAAATAAAAACTATACAATATACAATATCAAATAATTAATGAATACCGGATATATTCTATTTTATTACTTCTGATTTTTAAACTAACAGAGTTATAGGAATGGAGAAATTTAACTTTTTTAGATATGATTACTACATAGACTCATTAGACATTTATCAAGCCTTTTACCAAGAGTTCATAAAATATAGAAAGGCCCTAATCTTAAATCGTAGGGGTAAATGTACCGATTATTTGAATAAGTGATGATATAGTTATTATTTAAGGTTATTTAGATAATGGTTAAAATAATGGGCCGGACTTTTATCCATTCTTGATGTGTCATATTCTGTTTTTCTTTAGTGTATCCATTCTGCTTCAATTAAGAATTAATATTTCTTATTTAAAATGGTGTAGATCTGCGTTAAAATTATTTTTCTATTTAAATTTGTTATAAAAATATAGTAAAAGATAATTATCGTAGCCTGAAGCTAGCCTTTGCTCTGCTATCGAGGTATTATGTATCTTCTTATTGAATGAACTTCTAGGAATCCTTAGCTGGAGTTCCACTTAAATTTGGGCTAGTCCCCCGGAAATAAGTAACAGGGAATAGTACAATAAAATAATATCAAAGTGAATAAAAAATTAAAGATAAAACGTGGGATAATATATATAATAATATTACTAAAACTAATTATATTACTACAAATACTTTTACTTTTGTTAACTGAAAAAATTTATCCGGCTTAACTGCTTGTTTTAACAAGCTTAATTTTATAAGTCTTATACTATTAAGACTAGTTATACTTTATATAGCATTGTTTATAATGCATTTAATATTTATTATTTTTTGACCTAATCAATTTTTATTTATGTTTACAAATATAAAATATAGATATAGAAATATTGTAAAAAGCGGAATATATTATACATATTTAATGTTTTTAGTTTTAATTTTATTTGGGTGATTAATGGGATTTGATTATATATTAATTATTAAATGAATTGTTTATGTTTTATTATCATGTAATATAATATTAACTATATATGTTATGATTTTTATATGAAATTCAATACATATGTCAACTTCATTCATTTCTGATATCATTAAATTTATAAATAATGGTTTTTATTTAGATAATAATGATGCAAAATCATATCTATCAATATTTATTATTAAATTTATTAATATAAAATGACTTTTATTTTTTACTTTATTATCTTTAGGTTTGGCTAGTCTTATATTTATATTTATATTTATGTTTATATTTTTTTATTATACATTTAATCCTATAATATATTCTATTTTAGCTATTTTATATTTTATCTATTTATTATTTATACATTTTAAAGAATTATCTATTAATAAAAATAATAATATTAATAATAGTAGATTTTTAAGAACAATAATCCTAGGATGCTTGTTATTCATGCTTGTTATTTAATATTACTCTAACTCTTGTTATTTAATGTTACTCTTGCTATTTAAAGAATGATATATGAATTTAAATTCATGAATATTAACTTAGCTCCAATTGCTGTACTAATTCAACTAATTAATTCAGGTAGATTTAATTCTATATTACTTTAACTATTTCTATTACTATTACTATTACTATTACTATTTATTTTATTATTACTATTATTATTACTATTACTACTACTACTAATTAGACTACTAATATTACTGTTACTTTAACTTTAACTTTAACTTTAACTTTAACTATTATTATAACTATAACTATTTATATTTATATTATTATTACTACTAATATTACTTTAACTTTAACTTTAACTTGTACTTTAACTTTAACTTTAACTATAACTATAACTATTATTATCAGTATAACTATTTATATTATTATTACTATTACTATTACTATATACTATATACTATATACTATATACTATATACTATTACTATAACTAGATTATTATCAGTATAACTATTATTATCAGTATAACTATATTATTATAACTATTATTATCAGTATAACTATATTATTATAATTATTATTATAACTATATTTATTTCTATTATTAGTACTAGAACTAGATTATTATTACTATTACTATTACTATTACTATTACTATATTATTATAACTATAACTATAACTATATTATTATAACTATTTCTATAACTATAACTAGATTATTATAACTATTACTAGAACTATATTTATTTCTATTACTATTTCTAATTTCTAATTTCTAGAACTATATTTATTTCTATTACTATTATTATTATTATAACTATTATTATTTCTATTACTATTACTATTTCTATTTCTATAACTATTATTATTTCTATTACTATTACTATAACTAGATATATTTCTATTTCTATTTCTATTTCTATAACTATTTATATTACTATAATTATGATTATTACTATTCTTTTTGTGATAACTATTACTATTACTATTACTATTATTATAACAATTGTATATCAGTTATTTGCTATTTGGAATACTATATTATTTATATTATATTTACTGTTACTGTTACTGTTACTGTTACTCTAAATTAGACTATTACTATAACTATAACTATTACTGTTACTGTTACTGTTACTATTACTATAACTATAACTATTACTGTTACTGTTACTATTATTGTTACTGTTACTCTAAATTAGACTATTATTGTTACTGTTACTCTAAATTAGACTGTTACTGTTACTGTTACTGTTACTGTTATTCTATATTATCAATAACCAGTTATACTATTACTAGTAATTTAACAGATATATTAATTATAGTTTTATTACATAATAATTTAAATATGTTAATATATATAAAGTCAATTCCTCTTACTCTTACTCTTAATCTGAATCTTAATCTTAATATTAATATTACTCTAAATTAGACTCTTACTCTTACTCTTAATCTATTATTACTCTAAATTAGACTCTTACTCTTACTCTTAATATTACTCTAAATTAGACTCTTATTCTTAGTATTAGTATTAGAGAGAGTATAGATGTTATAGATAATTTAAATTAGTGAGGAGTTTTTTGTTAAGGTATCTGTTATTAATATTATTTTATATTATTTATATTATTTATATTAATAAGGTTATCAGTTATCAGTTATTAATACTTATAGGTATAGAATAAATTAATTGGAAATAATTAAAATTACGGAGTTTGTTTTTAAGACAAAGGATTAGTATAAGATTTATCCTAGGATTCTTGTTATTATTCTTGTTATTCATTCTTGTTATTAATATTACTCTAATTCTTGTTATTCATTCTTATTATTATTCTTATGATTATTCTTGCTATTGTTAACAGAGAGATTTATCCTAGGATTCTTGTTATTATTCTTGTTATTAATATTACTCTAATTCTTATTATTATTATTATTCTTATTATTATTCTTGCTATTGTTAACGTTAACAGTTAACAGAGAGATTTATGAGGAACTTCCTAGGACTCTTATTATTGTTATTTAGCAATTTTAAGAGTTATAAGATATATATTTTTATATAAAGGAAAGTTAGTAATGGCGAATTAGTCTTTAGTCTTTAGAAGAAGATATGAATTTTAGTAGTTATGGTTATTGTTATTGTTATTGTCCCTTGATTGTTACCCTTAATTGTTAATGTTAATTGTTAATTGTTAATTGTTAATTGTTAATTGTTAATAGGAAAGAGTATATATATCAGTTAATAATTAGGAATGATATTTGGGGAATGTGGAAGTAGAAGAATCTGTTATTCTTACTCTTACTCTTATTATTTTATTCTTAATATTTAGATTTATATCAGTTATCAGGGAATATTAGAATTAGAATTAGAATTAGAATTAGAATTAGGATTAGAATTAAGAATATGAATATGAATATGAATAGTAATAGATGTTAATATAATAGAATAAATTAGATTAGTATTAGAATATATTATAATAGGAATAGAATTTTATATAAGATATAAGATATTAGATTAGAAAACCTTTTTAGATAATAGAATATATTTAAATATAACATAAGAGTATTTTATAGTTTATAGTTTATATTTTATATTTAGAGAAGCAAGCATAAGAATCCTAGGAGAGAATTATATAACAGATATACTAGAATACAAGAATATTTAAAGTAAAGATATACTAGAATAAAAGAATATTACAATATAGAACAAGTAAAGATATACTAGAATACAATTATATTACAATATAGAACAAGTAAAGATTTAAGATTATAGAAGGGCTTATTATAGAATAATATTACAATATAGAACAAGTAAAGAGATAAGATAATTTAAGGGCTTATTATACAATAATATTACAATTACAATTACAATTACAATTACAATTACAATTACAATTACAATTACAATTACAATTACAATTACAATATAGAACAAGTACAGATATAAGATAATAGAAGATTATATAATTATATACTATAATAATAATAGAAGATAACATAATAAAATACTATACTAAAGATAATATAAGTTATTAGAATACAATATACTAGAATAGAATATATTAGAATACAATATAATAGAATATAATAGAATATTATAGAATAGAAGAGTAGAGAATAGAAGAGAATAGAATAGAAGAGAATAGAAGCTATTTTAGTTAGATTCAGAATCAGAATAGAATAAACTAGAATAAGATATTAGATATTATAGAATATAATAGAATATATTAGAATAAGATATAAGATAGAATATACTAGAATAGAAGAGAATATTAGAAGTATACAATATTAGACTTTATAAGATATTAGAATATACTATAATAGAATAGAATAGAAGAGAATATAATACAAGATTATAGAATAAGATATTAGATATTATAGAATATAATACAAGATAATAGAAGAAGATATTAGATATTATTATAATAGAATATAATACAAGATAATAGAATAAGATATTAGATATTATAGAATTTTATAGAAGATAATATAAGAATTATACAATTACAATTACAATAGAAGACTTTATAAGATATTAGAATATTATTTAATAGAATACAATAGAAGACTTTATAAGATATTAGAAGATTAGAGAATAAGAATAAATTATAATAAGAGATAATATAGAACTTATAAGGTATTAGAATAGAAGATAATATAAGAATTATACAATATTAGAATATATAATTGATTACAGTATAATATACTAGAATAGAATATAATAAGATAGAATATATTAGAAAAGAATATAATAATTATTTAATATAATAAGATATACTATATAAGATGTTATATATCAGATATTATTTAATTTAAGAGAATACAATAGAAGAATTTATAAGATATTAGAAGATTAGAGAATAATAATACAATATAATAAGATATCAGATATTAGATATAAGTTATTATAATAGATCATAATATTAGAATAAGAATATATAAGAATATATAATTGATTACAGTATAAGATAATATAATAGAATAGAATATAATAAGATAGAATATATTAGAACAGAATATAAGATGTATTTAATATAATAAGATATCAGATATAAGATGTTATATATTAGAGATAATAGAATTTAATACAAGATTATATTAGAAGTATACAATATTAGAATATAGAATTGATTACATTATACTATTGGAGAATACAATATTAGAATATATAATACATTAGATAAGAATATTAGAATTATACAGTATAATAAGATATCAGATATTAGATATACTATATACAATATTAAATATACATCATACAATATACAATATAAATTAGACAATAGAATATATACATTAGACAATATACTAGAGATATTAGACAATAGACAATAGATATTAGACAATAGACAATATACATCTATTACCGGTTGCTAAATTTGTTAATTTTAATTCTTTTTTTTATTTTATTTTATTTTATTTTATTTTATTTTATTTTATTTTATTTTATTTTATTTTAATTTAATTTAATTTAATTTAATTTAATTTAAAAAATATCAGTTATTAGTAATGTAATTATTGTTATTGTTATTGTTATTGTTATTCTTATTGTTATTGTTATTGTTATTGTTATACCGTCATGTTATCTATAATTTTAGTAGTAGTCTAATTAGTAGTTAGTAGTAGTAGTAGTTATTAATATACTTTTTTTAGAATTTAGAATTAATTGTGTTATAATTATAATTAATAATTAGGATATTAAACTTATTAATATTATTTAATTTAATTTATTTTAATTTAATTTAATTTAATTTTTATTAATATTTTACTTATTTTATTTTTATTTAATTTATTTATATGTTTAAGCCGATATAAGCCGATAAAGGGAATCGAACCCTTATTTTACCGTCATGAATGGTATGTTATAACCATTTAAACTATATCAGCGAGTTTTTGTTTATTTGTTTATTTGTTTATTTGTTTATTTGTTTATTTGTTTATTTGTTTATAATAAATAGATTTATAATCTACCTTTATTTTAATTTTTAATTTAAAACATAGAAAGTCTTATTTACCATTACCACCATAGGTATTAAGTATTAAGTATTAAGATTTATTTTTAATTTGTATTTATTGTATTTATTGTATTTATTTTATTTATTTTATTTATTTTATTTATTTTATTTATTTTATTTATTTTATTTATTTTATAACAATTGATTATTATCAGTATTATTATTATTATTTATATTAGCATTAGGATTACCATTACCATTACCATTACCATTACCATTACCATTACCATTACCATTAGGATTAGGATTAGGATTAGGATTAGGATTAGGATTAGGATTAGGATAGGTAGGAGTATTATTATTATTTTAGAAATACTATTATTTTAACAGTTTAGTAATTTATAAATCTAAATCTTAATCTAAATAAGGTATATCTTTTGTAAGTTTAACTATAACTATAAATATAACTATTACTATAACTATAACTATTACTATAACTATAATTATGACTATAACTATTACTATAACTATTACTATTACTATAACTGTAACTGTAACTGTAACTGTAACTGTAACTGTAACTGTAACTGTAAATTAATATTAATTAATGATCACATTATTGTTATTTTATATAATAATATTTTTATTAAATAATATATTTATTTTACCATAATCATAAAAACATAAAACATAACAATAAAACATAAAAAAGATTGTAATAATATTGTAGTTTGAATATATAAGTTTACTGATATTTAATTATGAATTATTAATTATTAATTATAGTAAAGATATTTATTATTTTTCTACTTTATACTTTATCTTTATAGATAACAATTATATTGTATAATTTTGTTATTAATATTAATATTAGTGTCTTTAGTCTTTAGATAGAATAATTATTATTATTATTGAAAGAAAACTATTTAAGAATTTAAGATTTTAAGATGTCTCCTAGGACTCTTGTTATTTAATGTTTATTGTTAGTTAAACAAAAGTTTAATTATTTAATCTATAATTAATTGGACAATCTGAATTTTAATTATCAATATTCAATAATCAATAATCAATAATCAAGAATAAAGAATCAAGAATAAATAATCAATAATCAAGAATCAAGAATCAATAATAAAGAATAAAGAATAAAGAATAAATAATCAAGGCAGGGCAGAATCAAGGCAGAATCAAGGATTATAAGTTTTGTATGGATTTTTTGTAGTTTTATTATTATTATTATTATTATTATTATTATATAATGAACTGTGTTATTTTTATAGTTATTGTTATTCTTATTGTTATTGTTATTCTTATTCTTATTGTTATTTATTACTACACAATCACTAATCACTAATCACTAATCACTAATCACTAATCACTAATGGAGAACTAATATTTTAATTTTAATTTTTATTTTAATTTATATTTATATCTGATATTTATATTTATATTTATATTTGTATTATAATTTTTATTAGTGTATTATTTTTTTTATTAATGTTTATTGGTATTCTTATTCTTATTATTATTATTATTATTATTCTTATTATTATTGGTATTCTTATTATTATTATTATTATTATTATTTTTATTATTATTATTATTTTTGTTGTTTTGTATTGTTTTGTTAATGTTAATGTTAATGTTAATGTTAATGTTAATGTTAAAGAACTGTAGTATTTAATATATGTTATTTAATTTATATTATTTATTTTTTATTATTTATTATTTATTATTTATTATTATTTAATATATCTTATTTAATATTATTTTTATTTTAACATAGTTTAGGAAATCTTTTTAATATTATATTTATAGTTATTTTTATAGTTATATTTATATTTTTATTTATATTTATATTTATATTTATAACTATATTTTTAACTACACAATCACTAATGGAGAACTAATATTTTAATTGTTAATTGTTAATTTTAATTTTAATTGTTAATTTTAATTTAGTTTATTAATTTAGTTTATTAATTTTAATTGTAATTTTAATTGTTAATTGTTAATTTTAAATTATATTATTATTTTATATTATATTATATTATATTATATTATATTTTTTTATATTATATTATATTATATTATCTTATATTATATTATATTATATTATATTATATTATATTTTTTTTTTAGGAATTTTTTATT
>Ga0193716_1001041_pt1 | contig 16489 bp, 14 predicted proteins | sample U2c1metaG_FD_145901 | JGI IMG/M metagenome (GOLD analysis project Ga0193716, IMG submission 145901) | Soil microbial communities from a riparian zone of the East river system, Colorado, United States - U2c1 | ecosystem: Environmental > Terrestrial > Soil > Riparian zone | place: USA: East River...
GAGCGCCGCCGAAGCTTTCGTCAATCCACGCATGCGTCACGGCTTGAATCTCGAACGCTTGAAATTTCAGGTCTATGCCAGCGCCTCGGGCATCAAGCACATCGACGATGCCGATCGCGAGTATGTCGAACGGCTGGCGCGCCTCATCCGTGCCCTGAAATACCACGGAAAATACCGCATCCTCGCCTTCGATAAATATTACCACGCCGACGGCGGCGTCGATCTCGGCAAGACCAACATGTACGTGCCCAACCGCTACGTGGTCGAGCTTGCGAATAAATATCCCGACATTTTCACGCCGGCAATTTCCGTCCATCCCTATCGCGCTGACGCGTTGCAGGAGCTGGAAACGTGGGCGAAGGCAGGAGTCAGATATGTCAAGTGGCTGCCCAACGCCATGGGCATGGACCCGGCAAATACGTCCATCGATCCGTTCTATTTTATGATGAAAAAATACCGAATGATCCTGTTATCTCACACTGGCGAGGAGCAGGCGGTGGAGGCAGAGGAAGACCAGCGGCTCGGCAACCCCTTACTGCTGCGCCGCCCGCTCGAGCTGGGTATTCGTGTCATCATGGCTCACAGCGCGAGCCTGGGCACCTGCGACGATGTCGACCACGGTGGCGGAAAATCCGCCGATTGTTTCGATTTATTTTTACGCCTAATGGACGAGGTAAAATACCGCGGGCTTCTTTTCGGCGAAATTTCCGCGATGACCCAGTTCAACCGCATGCCCGGACCCCTTGCGAAACTTCTCACCCGCCAAGACTTGCACCCTCGCCTGGTCAACGGTAGCGACTACCCGCTACCGGCAATCAACGCGTTGATCCGCACCACCTCCCTTGCAAGCAAAGACTTTATCACCACCGGCGAACGCCAATCGCTCAACGAGATCTACGATCACAACCCGCTACTGTTCGACTTCGTTTTAAAGCGCACGCTGCGCCACCCGAAGACGCGGCAAAAACTCGCCGCCTCGATCTTCATGGTAAATCCGGGGCTGGAAAACTGAGAAAAGGATAAAGGCGAAGGGAAAAAGGATGAAACAATACGACTTGATGTTCTTACTGTTGCCTACTGCCTATTGCCTGTTGCCTTTTTCATCATCCTTTCACACACACCACCTGCCTCAGCGTGTGCACGATCGTTACCAAATCTCTCTGCGCATTCATCACGTCTTCGATCGGCTTGTAGGCCATCGGCGTTTCGTCGATCACATCCGCGTCCTTGCGGCACTCGACACCCGCCGTCGCTTTGGCATGGTCCGCTAACGTGAAGCGCCGCTTGGCCTCGCCGCGCGACATGGCGCGGCCGGCGCCGTGGCTGCAACTGAAAAAACTCTCCGGATTGCCCAGCCCGCGCACGATGTAAGAGCGCGCGCCCATACTGCCGGGGATAATGCCCAGATCGCCTTTGCGTGCGCGCACAGCGCCCTTGCGCGTGACAAAAACCGTTGAACCGTAGTGTTCTTCCCGGGCGACGTAGTTGTGATGACAATTGACCGCAGACTCGGTCAGGGAAAACGGCGGCGCTTCGGGGGATTCAGACACCGCGTCGACCAACTGCTCCATCATCAGCTTGCGATTGTACAGCGCAAACTCCTGTGCCCAGCTCACCGCGGCGAAATACTCTTCGAAATGCTCACTGCCTTCTTCGAAGTATGCGAGATCTTTGTCGGGCAGGTTCTTGATGTGCTGGCGCATGTCGTTCTTCGCCATCTCGATGAAGAACATGCCGATACGATTGCCCACGCCGCGCGAGCCGCTGTGCAGCATGAACCAAACCTGGTCTTCCTCGTCCAGGCAGACCTCGATAAAATGATTGCCGAGATGGTTCACGTCGTTGCCGCGATTGAGCTTGGGATATTTGTCGATGATCGTCTTATAACCGACCTGGAGTTGGCGCCACACGCCGATCTGCCGTTTCGGCAGCTCGCGCCAACCGCCCTTATCTTTTCTCCCACCGTTGTCGGTTCGCCCATGCGGAATGGCTTTTTCGATTGCCGTCCGTATCCCGCGCAAATTATCCGGCAGCTGATTCGCTCTCAGCGTCGTCTGCACCGCCATCATGCCGCAACCGATATCCACTCCGACCGCCGCAGGAATAATCGCGCCTTTCGTCGGAATCACACTCCCAACCGTCGCTCCAATCCCCCAATGCACATCCGGCATCGCCGCGACCCATTTATAAATAAAAGGCAGCCGCGCCACATTGCGCAACTGCTGCTCCGCCACCGCTTCGATGGCAACGCCCTTTGTCCAGGCTTTGATCGGTACACCGTTTTCGGATTCGATCAACTGATACCCTATTTCCATGATTCCGAGTTTAGCGCAGCGAACGACGCCGCTAAAGCGCGCCGAAACCTCTGCCCGGCAGTTGTGACTCTCCGGATATTTTTCGCCCGCCAAAACCACACAAGACCCGGACATGTTTTTTCGGCGACGTTGCGGACCGTGAGCTGCGATTGAACGATGTCAGCAAAATGAACATTGGCGGTTGGAATTGAACCGCAATTTTTCGCTGGTCGAAACCGAGGAGTTCGCAATCATACCGAATCATCTTCACGGTATCGTCGTCATCGCGGATACGACTGTAGGGGCCGACCTGCGTGTCGGCCCGGTGGCGAAGGCGCACACGCAGGTGCGCCCTTACCGGATAGCGCCTATTTGCAAGGGCGCGATTGATCGCGCCGCCGGCAGACTAATTCCAGCATCAGGCGGTGAATTGGGCTAGAGTTCGCGCGCGAGCTCGATTTCCTTTGCGATCTTGGCGGCGACTACGGGGTCGAACCTCTCGGCTGCGGCGAGGAGTCTCGCCGCCTGATTTACCTCGCACCAGATCACGACTTTGCGTCGGTCGAGGCCGTCTTCTTGAGGGCGCGCGACGATACCGTTTTTCAAGATCGCGTATTCCGGCGACGATTCCTCACATGTTTCCAAAAGCCCGTCGTAATGTTCAGGCGTAATCTCGATCAGGATTTTCACGCCGTCATCATATCCCGGCGAGGATGTCGCTTTAAGAGGCTACCTATAAAATTCTTGTTAACTGCTTAGACGAATGCCTGCAGATGATTGGATATTGGGTGCAGCGCCAATCTACTCCGATTAAACACTCTTGTTGCGAATTCTTGCGTGATATTCGGCCCTTCGAAATAATTCGCTCATCGACGACAACGATTCTGACGCGATAGCAACGACAACCGCGCCGACTACAACCTCCTTGACGCCGCTTTGACATCTGCCCTATCTTAAGCCACCTTTCTCATGGCCGGCTAAAGCAATCAATGACGATTCTTACGCTCCACAATGTGAACAAAGTATTCGGCAGTCCGGACAACGGCCTCGAACAAGTGACGGCGGTTAGCGACATCTCGCTCGAAGTGCAAGCGGGCGAACTTTTCTCCATCATCGGGCCTTCTGGTTGCGGTAAGTCTACACTTTTGAGAATCATCGGCGGTTTGCTGCCGGCGAGCGATGGTGAATTGTACGTCGGTACGGAAGGAGTCACCGGTCCGCATCCGTGGATCGGCATGGTGTTCCAGGAAGAATCGACGTTTCCGTGGCGGACAACTTTAGGGAACGTCGAATTCGGTCTGGAGATGCGCGGGGTGGCGCAAAACGAACGAAGAGCGAAGGCGCGCGAAATGATTCGCCTGGTCGGGTTGTCCGGCTTCGAAGAACGCTATCCTTCGGACTTATCCGGCGGCATGAAGCAGCGCGTCGCCATCGCCCGCGCGCTGGTGCTCGAACCTAAGATCTTGCTGATGGACGAGCCCTTCGGCGCTCTGGACGAGCAAACCCGCATCATTCTCGGCGAGGAACTGCTGCGCATCCGCGATCAACTCAAGCAGACAATCATTCTCGTCACCCACAACATCAATGAATCGGTGCAACTTTCCGACCGCGTCATGGTAATGACGGCGCGGCCCGGCCGGGTGAAATCGATCGTTGGCGTCGATCTACCCCATCCGCGCGATTCGTCCATCATCGCATCGGACCGTTTCGGCCGACTGGTGGCACAAGTCTGGGGGTCACTCAGAGAAGAATCCATCAAGAGCTTCAAACAATCGGAGCAAAGAGAGTAAGGGAGGCGTATCTGATGAAGAAACAAATCGTGGACGTGAGAACCTATGTCCCATTGAGCTTTGTCGTCATATTCGTCCTATGCGGTCTCGCTTCTTCCTCCTGGGCGGCGGCGGCGCGCACGAAGATCATCGTGGTCGTGCCGCACCGAATACTTTTCACGGTGGCGCTGCCAGTGTACATCGCTCAGGAGAAGGGGTTTTACCGGGAAAATAACCTCGACGTCGACGCGGTGTTCACCCGCGGCGGCGGCGAAAACGTCCAGGCGGTGGTTTCCGGCGACGCCCAGATCGGTCTCGGCACGGGCACGCTGGCGGTGATCGGCGCAATTGTGAAGAAGGCGCCGATAAAAATAGCCGCCGCCGAGATCACTGGTATGGACGCTTTCTGGTATGTGCAAGGCAATACCCCGATGCGCAAACTCGAGGATCTCGCCGGCAAGAAAGTCGCTTACAGCCGGCCGGGCTCCTCGAGTCATATGGCGGTGCTTGCAATCGCCGATCAGCTCAAAGCCAAAGGTCTAAAACCCGCCGAACCGGTCTCACTCGGCGGCATACCGGAAGTCTATACCGCGGTGCGCACCGGTCAGGCCGACGCGGGATGGTCGGTGGCGCCGTTTCAACTTGATCTGGTGGAAAAGGGCGACCTGCGCGTCGTCATCAAGGGCGATGAAATCAACGCGATGAAAGAGATCACACCGCGCGTGCATTTTCTCAACAACGAGTTCGCCGCCAAGAATCCGGACGCGGTGCGCGGCTTCTTCAAAGCGCAACAGCGCGCGCTCGACTACATGTTCGAGCATAAAGAGGAGACGGCGAAAATCTGGATACGCCGCGCTGAAATGAAATACCCGGAGGCCGCCGTGCTCAAAACTTGGGACTACTACAACCGCGCGGCCATGACTCTGAAACCGATCCGTGGCATTCAAGCGACCATCGACGACGGACTGCGAAACAAATTCTTAACCCAGCCGCTCACCAAAGCCGAGATGAACAGCCTGATCGACCTGAGTTACTTGCCATAGGCGTTGTTGCGGTCCATTTACGTTTTGAACGACTTGAACGTTTTGAACGGCTTGAACGAGTTATTCGTCAATCATGTCTGAAGCTGCAAAACTCTCAGCCTGGCGTTTCGGTATTATCTTCGGCGTCCTGCTCATGGTCGAAACGTCGGTGCGCGCGGGTTGGATCAGCACCTTCTTTCTCGCCGCGCCGACACGCGCCGTGACCGTGCTTTGGACGCAACTGGTGGAAGGCAACGCCCTGTGGTTGACCGGCATCACGCTTTTCGAAATCGGCGCCTGCCTCGCAATCGCGACTTTGTTCGGCGTCTTCGCCGGCTTTCTGCTCTGGCGCTACAAACTCGCGGGAACCAGCTACGAGATGCCGCTGGCCGCGCTGTTTTCTTCGCCGGTAATCCTTGCGTACCCGCTCTTCCTTGTCACCTTCGGCCGCACCAGCGCCGCGGTCATCGCGCTTTCATCGATCTTGGGTACGATCCCGATCATCATCAACACCAAAGGCGCCTTTCAAAATGTCAATCCGATCTTGCTCCAGGTCGGCACGAGCATGAACCTCACGCGCCGCCAGGTCTTTCGCCACATCCTGCTCCCGGCCGTGGCGCCGACGATCTTCAGCGGCTTTCGCTTGGCGCTGACTTACATTCTCAAATCGGTGCTCGGCCTGGAGTACGTCGCCCAGGTCGGCGGCGTCGGCATGTGGCTATCCGACGCGGCATTTAAATTCGAAGTGGAAGAAGTTTACGCCGGCCTATTCGGCACGATCTTTCTTTCGATACTGTTTCTCTACGCGATCAATCGTGCCGAGAGCTGGATCCGGAGGTAGCCATCCGTGAAGACCGCGACTCAAAGAACCACGGTAAGCTACCTGCAAGCGCCTGTCAGCGTCCAGCTATTGACCGTGCTGATGATGATCGGGGTGTGGGAATCGATCGGCAGAACCGGCCTCTTGTTTCCCGAGCTTTTTCCGTCCGTGCTCAGCGTGCTGCAATCGCTCTGGACCTATGTCACCACGCCGCTTATTTTGCCCCATCTCAAGGCCAGCCTCTACGAAGTCGGCGGCGCGCTGATCTTCGCCGCGGCAACCGGCATCCCGCTCGGCATTCTGTTCGGCAGCCGGCAAAACTGGTATCAGGTCGCCGAGCCATTGATCCTTTATGCCGCCGTCGTGCCCAAGATCGTCATTTTCCCGATTTTCATTTTGTTTCTCGGGATCGACGTTCGTTCCAAACTGGCGGTGGGGGCGATCGCCGCGTTCTTTCCCATCGCGCTGCTCACGATTGCCGGCATGCGCGAAGTCAAGAAAGTCTACGTCGACGTGGCGCGCATGGTGGGCGCCAGCGCCTTTCAGATCGCCACGCGCATCTATCTACCCGCCATCGCCGGGCAAATTTTCACCGGCATAAGGATCGGCATGGGCGCGGCTGTCACTGGCGCGCTGCTCGCCGAGACCAAGATCGCCAACGCCGGGCTGGGCTTTTTGATCGTCGAATACTATGGGCAGTTCCGTATCGCCGACATGTATTCGCTGCTGCTGTTTATTTTTATCCTGGCAGCGCTCGTCAACACTGCGATGAAATGGCTGTTCTCGCGGTACGCGCCCGGGGCCCGCTCGCAATTGGACGCGAGCCTATATTTTTAGCTTTTGGGGATAAAGAAGCATGAAGCAATTTCTCATCGCGATCAGACAACGGCTGGGAACGACTCGCATCGCCCGGCGTTTTTACCGTAAGCTGCCGTCGCACAAACGCTGCAAGGAATGCTTGATTCCTTTCTTGGGGATTTGCGCTGTCCCGTTTAAGTTGCTGCAGATTCGTCCGTCGCGAAAGAACCCGAACCTTTGCACACTTTGATACGAATTGGCTCCTCCGGGCGGGGAGTTATGCATGCTCTCGGTCTTGTTCGTCGATATTCGCGGCTTCACTTCGCTCGCCGAAAGAACCAGCCCGACTGACATCGCCACGCAACTCAACCGCTTCTATGAGGCGGCCTCCAAGGCGATCTTTCGGCAGGATGGCACCCTGGACAAATTGGTCGGCGATCAAGTTATGGCGTTCTTCGGGCCGCCGTTGAACCACGAGGATCATGCGCGGCGCGCCGTGACGACCGCGTTGGAAATCAGCCGCGCCATCGGCGAATTTGCCCCAACAGACACTCTTGCAATTGGCGTGGGGATCACCACCGGCGAGGCATTTGTCGGCAACGTCGGCGGCACCGACGTGACCGATTACACGGTTTTGGGAGATACCGTCAACGTCGCCGCGCGCCTTGAAAGCGAGGCGTTGTCCGGAGAAATTCTGATTTCGCAGCAGACCTACGACCGCGTGGCGGACGATTTTCCGCACGCGACACGGCGCGAATTGCTGCTCAAAGGCAAAAGTGAACGGGTGATTGCATGGCAAATCGCCGCAACAATCGCGACTCCGGATTCATGAGTTGTCCGCAACGGACCGGCGTAAGCGTACTGCTTGGTGCGGCTTCTAGATTGTACTGGGGGTAATAGTTGCCGCGTGCCGAGCGCGGTCAACGGGAAAGCGCGCGCGGGCGCTTGGCAGTTTGCTTCTTCGGCGCCGATTTCGAACCGCGTTTTTGACACTCGGCGCACAGGCCTTCGAGATGGATGGAATAGTCCAAAACTTTGAAGGCGGTGTTGCCGAGATGGGGCGGCGTGAATTTCTTCAGACTGGGGTGATCGATGTCCGCGACGTGGTTACAGCGCCGGCAGACCAAATGGTGATGATGATCGGTGTTGCCGTCGAATCGAGCCGACGCTTCAAAGTGATTGGTGCGCCGCGCCAAGCCCAACTCCACGAGTGTTTCCAGCGCCCGATAGATCGTCGTGCGCGATACCCCCGGCATGCGCACTTTGACGTCCTCGAAAAGCTGATCCACGGTCGGATGATCGTCCCGGTCAAGCAGCGCATTGAGAACCACCCGACGCTGGATCGTAACCGGTAGATTGCGCTCGCGCGAGATCGACTCTAAAAGGTCCAACTTGACCTGATTGTGTTCCCGATGATTATTCACTTATTCCTACGACACGCGGGGCGCTAGGATGACAAACGCCCCGCGTGCTGATGCCATGCTAATATGACATTTTCGGAAGAGGCAAATCCAGTCCTTTGGCCACGCCCTCACCGGTGGCGGGATCAGCCTTGTAGAAGTGGCGGATTTGTCTTGATTAACCATGAGTGCCGAAAGCCGCCGATCCTTTGGCGTGGACGGTGCGCTCGGGAATGCGCTCGCAGTTAAAATGCGCGTGCTTTTCGAAAAGCTGGCAGTCTTGAATCAGCAGCGGTCCGCGCTCTCCGGCGGTGAGTGCGTTTTGCTTGTCGGCCACCGAAATGCCGGCGGCGCTCGTTAGGGTCTTCGGTTCGTCGGCCATAAATCATCTCTCCATTTTTGTTGTCAGACATTTCCGTCGCCGTGTTTGGATTGATCACGCCTCGACCCGCGATTGCGGCGTCCCGCCAGCGCCAAAGACCTTTACGCACATAGTCGGGATCCAATCCAAGCAGGTCGCAAATGTTGATAAACGAAAAAATCCACTCGCGATCATCGCTAACAAACCACGCCTCGGTATCCTCGAAGACTCGTTTTTCCTTCTCTCGCGTTGACCTGAAATATTTTTGAAAACAAAATACCGCGTCCTCCAACACTGCCAAAATCAGCTCTCGTTCCGGATCCAAAGTTTGTCTTCTAAAACCGTCATGGTACTGCGCCGGCAGGAGGGTGTCGGGTTGGAATAAGCTTTCGACAAGTTCTCCGCTCGATGCGTAATTGGAAACCGTTGCTCCTAAACCAGTCATCCTTGCTATCTCCTTTTCGACTATTCTTTCCAATTGCAAATATATTGCAACTAATAATACTTGTCAATACCAGAGGCAAATCGACCGTAGTTTTCCTGCGGCCTCTGCATTGATTTGACAGCGGCTTGCGGCGTCAACTAATCTGAGAGCAACGGCGGAACCGCCAATATTCGCAGAATGAAATCGCGAGCACCTACGCTTCGAGCTTGGACGGGCGCGTCACCGAGCACTACCGAACGGGAGCCACCTCAACCATGCGCTTCTTCATCAATGTTTTGACCACTTATTTTCCCGACGTCGACCCGTCTTACGATGTCTACTACCGGCAAATTCTCGAGCAGGTCGAGTTGGCGGAAGAACTCGGTTGGGAATGTTTCATGTTCAATGAACACCACTTTCTCGGTTATGGAGGTCTGGTAGCCAATCCCGCGGTGCTGCTTTCGGCGGCGGCGGCACGAACGTCGAAAATCCATCTCGGTCCGTGCATCGCGATTCTACCGCTGCGCCATCCCCTCCATAGCGCCGAAGACTACGCCATGGTCGATGCGATTTCGGGCGGACGGTTGGAATTTGGCATCGGCTCGGGCAATACCGAAATGGACTACAAAGTCTTCGGCGTAACCCGTGACAACGATCGCCAGCGCCTCGACGAAGCATTTGAGATCGTATTGAAAGCCTGGACCAACGAGCGGTTCAGCCATCGCGGCCAATTCTGGCAATTCGACGAGCTCACGCTTTATCCAAGACCGGTGCAAAAACCTCATCCGCCAATTTGGGTTGCCGGGACCTCTGAACAAACTCTAGCTTGGGCGGGACGCCACGGTTTTCACATCATGACGGTGGGCCATCCGCACCCACCGGAAAAGGTACGACCGGGCGTCGAGGCATGGAGGAAGGCCATCGAGGATCAAGGCATCGACTCGAAGGATCGTCATTGCCAGTTTCACGTGCGCACCCACGTCCAGGAAAATTCTTCGCGCGCACGGGAGATTGCCACCCGTGCGGTGACTCGCTACGACGAAATCTCGCGTATCGGCCGGCGTTCACTCAGCGCCGCTCCGGCGGCCTACGATTGGCAGATGATGCTCGACACCGGCCGCAACAACTACGGCAACCCGGAAGAGTGTATTCAGAATATTCGCAACGCCATGAAGCATTACTATTTCGACACCCTAACCACGACCTTCAATTTCGGCGGCATTCCGCATACTGAAATTATCAAATCCATGCGGCTTTTCGCCAAGGAAGTCATGCCGGCGTTTCGCTGAGCGAAGTGTTTTTCCTGGTGACCATTCTCAACCGATTGAATTTCTCGTCGCCGGTTAGCGGCCGGTCTGTTTTACTTGTTACGTACATCAGTTTCCGCCGCGAGTTAAAAAAGGCGCGCCGATCCAACCGTTACTCGTCGGGGGAGTCGGCAAAATCAGCGGCAGCGCTGCTCATTTAGAAATTCGAATTTTGTCGATTCAATTTTTCCGGGGGCAGATAGTGTGCTGTCTCAGAAGTTCGTAACCTAACTCAACCGTCATTCCGGGAAAGCTGGCGAAGCTAGCGCTCCCGGAATCCAGTAATTTCAACGACATCTGGATGCCCTAAATTCACGGACCAAGTGCAACACTGTTTGTATAGGGTGTTGCAATGGGACAATGACTTATTCAACCAATTTTCGAGCCAGGCAGCTAGCGATAGAGTGCGTTGATAAAGCCGCTTTTGTCGAGCTCCTGAAGCAGGCTGTCGTCATAGAATCTCCGCGGGTCCTGACCTTTGGCTTTAGGATTGACCTGGGCAAGCTCGTCGATCACCGATCGAAACGCTTCGGCCGTCGGGTAGGGACGCTCCTTCAAGTATTTGGTAATGGCAAAGTCATAAGTTTGATCGAGCAGTTCCTTGTCCTTGGTGCGTAGATATTTTCCCATGACCTCGACGGCAAAGGGCTTGTCTTTCTTGACCCGCGCGATGGCCTCGAGAATCGATTTAAGATAGCTCAGGGTGACTTCGCGCTTCTGCTGCATGAAGCTACGCCGTAAGGTGATGCCGTTGGCGGCGTACGGCGTGCCGAGCGAAGCGATATCCAACATCTCGCGAAATCCCTCGCGCCGAGCATAAATGATCGTCGGATACGAAAGAATCGCCGCCTGGATGCGCCCGCCACGCAACGACGCAACGGCTGACGAAACCGCGCCGACCTGGACCAGGGACACGTCTTTATTCGGTTCCATGCCGTAATGTTGAATCGCGATCCGCGCCGCGGTGTCGATCGAAGTGCCAAACCGGCTGATGCCGATGGACTTGCCCCTGAGATCTTCCGGCTTTTGAATCGTTGGGCCCACCACGAGGCTGGTCAGCAAACGATCGTTGATCAATGCCATAGTAAAGACTTCGGCCCCGCCGATGGCGGCACTTGCCGTGGTGCTGCCGGCGATGGCAAGAAATTCGATCTCACCGGCGATCATTGCCGCCATACCTTCCGTGCCTGCCGGAAAGGCGATCAGGTCGATGTCCAATCCGTTTTTCTTGAAAATACCCGCTTCCCGTGCAGCCCACAGCGACGTGATATTGCCGGAAAGCGACGCGTAGCCGGCTCTGAGCCGCCGCCCTTCCTGCGCCGCAACCGGTATTGCCAACGCAAACAGCAGCGCGACGCCGAGCAGTGCGGCGCGCGACTTACTCGACCGTGAGCAAAACTTAACGATAGAGCGCATCGATGAAGCCGTTACTTTGTAGCTCGCGCACGAAGCGGTCATCAAAAAACCTCCTCGGGTCCTGCCCTTTCGCCTTGGGATTTCTCGATTCCAATTCCTCGAGGACCGCTCGCATCGCTTCGATGGTCGGCAGCGGCACCCGCGCCAAATATTTGTTGGCGTAGATATCGTAGGCTTCAGAAAGTTGTTCTTGATCGTTGGTGCGCAAGAACTTGCTCATAACGCCGATCGTAAAAGGCCGATCGCGCTTCATGCGCGCGATCGCCTCGACCTGCGCCGACATATATTTGCGCACCAGATCCGGTTCTTTGCGAATCACCTCGCCGCGTGTCGTGATACCGGTCGACGCATAAGGCATGTTCAAAGCCGAGATATCGAGTAGCTCGCGAAACCCGAGCTGCTTCGCCCGCCCGATCGCAGGATAAGAGAGAATGCCGCCCTGGATTCGATTGCCCGACATGGCCGGCACGATGGATTCCATGCCGCCGATCTGAATGATCGACACGTCCTTTTCCGGCACCAGGCCAAAATGGCGGATCGCGATGCGCGCCCCGGTGTCGATGGTCGTGCCGAAGCGGCTGATACCGATCGACTTGCCGCGCAGCTGCTCGCCTTTCTCGATCTCCGGGCGAACCATGAGGTTCAATACGAGGGTCCCGATCGTCGTGCCGATGACCGTCACGTCGGCGCCGCCAACGGCGGCGCTCACGGTGGTCGCGCCGGCGATTTGCAAAAAGCTGATCTCGCCGGCGATCAGCGCATTCATGCCCTCGACGCCGCTAGGGGTTGCGATGACCTCGACCTCCAAGCCATGTTTTTTGAAAATGCCGGCTTCGCGCGCAAGCCACGGCACTGCCATCGAGCCCGACAGAGAAGTGATCGCCACGCGGAGCTTGCGTAACGGTGTTGTCTCGGCTGCCTCGGTTGGTTGCATGACAAGCGACAAGAGAACAAAACAACAACCGAATAAAAACAACATTCTTGGAATTCGTTTCATCTTTCTCCTATTTTCATGGGCATTGGAATTGCCACGACGATCTTCGACCCAGTACTCCATCACTTCAACCCGCAAACGCTTACTTCTTACCATCCGCACTGATGCCCAACTCCTGCTGCGCACGGCGCAGGTAGTTCATGTCGAGGTACTTTTCCGGGGCAGGATAGGGCTTGCTCTTGAACAGGCGTTCGCCCATCAAATCGATCAAGCGCTGAAAGCCCTCGCGATTGACCGAGCCGTCGCGGCTAATGATTCCCTGGGAAAGATATTCGTCGACAGTTGGACGAGTATACTTCAGAGCAATGCCCGTACGCTTGCTGACCAATTCGGCCGCTTGTTCGCGGTTGGCATGAGCCCACTGCATCGCGCGCACCATTGCCTTTAGATAGCGGACCGTTAGTTGACTGTTCGCTTCAGCCCACCGGCTGTCGACGATCAAGCTATGAAACTGCAAGTTCGGAATATAATCGGATAAACGCGCGATCTCCGGAAAGCCAAACTCTCGCGAGCGCGGCAGGTCGCCGCCAAGAATCATCGTCGCCGACGTGCTGCAGGTCTTAAGGCTGGCAAGGCGCTGTCCGGTGGGCCCGTTCTGGACGATGGTGTAATCGCGGTTGAGCTCCAAGCCTTCGGCCTTGAGCATTTCGCGCAAGAAGATCGTGCTGCCGGACACCAGACTAACCGTGCCGATGGTCGTGCCTTTGAGATCCTTGATCGACTTGTACTTGGGACAGGTAACCAACGTGTACGCTGCGATAGGCACCGTGCCGCCGATGATTTTGAGCGAAGCGCCGCGTTCCACCGCGTTGATCGCCGCCGAAGGATCGACGATCGCCACGTTGACCTGACCGGCGATCAGCGCCTGGATCAGCGTGTCGGTCGAACCGATCAGCACCACATCGCCCTGAATTCGTTCTTGCGTGAAGAAGCCCTTATCCGTTGCCGCGTAATTCGGTAGCTGCTCCACCGTGCGCGAGACATTGCCGATGACTACCCGGTCGGCACCCTGAGCCGAAGCAACGGACCAGCATAGCAATAGAAAAACAACGAAACCTGCCGACGATTTGTGCTTCACGATCACCTCCCGAGTGACGATTTATCGTAGTAGTTCCCGTAGAAATGATCGGCAATCTCAGCGCCCGTAGCTTTCCAAACGCCGTCGTGCGAGCAGATATATTCAAGGGCTTGGTCGAGATATTTTACCCGAAACGCCAAACCGATAACGAACGGGTGCAAGGGGATGGTCATAACCCGTCCCTGGGTCGCACCCTCAGCATACAGTTGATCGAACTGATCGCAAACCATTTGCAACCAATCCTTCGGCGTGTGGCCGCCCTGGAAGATCACGCGAATGTCGTTGAGACCCTGCTGATAGGGAATCGCGATCATCTTCCCCGATTTCACCCGCATCGCGTGGGGCTGATCGTCGAAGCCCCAATCGCACACGTAGTCGAACCCCTCCGCGGCTAAATGATCCAACGTGTTAGGGCTTTGGTCGCCGCCTCCTGGACCGAGCCAGCCGCGCGGCGCCTTGCCGGTCGCCGCGGCGATCGTATCGCGGACCTGGCGAATTACCGCCCGCTCTTCCTCCGCCGGATATTGCGTCATCCGAATATTATTGGTAACCCCATGGCCGAGCCATTCCCATTTTCGTTTGTTGCCTTCTTCGATAATCGCCGGATGATGCGCACACACGTCGGCATTGAGCAGCACGCTGGCTCGGATCCCGTGCTTATCCAATATTTCCATCATGCGAAATACACCGATACGCGAGCCGTAGTCGCGCAGCGCATAGCCGGTCACATCCGGCAGTAGTGAATTCGGCGCTCCGGGAATCACTTTGTCGATATGAAAGAATTCGATGTTCGGCGCAATCATCAAAGCGACCCGCGCGTCGTTCGGCCATTTGAACGGCTTGCGGCCAATGATCGGTGAGTAATCGTAACGCTCGGTTTGCATCGTTGTGCTCCTTTGGGATGCGAGGTTTACAGAGTGTTGCACGCTGGCTTAGAGTGGCACGGCATACTCATGGCTCATCTGTCGCGCGAATTAGGAATATGCGTCTCATGGATTCGCAAATACCAATCCGCAATCTCCTCCCGGTGCCAAACCAAACTTTGGCATGGGATTTCGCGTACTCGGCAAACTCGCGCAGCGCGCCGATCCAGTGGGCTTGTCCGATCACGTGCGGATGCAAACCCACGTTCATGATACGTCCGCTATCCACCCCCTCGGCATAGAGCTGATCGAAACAAATTTTCAGCGTTTCCAGCCCGGCGGCGGCCGACATACCGCCCCGGGCGAACAGATTGAAGTCGTTGATGTCGTTGGAATAGGGAACGCTGACAATCGGCCCGTGACGGGTGTGAATCAGATAAGGCTGGTCGTCGTTTAAATAATCGCAGTAGGCGACCAATCCGAACTCTTTCAAAAACGCCGGTGTGTGAACCGTACCGCGGATTGCCGAGGAGAGCCACGCTTTGGCCGGCCGGCCGACGACTTTTTCGTAGGCGTCGAGCGTACGCCGAATCACGGCGCGCTCTTCTTCCGGTTTGTGGGCATAAAAAGCGAAGGTCGTTCTGAGCCCAGTTGTGCGGCACCAGTTCCCAGCAGCGCTCGTTGCAGGCGTCGACGACCCGGCGCCGCTCGGTCATCGTCAAACCGTTGATCGTGCATGACGGTTTGACGCCGACCTTGTCGAACATCTCGATCATGCGCCACACGCCGACACGCTGGCCGTACTCGCGCCAGGTCCAGTTCGCCGTGTCGAGCACATCGCCGGGCAATCCGTGCGGAATCGTCATCGGTCCGCCGGTAAACAGCGGCTCCTTTTGTCCGGGACGGGATTGTTCCCAGTACTCGATATTGATCGTGAAAATCAACGCCAGCTGCGCGCCGTTGGGAGACCGCAGCGGCTTGCGGTCCGGTAGAGGGACGTACGGATAGTAGGAGGGCAACGCTTCGTCGTTCATGTATTGTTCTGGACGGGGCAATGGTTCGATGTCTAATCTACTATTGCCGGTCTTTCCTTCATCCTTTCGCCTTCAGCCTTTCTAGTCGTCCCGCTTCACCCGAAACTCGCCGCGCTGAGCGCCGTTGAATGTGCCATTCTCCAGCCATTGGCGCGACGCTTCATGAAGCGCGTCGTGATTCTTTTCCCATAGGAGAAAGTGAGAGCCGCAAGGGATGCTCAGGAAAACTTTGTTATCGGCGCCGAGATCTTCATAAAGTTCTTTGTTCGACGCGTTCAGCTCGTCGAACTCGCCAAGCATCACCAATGTGGGAATCTTGATCCGCTGCGCTTCTTCAGCGTTCCAGCCCCAATACGTGCGCGTCGGCGCACGCATGACACCCGGACCCCAGGTCATACCGAGCGGGTCGTGCTGCTTGCTCAATTCCCAAATGCGATCCGGTATACCGAGTTCGATCTGGTCGCTGCATTTGGCGAAGGGAAACCAGCGCTGCTTCTCCGCCAGCTCCCGGCTTTGAATCGTGATCGGAAAGCCCGGCTGCGGCAGCGTGGCAGGCAGCGCACTGGAGTTTTTGCGCGAATAGTTGGACGATGCATAGATAACCAACTTTTCGACCTTTTCCGGCCGCTGACTGGTGTAAGTGCCGGTCCGGTAACCGCCGCCCGACCAACCGAGTAAATTAACCTTGGCAACGCCACGCAGCTTGCGAATGTATTCGATGACCCGATCAAGCTCATCGTGCTCACTCTGGCGATTCACCAATTGATAAGGGTAAGAGGGCTTGCACGGTTCCTTGAGAGTCTTTGGGATCAGGTTTTTTTGTTGGGCCGAGCCTACATTGCAAGGGTCGTCCATCTTTGGATGGGCTGATCTGCCATATCCCGTCATATCCATGGCAAAGACGATCCA
>Ga0193716_1001042_pt1 | contig 16476 bp, 12 predicted proteins | sample U2c1metaG_FD_145901 | JGI IMG/M metagenome (GOLD analysis project Ga0193716, IMG submission 145901) | Soil microbial communities from a riparian zone of the East river system, Colorado, United States - U2c1 | ecosystem: Environmental > Terrestrial > Soil > Riparian zone | place: USA: East River...
CGGCTGGAATTCCGCCGAGCGCACGTGGGCGGGACAGCACTACGACTACGCGATGTCCGGCTCAGCATCGGCGTGGAGCGCGGTCAACGCGACCGTCGACCACCTGCCGTACACGCTCGTGTGGACGGTGATCGTTCCGAATTCCAAGTCCGCGCCGTCGCTCGGCACGGTCTACTACTCGGACATGGTCGCGTGGTATCACGCGCACGCGTCGTACCACATCGAGGATGCGTTCCTGCACCGCGCGGGCGCCGCGAGGGATTCGTCGGGTCGCAAGGTCGTGCCGATCTGGGATTCGCAGCGATGGATGATCAATCCGGGCGATGCCGGCGCGCGCGCGTATCAGGTCGATCGCTTCCAGCGCATCACGGCAACCGAAGGCGGCGCGTTCGTGGATGAAGCGTCGTCGGACATGACGGGGCACACGGCGAGCACGATCGAGTATCCAGCCGCATCGTCCTTCGAGGCGCCGATGACGGCGACGTTCGCGGCGATCAAGCACGGTATGGGAAGCAAGACGCTCATGCTCAATACCGCCGAGTACACGAAGCCGTTCGATCGCGCGAACGTGCTCGCGGCGGGTGCGGTGCACATGGAGCGCATGAACAACGCGTTCTTCTCCGGCACGTCGCAGACGTGGCAGTGGATCGAGAGCCTGACGAGCCAGGGCGTGCTCGTAGACTTCGTCACGATCTACTCGTCGCAGTACGTGAACACGATCCCCGCGACGTATCCGCACGGCAACTCGGCCACCGGTGCACAGCGCATGAAGCTGTGGGAGCTCGCGAGCTACTACATGGTGGTGCCGTCCACGCCGCAGGACCTGGTGTTGCAGCTCGAGAACGCGTGGAGCTCGCCGTACTCCTCGCTCTGGATTCGAGCGCAGGAAGCGAACATCGGCCACCCCGTTAGCCCGCGCGTGCTCGCGTCGCGCGGGACGGATCCGCTCGGGAACAGCTACGCGCTGTACTCGCGCGACATGGACAAGGCGCTCGTGATCATGCGAGTGAACCAGGGATGGGGCTCGCACAGCTACACGGATGGAACGGCGGTGACCATACCGCTGCCGACCACCGATCAATGGGTGCCGCTGAATGCGGACGGCACACTGGGCTCACCCGTGACGAGCGTGACGCTGCGCAACGTCGAGGCGGCGATCCTGTTGAAGAAGAGTCGTTTGTAGGAAGCGGTGAGCGGGTAGTAGCGATGGGCAACCGCCTACTGCTTATGTAAAGCCACAAAAACGGACACAAGCGGACACACACGGAAGAAGCAGTCTCGCAGTTCTCCGTTCGTGTCTGTCTGTGCCCGTTTTTGTGGCCTCACCAAAGCAGTCGCCGTTCACTAGTCGCTCTTCCCGCGCTCGACCGCCTAATCGCCGAGAAATTCGCCTACAGGAGCGAGCGTCTCGATGTGATCGCAGAGAATCTTGAGCGTGGCGAGGAGCGGCACGGCGATGAACGCGCCAGCGACGCCCCAGACTTCCCACCAGAGAATCAGTCCGATCAGGATCGCGACGGGATTCAGCAACAGCCGGCGTCCCAGCAGCATCGGCGTGATCACGTACGCCTGCAGGAGATTGATCGCCAGGAAGCTCGCGGGGACGGCCACGATGTGCACGACGTTGTCGAAGGTGGACAGCGCGGCGAGCAAGAGCACACCGACCATCACGAGCGCGCCGAGATAGGGGATGAACTCGAGGAAGAGCACGAGCACGCCCCAGAGCACCGGATTGGGCATGCCGAGCGCCCACATCACGAGCGTGACGATGCCGCCTTCGAACACGTTGATGAGCGCGACCGTCGACAGATACATCGAGATGGATGTCTCGGTCTCGCGCGCGATGGCGACGGCCTTCTTCTTGTCTTTGAACTCCGGAAGCATCTTCGTGAGCTTCTGGAGAAAAAGATTGCCCGAGGCGAGCAGGAAGTAGAGCAGTACGAGCGTCTCGAGCGCGCCAGTGAGGAAGGCGGCGGAGGCTCCGACGAAGCGATCCATCAGCGTCGGACCCGCGATCACGACTTCCTGCACGCGCGGCGTGGTCGAGCCGGTGGTCGCGACCCGCGCCATCTGGTCGGCGGACTTGCTCGCCTGCTCCATCGGCCGGCGCAACTTCCGGATCTTGATGTTCGCCGCCGCCACGGTCTGCGGTGCTCTCGTCAACCATTCCTGTGCCGGATCGGCAAGAAAATATCCGCCGAGGCCGACCGCGGCGACGATGGAGAGCACGACGATCGCGGCACCCAGGGGGTAGGGGATGTGCGCGCGCTTCATCGTGCGCACGATCGGGCTGAAGAGAAGGTTCAGCAGTAGCCCGAAGGTCACCGGGAGGAAGAACGCGCGCGCAAAGTAGAGTGTGTAGAAGCTGGCGATGACCACGAGCACCGTGGCGGCGATCGAGCGGATCGCCGGCCGCGTCTCCATCGCGTTTTCGAGAGTCTCGATGTTCGGCTCCTGGATCTCGCCTGGCGGGGCGGACGGAGACTCGGGTGCGGCGTGCGCGTCGCCCTTATCGAAAGCGGCGTCCAACTCCTTGGCGGGGGGGCGAGCAGTCATGGTATGAAGCTATGCACGTTCCCAGCCAGCGGGCTCGGGTGGGTACTCGACAGGGGCACGGATACAGCAATCATTGCGGCCGTACAGTTTTCGCTATCTTGTGCGCCATGGCCAGCGACGAGAAAGTCTCCGGATCAGAGCAGGATGCGGCACTCAAGCTCTGGGTGGTGCTCAGCCGCGCGTATGACTCCGTGGCCGAGTTGGCCAAGCTCGATGTGGAGCGGGGCGAGCTTTCGTTCACCGAGTTCGCGGTGCTCGAGGCGCTCTTTCATAAGGGCGATCTCACCGCTGGCGACGTGAGCAAGCGCGTACTCCTGCGCAGCGGCAGCCTCACGTACGTCATCGACAAGCTGGTGGAGCGCGGCCTGATCAAGCGAAAGGTGTGCGAGACCGATCGTCGGCGGACGTATCTGCACATCACGGCATCGGGGAGCGCGATCATGCGGCGGATCTGGCCCGGGCATGCGGCGATGATCGAGCTGGCGGCGGGGGGACTGACGCTGGCCGAGAAGCGCACGGCGGCCAAGCTGCTCAAGAAGATGGGGCTCCACGCCGAGCTCGTGGGTGAGGGCGAAAAGGGGGCGGGAACCAAAGTGCCGTGAATTATCTTGAATTCAAGAGATCGATATCTTGAATTCAAGATAATTTTAATCCACGGCACCGGAGCGTTCCCATGGCTACCACACAGGCACCCGCAGCAACCAGCACCTGGAAGATCGACCCCTCGCATTCCCACATCGAGTTCGCCGTCAAGCATCTCATGATCAGCACGGTGAAGGGACTCTTCTCCGATGTCGAAGGCGACATCGCCATCCACGGTAGCGACCCGTCACTCTCGTCGGTGTCGGCGTCGATCAAGGCGTTGAGCATCGACACGCGCACGGGGCAGCGCGACGATCACCTCCGCAGCGCGGATTTTCTCGATGCCGCGAATTTTCCGGAGATCACGTTCAAGAGCAAGCGCATCACCGGCGACGCGTCCGAGTTCAAGGTGATCGGCGACCTGACCATCCGTGGCACCACGAAGGAAGTCACGCTCGACGTGACCAACGAGGGCTCGGGGAAGGATCCGTGGGGCGGTGAGCGCATTGGCTTCAGCGGCAAGACGAAGTTCGATCGTCGCGACTTCGGACTTACCTGGAATCAGGCAATCGAGAGCGGCGGCGTCGTCGTCGGTCACGAGGTGAAGGTGTCCCTCGAAGTCGAGGCCGTGAAGCAGGCGTAGCTCGCGACACTCCGGTTCTACTGTGGAAACGAAGGCCGCCTTTCGGGGCGGCCTTCGTGCATCGCGCTACGACCCTATCGAGCGCCGAGCTTCGCAGCGATGCGCTTGGGAGCGGTGAGGAGATACGCGTCGCGCAGCAGGTCGTCAATCGTCGCCCAGTTCGGGCGCTTGTCGAGACGGATGCCGACCCAGCCTTTGGGACCCACGTAGGGCGGCGCGAAATAGCGGTCCGCGTCCTCGTGAATCAGCATGTCCTGGATGAGATGCGTCGACTTCACCCACACGCACGGGCGCCCGGCGCCGTGGTGATTGTCGGAGTCCGCGTACATCGCGAAGATCTTGTTCTTCACGCGAAAGGTCGGCTCGCTCCACGCTTCAACCTCGTGCGCCTCCGGGAGGGCAAGGCAGAGCGCGCGGAGGCGGTCGAGGGGGCGTTTCGAGGGCGGCGGGGAGGGTTTTTTCGGCATGGCGGAGGGTTGCAGGTCGACTCCGGATGTTAACACGAAACGCCGGGCGTAGACGGTGTCCTCGAGGTCCCTCGATCGTCTGTTTCTCAGCGAGAAGTAATGAGCGCCGGCGGGCCCGCCGCGCTACGTCGCCATCCCCGAAGTAGAGGTTTCCATGGAGCTGCGCTCATTCGTGCGACCCGCGACCGCGCTGGCGTGTGCTTTCGCCATCACCGCGTGCGGCAATCGTGACGGCGTGACGGCGACACCCAGCGGCGCGCTCGCCGTGATCGTGAACACGCCGATCGCACGCGCAGGGGCGGTCTCGATCCACGGGCCCTCCGCGAGCTCGATGCACGTGGTCGCCACCGACACGCTTCGAGGCCTCACGCCAGGACAGTATCTGGCGCGTGCCGAGGATGCGGCGGCGGCGGATTCGCTGGTGAGTCCAGTGCTCAACGGCTCGATGTCCGACACCGCCGTGATGGTCGAGGTCGACACCACGAAGTCCGTCACCGCGACGTACGCGATTCGCGGCGGCTCGGGCGCACTGTGGGTCGGGAAGTGGAATGCGGCGAATCTGGCCGAGGGATTTACGTCGCCACAGCTGGCGGCTGCGGGGAGCGCGGCTGCAGCGGACTCCATCGCCGGGGGAGCGAGCACACTTACGATCTCCGGAACCGCCTTCGACTCGGCCGGCAACCTGTGGGTGACGGACTACATCAATCAGCAGATTCTGAAGTTCACGCCGGCGCAGCTCGCGAGCGGTGCATCGACGCCCGTGGTCGCGATCCTCACGCAGAAGGAGCCGTGGGGCATCGCGTTCGACGCGAGCGGAAATCTTTGGGTGAGCTTCTACAACGGGAACAACGTGTTGAAGTACGCCGCGAGCGACGTGTCCGCGTGGACCGGGACGCTGAGCGATCCTGCGCCCGTGCTCACGATCGCAACGCCGAATGGTCCGCTCAGCATCGCCTTCGACTCGCATGAGAATCTCTGGGTGGCAGGCTTCGATGTGCCAGTCACGTACGAGATCGCGGCGGCGTCGCTCGGAGCGACTGGCACGGCGGTGCCGACGGACAGTCTCGAATCCCCCTATCTCGATCACGGGTCCGGGCTCGCGTTCGATCGCGCGGGAAATCTCTGGGTGGGCACCGAGTCGGGATACGTGGTGAGCTATTCGTCCGCGCAGCTCTCGGCCGCGTCGCACGGGGATCCCGTGTTCGCGCAGCAGAGCCTAACCTACCAGTTCGACGGCCTCGCCTTCGACAACAGCGGGAACTTGTGGGCGGCGACGGAGACGGCGGACGTCGCGATGTACTCGCCGGCGCAGCAGTCGGGTGGCGACGTCTCGGCTCCAACGCGCACGCTCGCGACGACGACGGGCGATCGCACGTTCGGGCTCGCGTTCAACACGCATGACGCCGCGCTGCCGATCGCCTCGACGATTTCGGCGAGCGAGTCCTCGCGCGCGCCGCGCGCGCCGCGTTCGACGACCGTGCATCGCGCGCCTCCGCCCACGGTGCACCTGCGCGACGGCAGCCGGCCCGGGAGCGTGCGGCGCAGGTAGATTCAGGGATGGACGAGCACGTGCTCCATGACTGAAGACAGGACGACGCCTCCCGCAAATTCGCGAGAGGTGCTCGTACCGAAGCTCTTCTCGACATTGCGGTCCTACGACCGCGCGCAGTTTACGAGCGACGCGATTGCGGGCGTGATCGTCGGCGTCGTTGCGCTGCCGCTCGCCATTGCCTTCGCGATCGCGAGCGGCGTCACTCCCGATCGCGGACTGTGGACCGCCATCGTCGCCGGCTTCATCATCTCGGCGCTCGGCGGCTCGCGCGTGCAGATCGGCGGACCGACGGGCGCCTTCGTCGTGATCGTGTACGCGATCGTGCAGAAGTACGGCATCGATGGGCTCACGGTGGCGACGCTCATGGCCGGAGTAATCCTCGTCGCGATGGGGCTCGCGAAGTTCGGCAGCGCGATCAAGTTCATTCCGCATCCGCTCGTGATCGGTTTCACCAGCGCGATCGCCGTGATCATCTTCTCCGGCGAGGTAAAGGACTTCCTCGGCCTGCGGATGGGTGACGTGCCTGCGCCATTTCTCGCGAAGTGGAGCGCGTACGCGTCGGCGATCCCGACGATCTCACCGGCTGCATTGGGCGTGTCGCTGGCAGCATTGGCGATCATTCTCTTTTGGCCGCGAGTGAGCCGCCGCATGCCCGGGCCATTCGTCGCGCTCATCGTGACGACCGTGGGCGTGGCGTTGCTGCACATCCCCGTCGAGACCATCGGTTCGCGCTTCGGAGACATAGCCGCCGCGGTGCCGCATCCGCGCTTTCCGCATCTCACGCTCGATCAGGTCACGTCGCTCGTTGGTCCGGCGTTCACCATCGCGATACTCGCGGCGGTCGAGTCGCTGCTCTCGGCGGTAGTTGCGGACGGAATGATCGGCGGGAAACATCGATCGAACATGGAGCTCGTCGCGCAGGGGATCGCGAATATCGCGTCGCCATTGTTCGGCGGCATCCCGGCGACCGGCGCGATCGCGCGCACCGCGACGAACGTGAAGAACGGTGGGCGCACGCCTGTCGCGGGGATCGTGCACGCGGTCACGCTGCTGATCATCACGGTGGCAGCCGGTCGATGGGCCGCGTACATCCCGATGGCCACACTGGCGGCGATTCTCGTGGTGGTCGCGTATCACATGAGCGAATGGCGAACGTTCGTGGCGGAGCTGCGCTCGCCCAAGAGTGATGTCGCAGTGCTTCTCACGACCTTTTTGTTGACGATCCTCGTCGATCTCACGGTGGCGATCGAGGTCGGGATGGTGCTGGCGGCGTTCCTCTTCATCCGGCGCATGGCCTCGGTGGCGAACGTGAGCGTGATCACGCGGGAGATTCAGCAAGGGCTGGCGGAGGGCGGAACAGAGGAGTTGATGGATCGGAGGACGGTGCCCAAAGGAGTGGAGGTGTACGAGATCAATGGGCCGTTTTTCTTCGGAGCCGCGCAGTCGTTCAAGGATGCCGTATCGCAGGTGGCGGGGCGTCCGAAAGTGCTGATTCTGCGCATGCGCAACGTGCCGGCGATGGACAGCAGCGGCGTGCACGCGCTGCTCGATGTGATCGAGCGCTCGCGAAAGGAGGGAACCGCCGTCGTGCTGTCGGGGCTGCACGTGCAGCCGCTCGAGGCGCTCACGGATTCGGGAGCGGTGATCGACATCGGCGGCGAGAACCTTGTCGGGACTATCGACCAGGCGCTCACGCGCGCACGGGAAATTCTCGCGGGCCCGGGAGTAGGGGTGCCCATGGGGGTCGAGAGTCCTTCATCCGAGCGCGAAACCGCAAAACGGCGTTGATCTTACGCGGTCCTTCGCGAATTTTTGGAGTCCGAGAACTCGGCCCGTCTTTCGACAGAGGTGACGTGAGCGCCGCTCCAATCAAGACCGCACTCGATGCCCGACACCGCGCGCTCGGCGCGCGCATGATTCCATTCGCCGGCTGGGATATGCCCGTGCAGTACCGCGGGCTGGTCGAGGAGCACAACGCCGTGCGTTCGGCGGCTGGACTTTTCGACCTGTCGCACATGGGCGAGATCTTCGTCACCGGCCCGGATGCGGCGGCAGCGCTCGACTACGCGTTGGTGACTGCGCCCGGGAAGCTCGCTGTGGGGCGCGCGCACTATTCGATGATCGTCGATGCGAACGGCGGTGTGCTCGATGATCTCATCGTCTACCGGCTCGGCGACACGCGCTACATGGTCGTGCCGAACGCTTCGAATGCTGCCACGGTCTCGAGCGCGCTCAAGGAGCGCCTCGCCGGCTTCGACGCGGTGCTCGACGATGCATCGATGCGCACGTCGCTCGTGGCGATCCAGGGTCCGCGCGCGGCGGAGATTCTGCAGCCGTTCGTCGATGTGGATTTGACAACGATCAAGTACTACTCGGGCACGCAGACGACGGCGTGCGGCGTGCCTGCGATTCTCGCGCGCACCGGATACACGGGCGAGGATGGGTTCGAGCTCTTTGTGGCGTGGGACGATGCCGTGCGCGTGTGGGACACGCTGCTCGAAGCGGGCGCATCGCGCGGGCTCGTGCCGGCGGGTCTCGGTGCGCGCGATACGCTGCGGCTCGAGGCGGGCATGCCCTTGTACGGCAACGAGCTCAATCGCGAGACGACCCCGTTCGAGGCGGGGCTCGGCCGTCTCGTGAGCTTTGCCAAGCCCGGCGACTTCGTAGGACGCACAGCGCTCGAGCACGCCAAGGATCACCCGCGCAAGGCGCTGGTCGGGCTCAAGCTCAACGATCGCGGCATCGCCCGCATCGGGTATCCTGTTTATCTTCCCGCCGCGACCGATGCGTGTGGCAGCATCACGAGCGGCACCTCGTCGCCGACGCTCGGACACGCGATCGCGATGAGCTATGTGCCCGTCGACCGCACCGCGATCGGAGGCGAGATCGAGGTGGGAATTCGCGATCAACGTGCGAGCGCGCAAGTCGTGCCCATGCCGTTCTACAAACGCTCGACCTGAGGAGAAGAAAGACACGTGGACATTCCCGACAATCTGAAGTATTCGAGCGAACACGAGTGGATCGCGCCAACCGGAAAGACGGCGAAGATCGGCGTCACCGGCTACGCGGCGGAGCACATCGGCGACATCGTGTTCGTCGAGCTGCCGAAGGTGGGGACCGCGGTAACGGCAGGGAGCTCGTTCGGCGTGATCGAGGCGGTGAAGTCGGTGAGTGAGCTGTTCGCGCCCGCGTCGGGGAAGGTGACTGCGATCAACGAGCGCGTGACGAAGGAGCCGGAGCTCGTGACGGCATCGCCGTACGGTGACGGATGGCTGATCGAGATCGAGATGAGCAACGACGGCGACCTGTCGAAGCTCAAGGACGCAGCAGGCTATCGCGACTTCATCGCGAGTCTTCCCGAGTAAACGATCGTGTCAGCACCCAATGAGTTCGCGGCGCGCCACGTCGGCCCCCGCGGTGAAGATGTCGCCTCGATGCTGGAAGTGTTGGGCTATCAATCGCTCGACTCCTTCATCGATGCCGTAGTTCCCGAGACCGTGCGCATGCGCCGGCCACTCGCGCTCCCGCCGGGACGCGGCGAGAACGCCGTGATCGCGACGATGCGCGAGCTCACCGATCAGAACGAGGTGTTCCGCTCGTACATCGGATTGGGCTACAGCAACTGCGACGTGCCCGCGGTGATCAAGCGCAACATCCTCGAAAATCCGGGATGGTACACCGCGTACACGCCGTACCAGGCGGAGATCGCGCAGGGACGTCTCGAGGCGCTGCTCAACTTCCAGACGATGGTGAGCGATCTCACGGGACTTCCCGTGGCGAACGCATCGCTGCTCGACGAGGGGACCGCGGCGGCTGAAGCGATGGCGATGACGCTGGCCATCGTGAAGCAGGGCGAGGGCACGCCGGTATTTCTCGTCGACAATGCGTGTCATCCGCAGACGATTGCAGTCGTGGCGACGCGTGCCGTCGCACGCGGTATTGAGGTGCGCGTCGACAGTCCGGCGAACTTCGAGTTCGGCGCGGGCGTGGCGGGGTGCCTGTTGCAGTACCCGGCGACCGATGGCGCCGTGCACGATTATCGGACGCTCTGCGCGGATGCGCACGAGGCGGGCGCGATGGTGACGGTGGCGACGGATCTGCTCGCGCTCGCGCTGCTCACGCCGCCGGGCGAATGGGGCGCGGACATCGCGGTCGGGAACTCGCAGCGGTTTGGTGTGCCGCTCGGCTACGGCGGCCCGCACGCCGCGTTCTACGCGACGAAGGAAGAGTTCAAGCGGCATCTCCCGGGTCGCATCATCGGCGTGTCGCGCGACGCGGAGGGAAATCCGGCGCTGCGCATGGCACTGCAGACGCGCGAGCAGCACATCCGGCGCGACAAGGCGACGAGCAACGTGTGCACGGCGCAGGTGCTGCTCGCGGTGATGGCGTCGATGTACGCGGTGTATCACGGGCCCGAGGGGATTCGCGCGATCGCGACTCGCGTACACCGGCGCACCGTGCAGCTCGCGCGCGGACTCCGCGCACTCGGCTGCAAACTCGAGTACGAAGTCTTCTTCGACACGGTGTGCGTGATCGTCGGCGCCGCCCGGCAGCGCCAGATCATGGACGAGGCGGCATCGCGGCGCATCAACCTGCGTGCGCTCGGACGCGAGCGCATCGTGGTCGCGCTCGACGAGACGGTGCGTGAGCGCGATGTCTCGGAAGTGGTGGCGTGCTTCGCGTCGGCGCAGCAGACGATTCCGGCGCTCGTCGACGAGCGGAGCATCACGGCGAAGACGATCCTGCCGGAGAATCTCGCGCGCAACAGCGAGTATCTCACGCATCCGGTATTCGCGCGACATCGCTCGGAGACGGAGATGCTGCGCTACATGCGCGGGCTCGAGGCGAAGGACCTCTCGCTCACGGCCGCGATGATTCCGCTGGGCTCGTGCACGATGAAGCTCAATGCGACCACGGAGATGCTTCCGGTGTCATGGCCCAAGCTCGCGGGCATTCATCCGTTCGCGCCGCGGTCGCAGACGACCGGGTATCTCGAGCTCTTTCACCGCCTCGAGGCGGATCTGTGCGAGATCACCGGCTTCGCGGCGGTGTCGCTGCAGCCGAACGCGGGATCGCAGGGTGAGTTCGCCGGACTGTTGACCATCCAGGCGTATCATCGCTCGCGCAACGACGAGCATCGCGATGTGTGTCTCATCCCGACGAGCGCGCACGGGACGAATCCGGCGAGCGCGGTGATGGCGGGGATGCGTGTGGTCGTGATCGCGTCTGATGCGCGCGGGAACATCGACGTCGAGGATCTGCGTGCGAAGGCGAGCGCGAACGCGGCCAATCTCGCGGCGCTGATGGTGACGTATCCGTCGACGCATGGCGTGTTCGAGGGGTCGATCCGCGAGATCTGCGACATCGTGCACGCGTTCGGCGGGCAGGTATACATGGATGGCGCGAACATGAATGCGCAGGTGGGGCTCTGCAGCCCCGGCGACCTCGGAGCCGACGTGTGCCATCTGAATCTGCACAAGACGTTCTGCATTCCGCACGGCGGCGGTGGGCCGGGAATGGGCCCGATCGGCGTGGCGGCGCACCTCGCGCCCTTCCTTCCGGATCATCCGCTCGTGCCGCTCGGGCACGCGCGCGCCGAGGGAACAGTGTCCGCGGCGCCGTGGGGGAGCGCGAGCATCCTCCCCATCTCGTGGATTTACATCCAGTTGATGGGGGCCGAGGGGCTGCTGTATGCGACGAAGATCGCGATTCTGTCGGCGAACTACATCGCCAAGCGGCTGAGCGGCGAGTACGAGTTGCTGTATTCGGGCGCGCACGGGTTGGTGGCGCACGAGTGCATCCTCGACACGCGCCCATTCAAGCAGAGCGCGGGGGTCGACGTCGAGGACATCGCGAAGCGTCTCATCGACTATGGATTCCATCCGCCGACGGTCTCGTTCCCTGTGCCGGGAACGCTGATGGTCGAGCCGACGGAGAGCGAGTCGAAGGAGGAGCTCGACCGCTTCATCGATGCGCTGCTCGCGATCCGCGAGGAGATTCGCGAGGTCGAGATCGGCGTGACGTCGCGCGAGGACAACGTGCTGCGTCGCGCGCCACACACGCTGGCGCAGGTGGTCGCGGATGACTGGGATCGCCCGTACTCGCGCGAGCGCGCGGCGTTCCCGGCACCGGGCCTACGCGCGCGAAAGGTGTGGCCGACGGTGGCACGCATCGACAACATGTACGGCGATCGGAATTTGGTGTGCAGCTGTCCGCCGGTGGAGGCGTACGAGTAGGGGCTGAGCGCTACGGCGCCGCCGTCTGCTCCGCGAGGCGCGATTCCTTGTTGATCGCGACCTCGCGATCACCTGCGAGGCGGCGACCGAGGTTCGTCATTGGATGCTCTATCGCGCGATAGAGCGCCATGGGGACGAGCACGAGCGACGCGGCGACGCCGATCCAGCGTACCGGTGTCGGCAGCTCCGGAATCGCGCGCAGCCAGACCCAGAGAATTGGCACGTGCGTGAGGTAGATCCCGTAGCTGTACTTCGCGACTTGATGCGCGAATGCGGTGACGAAGGATCTCGACATTTCCGCGACGACCGGGATCAGGGCACCGAGTGCGAGGCAGGGCCACCAGCCGAGCTGCAAGTGTTGAGCGTCGGGTTGGAGCACTGCGAAGCCGGCGGCGACGACGAGGATGACGAGTGGCCACGTCCACGCGGGAAGCGTGGGTGAAACTTTGCGTCGCAACAGATGATAGGCGAGCACGCCGCCCATGAAGCAGGGGCCGAAGCTGAAGACGCTGAGCCGCCAGAGACCCGGCACGCGCTCGGTGAGCGAGCTTTGTAGCACGAGTCCCAACGCCAGAAACACGATCAGCATCGCGAGCATCTCGAGCGTTCCTCGGCGCGCAAGAACGAAGCAGAGCGGGAGGAGCACATACATCTGCACCTCGAGCGGGAGCGACCAGAGCACGCCCTGGATGTCGCGAGCGCCGGTGAGGTTTTGTATCAGAAGCAAGTTCGAGATGAGCGCGCCCATGGACGGGAACACGCGCGCCATGTCCGAGCCGTCGGATGTCACGTGCGGCGGCAGACGAAGGGCGGCCGCGAGAAGGATGATGACGATGGCGAGCGGATAAATGCGGAATGCGCGTCGGAGGTAGAATCGCCAGGGCCATCCCGGGGCACTGCCGCCGCGCTCGAGCGAGGACATGAGCACGAGCGATGTGTGCACGAAGAAGAGGAGCACACCGAGGCGGCCGACGGCCCAATTCCAGTTCCATGGACCTGAGGCGTGCGCGTTGGCGGCGAACACGTGATCGGCGAGCACGAGGAGCACGGCGACGGCACGCAGGACGTCGAGATTACGCTCGGGGAGCGCGGTCTTCATCGAGCCTGCTCGTGTGCGTTCCATGCTTCGCAACGTCGCTTGCACGAGGCGACGCGACAATGGCCATCGTCACAAACAAAGTTTTGACAACGTGCGCCCGCGGTCACGCGCGGGCGGCGACGGTGTCGATGATGCCGAAGGCACGGGAGGCCAGCGCTTCCCGTCGATGGTCTGCGAGCCAGTGGTCGACTGTGGCGTCGCTGCCCGACACGTCGAGGTTCTTCAAGCGCAGGAGTGCATCGCGCAACGCGGCCCCCGACCCCGACGGACAGAGGACTCCCGCGTGCAAATCATCGATCAGCTCGGACGACTCACCCTTCGAGCCGAACACCAGCACCGGCCGGCGTGCTGCGAGGTAGTCGAACAGCTTGCCCGGGAGATATCGCTCGAGCGATGGATTGGCGATGAGGAGGAGCACGTCGCTCTCCTGCATGCGCTGGCTCGCTTCGCGCTTGCCGACGTGATCGATGATCTCGAGGACGCTCGGAAAAGCGAATGACTTGATCGCTTTGTCGGCGGTGATGGATCGGCGGCCGATGAACTGGATCTTGAGGCGAGATATCCACTCGGGCTCCGTCGCGAGAAGCTCCGCGAGGCTATCGAGAAAATCCACCGGTGTGGCGTGTCCGGACAGATTGCCGACATGAGCGATCCGCATTGTGCTCGATCCGTTTCCGTTGCTCCTCGATTCATGCTGCAGCGCGACGAAATCCTCGGGCTCCCAGCCATTGGGGACGACGTGCGTCTTGCGCGCGTCGAGATTCGGGAAGGCTTCCAGCTGTCGCCGTTGATGGGACTTCGTGGTGAAGAGCACCGCGCTTGCGGCGCTCAAGCAGCGCCGTTCCCACGCGCGATCGTTGCCGTCCTTGCTGACGAAGTCGAATGGGCACTCGGTCCATTCGTCGCGATAGTCGAGCACGAGTGGCGCGCCGAAGCGACGTGCGACGAGGAGCGCGGCGACGAAGGTGAAGAACGGCGGACCCGAGGCGAGGACGACATCGGGGGGATCGTTCGCGAGCGAGTCGATGGCGTAGCGCGCGTGGGCGAGCGCGTTGGTGAACCCGCCATCGACACGAGGGAAAATGCGGTAGGAAGGCTGTCGAGTGGTGACTGGTACGATGCGGATGCTTGCGTCGTCCGGCACGAGCGACAGCAGCTCGTCACCGTGCTGATTTTGCCCGCTCACCGGCTCGCCCGCAAAGGCATCGATGCGCCAGCCGAGTCGGCTTCCGTAGCGCATGAATGAGAGTGGGCGATAGACGCCGGCGCTGCTGCTGGGTGGAAGCGCAGCAGCGAAGAGGGCGAGATGACGTCCGGAGCGCGCGCCCGTATGCGGATGGGCGCCGGGTCGCTCCAGGGCGAACCACTCGGCACCCAACGCGACAGTGTCGGTCAGGGTTTTGAGAAACTGCATCCGTCCTTGCCTCGCAACAACAAGGCCCACCCCTCGCGAGGTGGGCTGGGTCACAAGTTTACGATCTTAGTCGCGAATGACCTAGCTGTCTCGACGATCGGGCACCTGTCCGTCCATTCCTTTTCAAGCCGAGCCGCAACGTCGGACAACTGCTGCGCCGCTTCGATCGCGCTCTTCAGCGATCTCATGTCGCGCGCGAACGCCTTCCGCTGTGCTTCAGATCGAAACGGGAATTAAACTGCTGCGACGCGGCTGCGACTGCTATCTCACACCTTCATTCTCTTGACGCGAGTGCTCGCAATGACGCCAAGGCGGTCGGAATTTGCACGGATGCCGCAAATGAAGCCACTACGGTCTCCCTCTGAAGTTTCCATCGCTCGACATGTAGCAGCTGCATTCATGCTCGGTGGGGCATTGATCGCGCTCGTGATCGCCGAACCATCGCGTGCGCAGGCGCAGGCGCCGACATCGCGCGCATCTGTCTCTCGAGGTGAGGACCCTTCGCCCGGCCTCCAGCCGCCCGCATCCATGGAGGAGATCGCGATCCAGAGTCATGGCTCGCGGATGAACGGGATCGTTTATCTGGCTGCGGGCGCGGGAAACCATTCGGTGGTGATCTTTTTTCACGGATATCCGGGTAACGAGCGGAATCTCGATCTCGCGCAGGCCGTTCGTCGCGCAGGATACCAGGCGGTGTATGTGGACTACCGCGGTATGTGGGGCTCTGGCGGTACGTTCTCTTTCGCCAACGGACTCGAGGACGCCAACACGATTCTCGCGTGGGTACGCACACCGGAGATCGCGACGAAGTATCACTTCGATACGCGTCGCATCGCCGTCGTGGGGCACAGCTTCGGCGGATGGCTCGCACTCATGACGGCCGCGCATGAGCCGCGCTCCGTGTGCATTGCGGGTCTCGCTGCGTGGAACATCGGGCTTGCCGCGCAGCGCTTCGGACAGCACCCCGAAGAACGCACTTCCAATCGCGACTACTTTCGTGTGACCACCGCTCCGGGAGGTCCGGTGCACGCGGCCGACCTGCTCAGCGAGATGACCATCCATGCTCGCGACTACGATTACTTCGCACAGGCTCCCTCGTTCGGCAATCGCGCCGTGCTTCTCATCGGCGCAACGCGCGACTCGCCCGACGAGGGTGTTGCTGTCCACGAGCAAATGGGCGCCGCACTCCGAAAGGCAGGCGACACGCTCGTGACCGTGAAGCAGTTCGAGGACGATCACCCATTTTCCAATCACCGCCTCGCTCTCGCCGACCTCCTCACGAGCTGGCTCAACGCGGATTGCGCGAGAACCCAGTGATGTGGGGCTGTTGAGCCTCGCGGGGCGCCTGTCTTTCCAGCACAAAAAAGGGCCACTCGCAAGAGTGACCCTTTTGTTGAGCTCTATAATCTCGATCTCTTATCTCGTACTCCCGAGGAGGGACTCGAACCCCCGACCCGGTGATTAACAGTCACCTGCTCTACCACCTGAGCTACTCGGGATCAGCACACCATTTTACCCGATTCGCGCGGCACGGTCAAGCGAACCTCGCTCGATTTTGCCCTCCGCCACTCGGCGCGCCGCGAGCCTGACGTCGCTCACGTCCGCCGGCGCATCCATCTTCAGCAGCGGCCGCAGCCAACGCCCCGTGTGCGAAGCCTCGACGGTCGCAACCTCCTCCGGACGTCCCATCGCCACGAGCTCGCCGCCGCCATCGCCGGCCTCGGGGCCGAGATCGATCACCCAGTCCGCAAGCTTGATCACGTCGAGATTGTGCTCGATGATCACGAGCGTGTGTCCCGCGTCGACGAGCCGCTCGAACACGCGCGCGAGCTTGCGAATGTCCTCGAGATGCAGCCCCGTCGTCGGCTCATCCATCACGTACAGCTTGCGCGTCTTCGTCTTCCCCGCGTTCGCCAGCTCGCGCGCG
>Ga0193716_1001045_pt1 | contig 16461 bp, 25 predicted proteins | sample U2c1metaG_FD_145901 | JGI IMG/M metagenome (GOLD analysis project Ga0193716, IMG submission 145901) | Soil microbial communities from a riparian zone of the East river system, Colorado, United States - U2c1 | ecosystem: Environmental > Terrestrial > Soil > Riparian zone | place: USA: East River...
TGTTCACGACCGCCCGTGACGCGTGATGAAACACCGGAATTGTTCAGTTCACAGTCGCAGTGACGCGTGACTGAACAGTCGGTCGAAATGGTACAGTAACAGCTTGGCTCGAGACCTAAACACTACGTGTTCAGGAAAAACTAGATGTCGCCGAAGGCTCCGGGTACCTTGCTTGGGATATTTCATCGATTGTTGTCATCATTTTTATTGCTCGGACTAATTAAAGGGGGTTTCATATATATTTTTCTTGGGCTCGGCTAACACTTGATCAATCATGAGGCCTATCTTATTCATATTGTATCGTATTGTATCGATCTGTAGTGGCTGGTGGGATCATTATGGCTCCAGCGTATTGTATTCATATTTAATGGCATATAATCAGAATATATTCACATGTATTATTAATCTTGGACAGCTATATAGAGTACCAGCCGAAAAAAAGATTCTAATAATTTCTACAGAAAAGATGTTATTGTGTCTCAGGTGTAAGCGAGTTAAGTGGGTCCCTAATGGCAACGATAAAACAAGTGCATTGTTTACTCCACGCTTCACGCGGTTGGCTTGCTTTAAATTGAATGGTAATATCCGAATAATATCCACCCAACTTTGACACATTTAGGAAGGTCGCCCCATCATCTAGAGTGTCAACATCTCCTGAACATCCAGCCCAGCCTGACAGTCAATTTGTACGGTGGGGAGAAGGTCACTTGGCAACCATAAAACCAGGAGGACCTACCCCCAAGTCCGAAGGCAACACAAGATGAAACCAAAGGCCATGTTATGATCTCGAACGCAAACCATCACTCGGCTCCCATTAGCGACGGGCCTTCGATAGATTCCATCAGCACCCAGCATCAGTATTCCACTACGAATACGTCAACAAACATGAAAATCGACGTCAAGACGATTTACAGTTATAAATCTTGATGTCATACATCAAGGAGAATTACGGTAGTATGTTCACCAAAGAAGGGGGCACAGAAGAGTATCGTAATTATAAAGGATATAGTGCAATGGTTGTTGTACTGTTGTTCGTGGATTTTACATGAATCGATTATTTTATCACGCCTGTCTTTCGGTGGCTGATAGTAAATGTGACATATTACAGCTGATCATCGAAATAGATACTATACACGGATTTTCAGTCGAGAGGCGGGAGCACTATGATACACAAGGTGAACTTCGCAGCGGCGATCTTAAACAGCGGGTCCCGCCCGGATCTGGTTCACAAGCGTTTCCCAATAGGTCCAATCTGACCCATCAAGCCCATTCATGTCGGTCCCGAGCAGCGAGGGATTAGGACCGCTAAATCCTGAAAAATCAGTACTGCTTCCGCCCCAGGACAACCCAGATGCTCCTGTTAATCCGTCTGTGCTGCTGACGGTGTTGCACCAGTAATCAAGGAGCGACTGAGCTGCGGATTCATCGTCTGCGGTAGGGCTGTTAGAACCAATGGACGAAACCGCATATCCTTCATCCTGCTGCAAACGTTGTATCATAGGAGATTGTGCAACATTAGCAGCGTAAGGCAGAGGTGGGGACGTGTGGGAAGAAGATGCAGTTCTCGAATGCGAGTTATCGACGGTGAGGGAAGGGAACGTCAGATGAGCCGAAGATATATCACCAGATGATCGAGAACTTGGCTGCTGCAGCCCCAGTAAAAGGTGGGCGTCAATCGGGTCGCCGTTCTCGTTCAATTCAGGAGAGGTAGCCGACCCTTCCCTCGTGCCCTCCACTTGGGATGCTTTGTTCTTTAAGAACTCGATAGTCTTGACCTCTCTCCTTGTAGTTTCGTCCATCTCTCGCACACCTTCGTGATCCTTCAAAAAACCGTCCAGGATGCAATGCATCGTATCTGCATCTTGACCCTTTGGATGTAACACGAGGTAAATCCCACTCATCATGGCAGTTTGGAATTCCCTATATGCACTGCTTAAGGAATGCATGTCCTTGGGCATCATTTCCCGGAAGGCTTGTCGAATTCTGTAGTCCTTGATCGCGGATTCGAACGCAGCTATTCTCGATCGAGCATAGCGGTCAGAACCAAGACGACGCAAAAGGTAAGGGCGGTGGAGACTGATTCGAATGAACAATATTTCTGTGAGTAAAATGAACCGGTGAACCGGTATGAACTTCTTGGAGCCGTCCAGCGATGTGTCTGGTTCTAAGGAAAAATGCGGCGGCAGGTTGTTTATGAATCTGAGTAGATCATCGTCAAGAGTCAGAACGTCGCTGTAATGATTTGTCGTTCGAACTTGTTGAAAATGGTGGACGATGCGACCGATGATGGTGGCCAAGGAGTGCCCGAGGATAATAAACGTCATTGGCGTGGGGCTCGAAAGTGGGGGGGGAGTACGAATTTGGGACGTTGTAAGCTCGTCATCAATATTCAGAGGGGGCAAAGTTGAGGTATAAACATCTTGTATCGCAGTGGGCCTTCCCAGGACAAGGGAGTATGACCGATCAGCATGGTACAGACATGACCTGGAGAGAAAGATAGTATATTTGATTCCATTGCCCAGAGGGAGTTGTAATGCTGCTCACCATATCCTTCGACGATATTCAACTTGGGCTGGATCCATACCCTAGGACCTTATATCAGATTGTGAATCTGTATTGACCACATTTGTGACTAACCATCGGAGCAGCATCGCGATGAAGACCGAGTGCTTGCGCGGTGCGGACTGCAGCCCCTAGCTGACTCCCTGGAGAATCTGAGTGAGTACAGTCATATAAAATAAATAAAGGTACGGACAGCACTCTGATAACACAGTTGTCAGCCGCGACACAAACTATTGAAGAAACTCGACTTACCTGTAATCCGTCTATCAAAACTGAGGAATCTTGCTGACTAGAGCCTGGTCAGAGAGAATCGACACGGAGTATAACGTAGACTGCGCACCAGGAGACGTGTAAGCACCATTTCCAGGGAGTCAGGTTGAATTGCGGCGGCAATGAGCACAGATCGACGAGCTACGGAGAATTATCAGCAATACAGAGTCAGAGAGCTATCGCATGACTAGCGTGAGGCGGACATACATGACCAGTAATATCGTAAAGACGTTAGACGTCTGGTTCGCGCATCCCCCGCAATATGCTCCGGGGCAAGTCGTACGGCGATCGAGAGAACGACGAATAACAACGGAAGGAAGCGGACGTCATTCGGATTGGCCCCAATACCATTCGTGCATACCGATGTATACGAAGCCCGAAAGTCGCGTTCGGAGACGGGATAGCGAGTCCAGTTGCTATGAAATTTCTGACGTCATTCTGGTTCTTCTACCAAATAAGCGAGGTACGTACATTTGGCTGAAATAATAGTCAATAAGAACATCCGAGAACCTCTGTGGGGGCAATTCCTGAAGTAATTCCGATAATTTATGCGGTGAGACACCACAGTCCTGTACAAGACTTTTGAGATTCTCGGCCGCGGATGGTTCCAAGTCACGGTCAACGATGTGCATTGATCCATCTGGAGTGTTGGGTCCAGCACCATTGCCTGGCCGCAGCATGTTCGAGTCACCCGGGCTCCGATACTCCGAACTAGAGTTGGGAACAACTACATTCGCCAACTAAAGCACTCAATTAAAGATCACAAATGCATACGTGTTCGAAACCAGACCTACCTGTTCTAAAACAGAAGCGGTTGCAAGACTACTGGAAGCGCTATTTCCATACCATTTCCCACTCTGGAATGTACCACCACTGGGATCCTGTTCCTCGTGGTGGGATTGCATATCATCCTCTAGACCAGCAGATCCAGAGCGGCGATGGTCCCCAATAGTGGCAGACGAGCCAGGCGTCCCAGGTGTGTAGAACTGTGGCAGAGCCATCTCAATTATATGTTCAAGCCTTGACAAACGCACACTGAAGTCCTGGTCAGACTTTCCAGGAGTGTAGGCCTTGCATAGCTCGGGGACTTTGCGTGCTACACACTACATAATAACATGAGCCGGCGGTGACCATGAATGGGAGTGGGAAGTACAAACATGCGCGCATGGCACTTGCCGATCACACTGGCGACTTTTGGGTTTATCGCGTTTTGCATGACGGTAGAAATAAAGACTCTACCTTTTGCTTTCGACGATGACATTCTCCACACGAGAAGCTGAAAATTCAAATTGAGCGCAACTCCTCTACTTGGTGATCTAAATCTTTCGTACCTGACCCTGCTGCGAGTCTTTTTGGCGCTGTCAGCTACTTCTTCCTGTTCCCTCTTCCTCTTAGATAAGGAAAGTCCAATGGTAGCCTCTGATGGCGACTGGTGCGTTTTGACCATGAATGAGTTAACAACAAACAGGAAATCCGGATGTCACTGAATAGGGGATCAAGCTTGACTCCACAAATCCGCTCCGAACAACCCCGGCTGGGCGCTTGTTCATTTTCAGGTCACAACACTGCCACACGAGCCATTCTTCGAGAGTTCTTTCTGGATCCAAAAACCTGATGGAGGAACCCGCATGGAAGAAGATAAAGCTATCACTCGAAAGGCCATACAAGAATGATGATGGCGAACACATCCCAGTACTTGAGGATATCACACCCGAAGGAATTCATATCAATGAGCCGTATGTCGATCTTGATGGTTCAGACGTGATCTGACCCTGGTCTTAGGAAGGATGATCCCGCCAATGACCTTGGTAACAGGCTGAGGCGAATATTTGTAGAGCGAGGTATCGACTTCTTTGACAAGAACCAAGGTCAACTGTTGCAGGAAGGTATCCTTATCAGCGGAAAAAATCGAGCCGATTCAGAAGACGAAACACTTCGCGATGGCAAATGTCCTGATGAGAACCATGATCAATCAAACCGCTCAATGACACCCGAGGAACTGCTAAAAATGCGTATGGAAATTTTACCGCAGCTATAGTAAGTATGGCATAATATCTACTGATTGCAAATAGTTTATTATTCGATGGTGTAGTACGGCACTGGGTGAAACATCTCATGCCAAAGAACTGCTTTCTTTGCTCCTTGTATCTACCTCGCCAACACAGCCGCCTCCAATTCCTTCGTTGCCCTCGTCCACGCTGACCGCAACTATGGTAATGAAGCCTCCTCCCATTCCTTCTGTCCAGGCATTCAACGCACAACTAGTTGTTGGTGGCAAAGACGAGGCCCTGCGCAAGGCTGCCGACATATTTAAATCGGCCGCAGAAAGCATGGAAAGGGGGAGAGTGAGAGGCGATAAATACTGGGTGGATGCCCTCAAAATCAGGAGGGCGAATTGGGGTTTGATACCTGCACCTCTGCCATTCGGATCAGCGACGGGGAAAGGCGCCGACAAAACTTCGAAGGACTTTTTGATTTCTTTCGGGTTGGAAGAATGTATGTCAAGGCGTGTTTTGACATCATATTTTTTTCTGAGGTTGTTTGTTTCAGCTCCCCCGCAGATACGACGCAGAGCAATTGGTCGTATGGCTACTTACAAGACGGACTCAGGTTCTCTTGTGTTTCCTCATCGACAACGTACCCGTCTACGCGTTTCGCTTAGAATGCCAGACTCCAGCGTATCGTTATCCTTATCGCACAATACCATTGTATCAGCAGACGACGGCTCTCTCGACGGCTCTTTACGAGCTGCCCAACAAGAAATAGTGGAGCAAGAGATCTTCGCAGCTCTCATCAAAGAGGCGGGCAACTTGCCAACCGCGTCTGCTCGAGTTTCAGAGAGACTCATTGTCATAGATGCAGCGCAACGGATGGAATTGCTATTTGAACTTGTGCGTGTCTAGCGTATTCTATTTGTCTTATTTTCTCGAACGCATCTTACAGATCGACGAGGAAGACTCGTCACTTCAAACGGGGAACGAAGTGACAGCAGCCAAATGCGATCTCATTGCTTCAATTTTACACGCATTTCTTCTTCGCATGCATTCGCATTTGAAAACTGAGCGCCTGGGAAGTTCGGGCGTTATACGCGGGTCAGGACCTTTGAACGGTCGACTAACACCACCATTGTTACAGCCGATTATCGATCTGCTGCAATACCAAGGATTTTGTGAGCGTATCAAGACCGAAGTCGACAGGATGGTCAGAGCGCTTGGTGTTGCCGGTGTGCAGTGTGGCTTACAGATCAATTCGGTGGGAGAGAATGGGAGAGAACTTCTAAAATTACTCGATGAGGATAGCACTTGGAAGATTGGTGGAGAGGCCATATTACGGATCGATGATAGGTATGGTTCCCATGACATGGTTGTCGTATAACACGCTCAAAGAAGGCAGGCATACCCTCCGTCTGACATTCCTGTCCCCATCGTCCTTGACTGCGCACCTCCCTCAAGCCACCCTCACGCTCTCGTCAATACCCCAGCTCGTCCAGTTGCTATCGGATGAGATCGAACGCTGCCTCCTGAACCGAATCTGTGAACTTGGAAGCGACATCTGCGATCGTGTAGATGGGACTTGGTTCGTAGACCCGGTTAGTGGGCGTAGCGTCGGCAAATGGGAAGGTTGCGTCCTGTATGTTCGATTTCTGCATACACTGGCGATTCTTCAGAGCTCATCATGCTGTGCAGGAACTTTCGCATTTTATACGAGGAAGATTATTCTATTTGCTGTTCTGCTTTCCGGCTGGAGCATGGACGCACTGGGCAAGAGACGTTATTGGAGAAGTATTCGGCGAAAAGTGCGATATCATTATTGTCCTGGGTCCAAAAGACCATTGAAAAGACACTATCCGTGTTGTAATAACGGTGGCATGTATTTCTTTATCCTTTTGTGACTTGCCATGGAAGACTGGACGTGCTGCTCCAACGGGCAAACAATTACATAATGGAATGCAGTCATATGGGCATAGGTATAGCCCGAGCGAGCGTTTGGACACATAACCGACGACTACAACGCAACATACATCTACTCGTCATCTTCATCGTCAACATCTGCCATAGCATCTCCGCCAGCCTTGAACGCTTGGATTTTGGCCTCAATGGCAGTCTTGCGCTGTTCGTGTGTGAGGCGGTGCTTCTTATATTTGAGACTCTCTGCCTTCCAGTCTTTTGTCTTTTCTGAAGGCTTGAAGATTGGGTCTTCGCGGATGGCGGCATATGCATTTTGGAAGACTTCTTCGATATCTTCCGAGCCGATGCCGTCAGCGAGATATGTCGAAAACTGCTTCTTGAATCTAAAATTGGGCATGAGTAGGTTCCTTAATTGATACAAGTACGTGCACTCACCGCTCATCATCTTCTTCCTCCAGACTTTCCATATACTCAGCGACATGTCCGCCAAAGATATACTTTTTTAACGTCTCAGCGTCTAACTCCTTGCTCTCAGCATCATATCCAGGGAAGCGTTTGTTGGAGTGAGGAATGAAGATTCCACCATCGCTCGCGCCTTTCAGGGCACCGAACACACGCGATCCTGTCGACGTGCGTTTGAGGCCGACATCCAGGTAGCATTTGAAAGGACGAGGCGCATCTTCCTCGTCGAGGGCTTCAGTCAGAGTAAGTGTGCCGTCGGGGTCTGCGATGCCCTCATATTTGTCGGCCAGACCAAGTTTGGCCAATGCGCGGCGGGCCACAAGGAGACCAGTTGCGTATGCTAGGAAGTATGTTAACACACATATTCACTGGATGATTCAGGGGGAAGACTGACCTGCGGTCCAATTGGTCAGACCGTGGTTGATGCCATATCTTGGCAGCTCGCGTGACCGTGCTGAGGTCAAGATGAAGTCACCTTGTAGGCGAGCATAGACTATCTGGCATATGATGTCCTTGTTGGTGAATCGGACGACCAGGCGATATTTAGGTGCATTACTATCGATATGATCAATACACATACAGTTGGAAAGACTGGTGCAGACTTACTACTTGTTCTTTGCTTGGGTAACAAGTCGTTTGCGAGCATAATCTAAATATTCTTCAATGCATTATCCTATCAACACGATTTGGGAACTGACAATCGGTTTTGCCCTCTCTACGACGGCGATATTTCACCTGAAAACGCGAGAAGTATGCATCGGACTTGACCTTTTTGACGAATGGCATCTGGACCAAAATTGGCATATTAAGGGATAATAATTTAATCGATAAGTAAAGTGAACCAACCGCAAAGACTTGCAACGTAGGGAAGGGGCGATGGAGGACTGGATGTTTCCAATCGACGCGTGGGGTCCGTGTGAAGGTGGGAAATTTGAACTGTACAGTTGTTCAAATTCCTTCTCACGTTCCTGAGAACACCTCGCTGTCTATTACAGGTGAACTATCTATCTGCTGTCCATCTTCATCATGACTTACGATCTAAAATTCATCCTGGGCTCAACAGTCAGCGTTGACAAGAATCCATTCGCTATGCCGCGTGAATATCAATGTTACCATTAAGCCCTGTCTTCAACTGCTGGTGTATGATGCTATGCTCGAAAAACCGAAACAGCATAAGATTCCTACATTACATAAATTTATTGCACTGTAAGCCCGACAAGAAGCCTGAATCTGCGTGCGACGCCATGAGTGCCAATGGACGAAATGGTATTGCAATTGTATGCAACACATTTCAGAGTGCACAATAATCTACTCACAATACATAATATTGTGGTGCAGGAGATAAATCATAAGAAATAAGAGACAACAAGTTGGCTGTGGCTGTGACTCCCAGCGGTTTGTTCACACCTTCAGCATGGATCCGAACTCTTCGAGCTATTACAACCAATACTACCAATCCCAGGGTTCTAATGATATAAACCCATACCACCAACCTTATGCTGGTCCCTCGTATCCCGTAGCTGGGTCATCCTCCGCACACAATGCCCCAGTCCCAGCCAACGCGTACGAGTACGATGTCGGCATTCTGGCACAGCAGAGCGTCTATGTCCCCGGTGCAATGATCGATAAGCGCGGTGGAGCAGGAGGCAAGCTGGCCAAAGGCGGCAAGAGGACGACTGTGCTCAGAAAAGGGGGCGGCAAGGTTTGGGAGGATCAGACGTTGCTGGAGTGGAATCCTGGTGAATATCAACTATAATTCTGCTGTTACTTGTGCTAAGTGGCCCTTACAGCGTGGTTCCGCTTGTTTGTGGGCGATCTCAGCAATGATGTCTCTGACGACGTTCTAACAAATGCTTTCAACAAGTACACATCCTTCACGAAGGCACGTGTGATTCGTGACAGACTGAGTCAGAAGGTGTGCAATATCTCCTTCACTGCCATGCGGTATATTGATGTCACCTTTGAAGGCTAAATATGGTTTCGTTGCGTTCTCCGACCCAGAGGATTTCTTGAAAGCTTGGAAGGAGATGGATGGTAAGCAGCTGACATATTCGCTATCAGCTTTTTCCTCACCTCTTTGCATATAGGCAAATACGTCGGTAACCGCCCTGTCAAGCTGAAGAAAGCGGACGACAGCGCTATCCGTCCTGTCGAGATCGGCCATCGCAAAGCAAAGAAGCTAGAGGCGGATTTGAAGAAGAACAGGCACAAGCCCTACTGATCAATTCACAGCTCCCTTTAGGTGGTCTGGAAGAAACCAGACGAATAGAGGACCGGCGTAGATTGTAATAACTTTTCCAGTATGTGTCTGCATTGATATTCGGATCGGACTTTGCCTAACCTGTTATCCGGTGCGCGAGTGAACTCCTGTCCTGTTAGTTATTTGGTCAGTTGTTCGTTCTGGTGAATATGTGATACATTACTGCTATTGTTCTCCTTTCAGTTAATCTCGTGAAATGATTCTAGTCGTGATCCACCAACAACATTTCTGGCTCCCCCGAGTATTTCTCACTAAGTGTACCCATGTGATGTTGATTTGGTCATATTTTATTTCTTCTCATCATCCTTTGGTCTCGCATTGCAATGAGGCCAGTCTTGATTCTTCGCACTGCCCTTCAGCTGTCGATGCAAACCTGTGGTTTAATCTGGTATCGAAGCCCAGTTTTGCAGTGTGATCCTCAAGTGTTTGCAGACACTCACCTCTCCGAACAGGTAGCCTTCAGAATATAATACTAACTGCAGCAAACGTGCAGTCGGTTAGCACAAGCATAAGGTTGGGGTGAACGGATCATGTTGGACTGTGGTCTTTGCTGGGATCCATGTTGCGTATTCATTGCCATGCAGTCACTTTACACCTTCTATGTTTTATGTATATCATGTTGGTCACAGACCTCTAATAACTGATGAATACAGAGCGTGACCATGCCACACGATGTTTGTGATATCATCAACACGAAATAATCCAATACATCTGCCGATGTTCACATTGATGACCCTGCTCGTCTCATGTCTGTGGGGCGCAGCGAGTATGACTGTTGCGGCTCCGAGTACCGAGACGTTAAACGTCGAATTGGACTTCGTGGTTTGTACCATCCAAAACCCCTCAACCCAACGTTGAAAATCATTAGTTATATGTGAGAATAGAATCAACTCGCAGGTGTGTCGCCCTGAGCTCAGCTGCTATTACTCTGTAGGATTGCGCTGGCCAGCCATGCCTGAGCATTTTTCAGGAAGATACTGGTAGAAATTATGTCACCCGGGCCACGAGCAAGAGCAAAATGGAACCCTTATTCAAGCGATATCGTTGTACACTTATGGCTGCATCTTGCCATTGACGTATATTGCTTTTGAACAAGATTTGTAGTCGACTTGTCGGTGATTAGAAATTTGAAAAATAGCAGTCGGGTTTTCAAAGTCTCGCCACTGCTTGCTACTAGTACCACTACTGTCACGGTGTCCCGTTCTTTGCTCGCCCTCCTGTCAGGATTCCGTTTGACCTCGCGTTTACGTTGAACTCTCGCCGCCGACCTCAAAACGACGCGTCGTACACGGGCCACTCGTCATTGAACAAATTGCTGTCATTTACGTTTATGAATTAAACTGACACCATGGACATCGACAAGTTGTTCAAAGTTTGTGACTTCCAATACTTGGGAGTGTGGTAAGACTGACCGCCTTTGGCACAAGATTCCGAAACTACCAGCTGGGGGAAACAAGAGGAAGATGCTAGATAACCCCACACCTGAAATGTTGAAGAAAATGAGGGCAGATACTTCGCTTATATCGACTCCGTCTGCTCCAAGTCCCACCAATGATGGCGCCACTCAAGATAAAGGAAAATCGCACAAAGCCACCGTGCAAGATATAGAGGATGAAGATGAAAATATGGACCGAGACTTTGCTCCCGGAGGTGACGCAGATTATTTTACGGAAGAGGATGACGAGGGGCGGTTCTTCGGGGGAGGATTGACCAGCGAACAGAAGGACATATTAAATATATTCGATAATGCAGGGGGGGAGGGAACATTGGACGACGTGCGTGTCCCTTTGCAAGAAGAGGTCGATCTAATTTTCGCTGAAGTTAGAGGTCATCAGCTCGCAGAATTGTCCATCACAGGCATTCGGAGATTACTTCTGCGGTTCGAACGCGCAGTCAACAAAAATCAGGATCAACGGTCTAAATATCCTGAAGACCCATCAAAGTAGGTACATTGAGCTCGTCGCGCTCCACGTTTCTGAGCTTATTTATACAGATTCATCGATTCAGAAGCTGATCTGGATGCTGCTTTGAAGGCTTTGTTACCGCTTGCTCAGGTCCCTGTGCTTGCCTACCCTGAGCTCGTACGCTCTGGGATAGTTGCATTACTGATAGGCCTTCTCAGCCATGAAAACGCAGACATTGTAATCGACGTCGTTGAAGTGGTGCACGAGCTCACTGACGAAGATGTAGGAAATGAGGCTGAACAAGACGAGGATGAGGAACAAACTGCCGAAGAAGCTCTGAAACTATTAATCGAGGGTCTGGTAAGCGTGCTTTGATCCCTCATATCTATGAAAATTCAACTGTCTCAGCTCGAAAATTCAATTCTGGAATTATTGGTTGACAACCTTGGTCGCCTAAACGAGTCAGAAGAGTCAGATCGCCAAGGAGTATTTCACATATTAGGTATGGATGTTCCGTATCTTATTATCTTCTCGTCTAACAAATAGCAGGTATTTTCGAAAACCTTCTCGGGTTCAATCCTCAACTATCAACACAGCTTGTGTCCAAGACATCTATGCTGACTTGGTTACTAAATCGCATACAATCAAAGACGCACGACGAGAACAGAGGATATGCGGCTGAACTTCTGTCTATTCTTCTGCAGGACAACGTCGACAATAGGGTGGAGTTGGGTAAGAAAGACGGTGTCGAGACGACATTGAAAGTCCTTTCCGTGAGTTCTCCGCCTTTGGGATTCTGCAAGACAATACTAAGATACCACGTGCCGTAGCAATATCGACGAAAAGATCCCATCGATTTAGAAGAGACCGAATTCATGGAAAACGTATTCGATACATTATGCTCTGCACTCAACGAATCTTCAATCAAAAGTCTATTTATTGCAAGCGAAGGCATTGATCTTATGGTCCTCATGATGAAGTATGTCTGAAGACGATTTTTGGTAATTTTTCTCATGCGATATACAGGGAAAAGTTTCAATCTCGTTCGCGGTCCATCAAGGCTCTGGACTATGCCATGTCAGGCACTACAGGTAGCGCGAGTTGTGAAGCGTTTGTCGAGGCGCTAGGGCTGAAGACACTCTTTTCCGCATTGATGGGCAAAGTAGGCTTTCCTTTGATGTTCCTGTACTCGCACTAATTATAGCAAGTAGGTTTCGAAGAAACATACGACCAATGGGGCACCTTCGGCATCTGAAGACACATCGCATATACTTGGGATACTATCCAGTCTGTTTTCCAACCTCGCGTCTGAGACCCCAGCCCGAGTCCGTCTGCTCGCCAAATTCGTGGAGAATAATTATGAAAAGGCCGACAAACTGCTGGAGATACGGGATCACGCACTTAGTCGCCTTGCAGTCGTGGATGCCGAAATTGACATGGAGAATAAAGTCTGTCGCACTGAACGTTCTGTAGACCTATCCTAACGTCGTTTTGCGTCGTTGTGCAGGAACTTTTAGCTGAGGGACAGGAGATTGACGCCGAAGACGTCTGGTATCTTCGAAGGTTGGATGCCGGTCTGTTCACCCTCCAGAATGTGGATTATATCCTTGCCTGGGTGTCAATGGAAGACGATGGCGTAAGTGATGTAACATTTTGAGGTTGCACATTGGCTGATCATCACTATAGATTCGCTCCCATCTAACGCAGATGTTGGATCGCAAGACAAAATCTTTAAAAGACGTCGTGCACACTCTGCAGATATATCGAGACAATGTGGATGAGGGTGAACGAACAAGCTCAGCTGATACAGGGGAGGGTCCAGAACGAGCGCCTTCCCAGAGAGAAATTTTACAGCATCTGATCGATTTTCTTGATAGCTGTTGACAATTTTAGATCCCACTTCCATACTATTGCATTGCAGAACATCAAGCAGTTAAAGATGACGATGCGAAGACCATCTCTAAGGCCCCTTTGGCCTTTATGAGCTCCTTCTGGAATCGAATTTCCGCCAATACTTTCTTGCGAAGCCGCAGGAATAGTGAGTCAATCAAAGGTGATTGGCCAAGAACCGCACTGTACATATCTATCGCAGTATCATGAGCCATGACCACCCACAGTGGGAGAACTTACCAATGACCACGCCGGCAACATCACACACCATCTCACCAAAGCGAGGATCGGTGATATGTTTAAGAAGGAGACGGAGAACAGGTTCTAGTAGAACATCATCACGTCCAGATAAAGCGCTTCGAAGACCATCGCGATGTACCAGCTCTTGTATAAGAGCAAATGTTGTTGCGGGAGGAACTTGCTGCTTTATATAAGTGACCAAGATAATTATATGAGAGATGAAGGGAATCGGCCCACCTTACGAAGCACTGAGTCCAGGGCAGCCGAATACTTGAATCCTTTCAACAACCGGTCAAATTCTTTCAACCTCTTGGTCCGCCTACTCTCCACTCTCCACTCATCTATGTCTCCAGCAGCACTTGCCTTGCCATTGCCTTTGTCCCGAGCGCGGCCCTGTCCAATGGCAGGTACCGCACCTCCGAGGAATGACTCAAAAGTGCCTGATCGGAGCGCAGCTGATGAGAATGGCAAATCTGAAGCTGCAACTTCAGACGCTCTCGGATGCCGTCGCCGTACAGATAGTGTTCCGTCTGACATCCCGGCAGCGATGTGGGTGTCATCTGGCTTGGAGCAAGTCAAATTGTGGTCGCACTAAAACATGAAGCTCGACGCACCGAAACGCCAAGACATAGAATCGCAGCTGGATAACGCATAGTGTGGACAACTTGATACATGCTCACGTCATATACTTTCACCATATGATCCAGGCCGCCTGTCAGAAGACGTCCGGCATTAGCGTCAAACGCAAGGGACGTTATTGTTTTTTGATGATTGGATAATGCACGTATACACCGTCCACCCGCTACAAGATCCCATGTGCGTAAAATGGGACCTGCTGCTGACAGTGCAACAGTACCAGATGGAAACATCAATACCTGTTCGACGGGAGTTGTGCTACTGGTAGTACCACCAGCGTTATTTCCACCCATAACCATTTCGCAATGCCCGGTCCTTGAGTCAAACAGTCTCATGGTGGCATCATAAGAACCCGTCAAAACTAGATGGGGGTTTGACGTTGACACTTGACCTGAGCGGACATAGTCGGTGTGTGAGGTGAATGTTGCGATTGCGGATTGTGACGGTACGTCCCAAAGTTTGACGGTAGTATCGTCTGAACACGAAAGGGCCTGAGTCGGCGCTAAAGACGAAAACTTCGTGACATGGACGGGCTGTTTATGGGAGTCCAGCGTCCGGAGAATTGCCCGAGAATTAATATCAAACACCTGGCTATTGTTGTCAGCTGCAGCTGCATTTCATAGACTAAGCGAAACTTGCTTGAACAAGCCCGGTATCGTCTCCTGCTATTACAAGCTTGCCATCTCCGCGTATCGATCCGCTGCGTGCAACGTCTTTAAACCGGGAAATTGTCTTGGCAATTTTTTGAGTCCGAGGAGTATAAATTTGGACACGAGTAGCAGCAGTGACGGCGTATCTGTGTGGCTTTGACGGAGAAAAGTGGACAGAAGTGACTGGAGCATATTCCTTGACAAAAACGGGGTGCTTGAACTGTCTCCAATACCGAGATTCGGCATTTCTCTTTGAGGACGACGGCCATGGATGCCTTTTGACAACGACTGGTTGGTAATCCATTGCAGTATACAAGCCTCGGAGGTGGTCGTCGGAACGGGAGCCTTTTTTTCAACCACGTGTAAAATCGATTGATGATTATCTTTCCATACGACTTCTCTCCCGTTGTATATCTTCCCTCGTAGCATAGCACAAAATGTTGTTGTATTCTGATATTTTGACCGAAGATGAGATGTTCTCTGATGCCTTCCCAATGTGTGTCTTCTTGTCTTGGTTACATTGACTCTCCAGTTCTTGACTACCTGCTATTGTACAGGAAACTCGTTGACGACATCGTTTACGAGGTCGATTGCCAAATGGTCACCGTGAAAGCCGGCGCTGACGTCGATATAGGCGCGTCCACTTTGGTTCTCGCTTTTTGTTTGTCACTGACATTGGTATAGGAGGCAACCCTTCAGCCGAGGAAGCTGATGAAGCTCTTGAGGACGGCACAAGTCAAGTCAACAACATCGTCCACTCTTTCCGGCTCCAGCAGACTCAATTTGACAAGAAGACTTATTTGACTTATCTCAAGGTCCGTCGCCGCTCTGAATGATTCTAGTGAATGATTTCAAGACTTATACCCCCTTGTCCGATGCAGGGATACATGAAAGCAGTCAAAACTAAATTGACAGAGACGAATCCAGACCGCGTAGGAGCCTTTGAGAAAGGTGCTCAAGGTTATGCCAAAAAAATAGTCGCCAATTTCAAAGACTTGGAATTCGTGAGGCTCTTCCGTCCGCAAGTAGTTCCACGGTGGTAAAATCTTACGACATTATCTACAGTACACGGGCGAAAGTATGAACCCAGATGGTATGATTGCTCTCCTGAACTACCGGGTATGTTACCCTCTGATCGCCAACTTGTCACGATGATTATTCACATCGGTTTGTCTTATCAGGCAGACGGTATCACTCGTAAGTTGCCTAGTTCCTCCAGCAATACCTCAATTCAATTGTATGTTACAGCCTACTTCACTTTCTGGAAGGATGGTCTCAAAGAAGTCAAACTCTGAATTTGTTCCGCGACTTCGGTTGTCTTGTATCGTCATTTTGTGGATGTAAAGCTACTCAGTATTGCGCAAATCGGTATGTTAAGTGATGAAAGTGTGCTATTAGACTTGTGAGTCCCACGAGGTTCCTTCATTGTCTGGATTTTATAGCGAGGAAGTCATTTCACAGCATATTATTTAGTATTAATTTGCAATAACCAAGAAGTTTGATAGGCTATATATGAGTAATACCACTCAAAGCTCGTCGTGAACCTCCTCTGACACTGTCTCGTTTTGTGGCGGTGGGCGAGTCTGGAGCTCCAGCGAGTTCTTCGCATTGGCTTCCACAAATTCGATCAAACTCTCAAGCGAGCGGTCACCATCATAGTCCATAAACTCCTTCGACCC
>Ga0193716_1001046_pt1 | contig 16450 bp, 9 predicted proteins | sample U2c1metaG_FD_145901 | JGI IMG/M metagenome (GOLD analysis project Ga0193716, IMG submission 145901) | Soil microbial communities from a riparian zone of the East river system, Colorado, United States - U2c1 | ecosystem: Environmental > Terrestrial > Soil > Riparian zone | place: USA: East River...
GATCGCCTGAAACGCTCCCCGATTGACCGGGTCGCCCTCCGGCATGGGCCACCACAGATAGCCATAGTTCACGGGCTTGCCTCCGATAATCTTGGGGCTTCCCGCCTCCTGAAACCAGCCCCGCGGTACGATCCGTTTCCCGTCGATTACACCGTCTTGCTGGACAAACAATCCGAAGCGTCCGTAATCCCGCAGCGTAGCGCTGATTCCTGTGCCGGCGAGCTCCAGGCCGTTTGGCGCGTCGAGCCACCAGGTTGCGCTGGACTCCATGCCGGCGGGCTTCCATATCTTTTCCGAGAGGTAGTCCGCCAGCGGCCGATGGGTTGCGCCTTCCAGAAGCGCTCCTACGACGTAGGTTTCACCGGTGCTGTAGTGCCAGACGGAACCGGGCTTGGCGGCCCTTGGCAGTGCGCTCATGTAGCGCACGACGGTTCCAGGCTTCTGCAGGAGCTGTTCGTCGAGAATCTTTCTCGCGTCGGAGCGCGGATCGGTGTAGGTCTCGTCCCACTTCACTCCCGACGACATCTGTAACAGGTTGCGGACGGTGACGCCGTCGTACGCACTGCCCTTGAAGGCGGGTGCATACTTCGTCAGTTGATCGTCAAGGCTTGCGATGGACCCGTCCTGCAGAGCCGCGGCTACCAGTGTGGAGGAGATGGACTTTGCCATGGAGAAGGATGCCCAGCGTGTCTCAGGGCCTGCTCCGAGCTCGTAATCCTCGAGGACGATCTTGCCATCCTTCAGAATCAGCAAGCCTGCGACGCGATTCAGCGCCATGTAGTCAAACAGGTCGTACTTCTTGTCCTTGATCTCGAACTGAACGTTCTTGAGCGGCTGCGGCGCTGCGGGGAGAGGATGCACGCTGGCTCCACGCGGCACGACGCGCACAGGAAAGATCATGTCGCTGTGTTCAAAGGTGGCTACCGCTACGCCAGGAGACATCGCGCCATCGCACATCTGTAGCGGGGTTGCAGGCTGCTGGGCGAATAGAGCAGAGACCGTGAGGCAAAACTGGAACGCTGCTGTTGTCATCCTTCGAAGCATGTCGCAAACCTTTGTCTGAGGTGGTGATGTTTCAGCCTTGTCATTCCGCAGCGAAGCGGAGGAATCTACTTTTCACTTTAAATCTGCTGCTAAATCCTCCCACGTAGCATTCATGCTCTCGATTAGCGCAATCTTGCGGGCTCGGCTCCAATCTTTCAACTCATTCTCTCTTGCAATTGCACTATCGACATACTGATATCTCTCGAAATAAACCAGGCGATGGATGTTGTATCGCGCGGTGAACGATCCTGGCTTCTTCTCTCGATGCTGTAGTATGCGAAGACGCAAATCGCCGGTTACGCCGATGTAGAGGGTGCGAGAACGACTGGAGAGGATGTAGACGAAGAACTCAAATTCACGCGAGGGCACGCAAGCATTCTAGCCAATGCAGAATGAAAACAGATTCCTCCGCTTCGCTGCGGAATGACAAAATCAGGGTTTGTGGCGATCCAGAGTTTGTCGGACCGGTTTTGTTGCGGAATGGCAGGGCAGGGGATGGCAAAACTACAGAATGACAAAGCGGAACTGATAAAACAGTTGGATAACAAATTCTCTTTATGCGGTGACCTGAAGCTCCGCTTCCGGTTTCGCAAGTGACTTGAGAACAGGTGCGAGCCAGTGACCGGTGTGAGAGTCCGGGTTGGCGGCGATCTCCTCGGGAGTGCCGGTGGCTACGACCTGGCCTCCGCGGTTGCCACCCTCGGGGCCCATGTCGATGATCCAGTCGGCGGATTTGATGACGTCGAGGTTGTGCTCGATGACGAGCAGGGAGCCTCCGCCCTCGATGAGCTTGCGGAATGCAGCGAGCAGCTTGGCGACGTCGTCGAAGTGGAGGCCGGTGGTGGGCTCGTCGAGGATGTAGAGGGTGCGGCTCCGAGCCCTGGCGGCGGCATCGTTGGTGCCCGCGCGATTGGAGGCGGAGCGCGTAGAAGCCAGGTGGGACGCAAGCTTGACGCGCTGGGCTTCGCCGCCGGAGAGGGTGGTGGCGGACTGACCGAGACGGACGTAGCCGAGGCCCACCTCGTCGAGGACGTAGAGTTTGTCGACAATCTTCGGATGACCGGCGAAGTAGACGAGGGCTTCCTTGACGGTCATGTTGAGGACGTCATGGATGTTTTTGCCCTTGTAGCGGATCTCGAGGATGGAAGATTTGTAACGAGTAGCGTTGCATTCTTCGCAGGGAAGCTCGACGTCGGCGAGGAACTGCATTTCGACCGTGACGGTGCCGTCGCCTTCGCAGACATCGCAGCGTCCGCCGGGAACGTTGAAGGAGAAGTGTCCGGCGGTGAGCCCGCGTCGCTTGGCGTCGGGCTGTGAGGCGAAGAGGGCGCGGATGTCGTCGAAGGCTTTGATGTAGGTGACGGGGTTCGAGCGTGGGGTGCGTCCGATGGGGGACTGGTCGACGAGGACGACGTCGTTGAGGTGCTGCACGCCCGAGAGCTCGCGGTAGAGCTGCGTGGGGTCGACGCCATCGGCTGCGCCTTCCTGTCCCAGCGATTGAATCAGCGCGCGGTAGAGGACCTGGTGGACGAGGGTGGATTTGCCGGAGCCGGAGACTCCGGTTACGCAGACGAGCATGTTGAGCGGGATCTCGACGTCGACGCCGCGCAGGTTGTGGATACGTGCGCCGGTGAGCCTGATGCGGTCGCGGCCGGGCTCGCGGCGGTGTTTGGGAATGGCGATCGAGGCGCGCCCGGAGAGGTATTTGCCGGTGATGGAGTTCGGGTCGTGCGTGACTTCGGCGACGGTGCCTGCGGCGAGGAGTTGGCCTCCGAGCTCGCCCGCGCCGGGGCCGAGGTCGATGAGGTGGTCGGCGGAGCGGATGACGTCGGGGTCGTGCTCGACGACGAGGATGGTGTTGCCGAGGTCGCGCAGCTCTTCCATGATGTGGATGAGACGTGCGGTGTCGCGGGTGTGCAGGCCGATGGATGGCTCGTCGAGGACGTAGAGTGCGCCGACGAGGCGCGAGCCCAGCGACGTGGCGAGTTGGATGCGCTGCGATTCTCCGCCCGAAAGCGTAGAAGAGAGGCGATCGAGCGTGAGGTAGTCGAGGCCAACCTGATCGAGGAACTGGATGCGCTGGCGAACCTCTTCGAAGATCTTTCCGGCGATCTCGGCCTGCGAGGGCGAGAGATCGAGCGAGTCGAAGAAGTCACGCGCGGCGGTGACGGTAAGGGAAGAGACCTCGCAGATGTTTTTGTCGTTCAGCAGGACGGCGCGAGCCTCGGCGCGAAGGCGCTGACCGCGGCAGTCGGGGCAGGTGGCGTAGCCGCGGTACTTCGAGAGGAAGACGCGGACGTGCAGCTTGTACTTCTTCTGTTCGAGTGCGGCGAAGAAGCCTCGTATGCCGGGGAAGCCGGGGCCTCCATCTTCGATGAAGCGCTGCTGCTCGGCGGTAAGGTCGTACCAGGGGACGTCCAGGGGAACACCTGCGGCTTTAGCGGCGCGGAGCATCTCGCCGTGGTGAGCGCGGTACTTGGTGGTGGTCCAGGGAGCGACGGCGCCAGCGGCGAGGGTCTTCGACTTGTCGGGGATGATGAGGTTGGGGTCGAAGTCGATGGTGTTGCCGAAGCCCTGGCATCGCGGGCAGGCTCCGTAGGGATTGTTGAAGGAGAAGAGGCGCGGTTCGGGCTCGCGGTAGGCGCGGTGGCAGGTGGTGCACTCGAAGGCGGCGGAGAAGCGGTGGGTGCGGGGCTCGCCTTCTCCTTCACGCGGTACCGTCATGAAGCGGATCTCGCCGGATTCGCGGTAGCCGGTCTCGATGGCGTCGACGAGACGTGAGCGGATGTCGGGCGAGAGGGCGAGGCGATCGGCGAGGACGAAGATGGGCTGGGTGAAGTCGAGCTCGAGGAGGGATTCGGGGGTGGAGAACTCGACGATGCTTCCATTTTGATAAAGGCGGTTGTAGCCGCGGCGGCGCAGCTCGGTGAGGCGCTCTTTGAGGGAGTCAGTGAGGTCGAGAATCGGCTCGGGCTTTGTGGTCTTCGCGGGTTTTTTGGCGGTGGTCTTTTTCTGTTTGGCGGGCTCGGATGTGGCCGCGTCTTCGGTGGAGGCAGCACGCATCGGCTCGAGCTTGATCTCGGCGCGTTGGATGGGGAAGAGCGCATAGACGCGTGTGCCTTCCGGCAGAGATAAGAGGGAGGTGACGATTTCGTCGACGGTGTCGGTCTTGACCACGCCTCCGCAGTGCAGGCAGGTGACGGTGCCGCAGCGTGCGTAGAGGAGGCGGAGGTAGTCGTAGATCTCGGTCGCCGTCGCTACTGTGGAGCGTGGGTTGCGCGTCTGGTTCTTCTGCTTGATGGCGATGGCAGGGGCGAGGCCGTCGATGTGGTCGACGTCGGGCTTTTCGATGCGCTCGAGAAATTGGCGGGCGTAGGCGGAGAGCGACTCGACGTAGCGGCGCTGGCCCTCGGCGTAGACGGTGTCGAAGGCGAGGGAGGATTTGCCCGAACCGGAGACGCCGGAGACGACCGTAAGGGCGTTATGCGGGATGTCGACGTCGATGCCCTTGAGATTGTGGGTGCGGGCACCACGGATGGTGATCTGATTTTGCTCGGGCTTTTTCTCGCTCATGGCCAAACTTCTATTTTCAGGCATTCGGCCGGGAATCGCCACTTAAGACGCCGAAGCTTTGATTTCACTGAGCGCAAATATTTGCGATGGAGGCAAACCGCAGGTCCTTCGACTACGCCTCTGGCAATGAAACCGCCAGAGGCTCCGCTCAGGATGACACTTTTATGAGGGATACCACTTTTCATTCATTTAGATAGATGTCGATAGAGCTAACGGACCGAGCCGGCCGGCTCTGGGGATTCGGCTTCTGGTTCTTTCTGCAGGAGATCCAGGATTGTCTCGAAGAGGAGGTTTCGTTTTTCTAGCCTAACGTTGGCACGGGTGATGTAGCGGACGACGATGTCGACCCCTGCGCCGGCGGGGCGGAGGTTGACCGACGGCATGGCGCTGAACTGAGGAGAGCCTTCTTCGTGTGTGACTCGCTTCCATTCGGATTCCGCCATCTTCGCATCGGTCTCGGTGGCCTTGACGGTGGCTTTGTAGATCTTCTCGATGAGCGGGTGGATTCCGGTTCCGGATGGAACGCTGACCTTGATCTCGTCCCACATCCACTGGCCGACTGTGGAAAAGTTGAAGTACTTGCCGCGGATGGCATAGCCGTTGAGGAAGGAGACGCGGCGGCCGGTGGGATGGCCGTTGGCGGTCCAGTTTCCGGTTTCGAGGAGCCAGGTTCGGAAGATTCCGAGCTCGACGACCTCTCCTCCGACACCGTCGATCTCAACCCAGTCCCTTATCCTGATTCCATTGGGACCCATGAGGACGAACCAGCCGCAGAAGGCGAGGATGAAGTCCTGGAAGACGACGGTCAAACCGGCTGTGACAAGACCCAGAATGGTGGGGGTCTGCTGAGGCACTCCAAAGATGACGAGCAGAACCAGCAGGACGCCGACCGCCTGGGTTCCGAGGTTGACGACGGTTTTGAGCGTCTGTCTCTGCCGGGGGTCGCTCATGAATCTCTCAAGGGCGAGCTGCAGGGCCCAGCCGATGAGCAACGTCAACACGCAGATGGCAGCGATGATCGCGAGCGATTGCAGGAGAAGGTGGGTGACGATCCTTCGCTGAATCTCGACCTGTTTGCCCCATCTGTCGTAGAGAGCTGCGAGCTGCTGCTGCGTGTCAAGGCGGTCGCTGAGGATGCTGAGGATGTTCTGCTGGGCGGACATCTGCTGCAGCTGGTCGATGCGTTCGGACCTGGATAACGGTGTGGTCTTTGCGGACGCCTGGGCGGCGGCCTGGTTCGCCTCGGCATGCAGCCTGGTTTGATCGCCTGACAACGCGGCTACGTCGGCTTTGGCAAGTTGCCCGGCTTGCGCGATCAGATCTCTTCGGCTGCGGAGCGAGCGCAGGGCGGAGATCTGTTCGGCCATGGTTCGGAATTGTTGTGCGGAGGCGACAGCGTTCTGCCCTTCGTTCCTGGAGGCGATATCGCTCTGGTACTTCTTCATGGCGGCTTGCCGGGCCGTCAACTCCTGCTGGATCTTGCTGCGTTGATCTCCGGTCGCGCGGGAGAGGTCTTCGAGGGAGTCAGCGAGCTCATTCTGGTCGAGTCCGAGTTGCGCCTTTGCGATCTCAAGATCGCTTGCGTTGGAAGTGGGATCGCCGGAGTTTGCGGAGGCGGTGAGGGAGGCGATGCGCGCCTGATCGCTCTTGATGGTCTCCTGGAGACGGGTTACGCGTTGCTGCAGCTCAAGTGCTCTGCCCGTGAGTTGAGGCTTTTCGAGACTTGCCTGTCGAAGCGACTGGGAGAAGGCCTGATCGACCTCGTGATCGGCGAGGCGCTCGGCCTCGCGGGCAAACTCTTTTTCTTCGGCGGATTGTGCGAGAGCGGAGAGGGCTGCCGCTGTCTGCCAGGGACGCTGATCGACAACTCCGCGCGCGACATACTCGCCGGCCCAGTTGCCCTTGCGGGCCTGCAGGAAGGGAAGGTAGGCCATCACACCACGCGTGAGGAACACTCCAGCTGAGGTGGCGGCCAGAACGGACAGCATTATGAGGAGGGAGAGTTTACGGGCCCGAGTCACGCACGCCTTTCGTCTGGGAGAATCTGAAGGGCATTCACTCATCCAAGCGTGTTGAATGAATCCATCTTCTGGTCGGATGCAGGTTTATGCATCAACGGTTTCAAACTCATGTCAAGGAAGCTATGCGGTCTTTCGATCCAAAAGCCTCCGGTCCCATTTGGCGGCGTCCGCGGCGGCTGAGTAGGCGCTCTCGATGAATTCCAGCAGGGCGTCTTCCGGCGATGGCTGGAGCCGCATGTCGTCATACCGGAAGACGTATTCTCCCAGGGCTTTGTCCCATGTGGCTGCCGCGGGCGAGATTTTCTTCTCGGACAGGCCGTCGGGCACGGGAGCGGCATAGCAGTAAAACGCCGGCGCGCCATATCCGCCGTTCCCCGGCCAGAATCCGGCGGAGATCACCTCGTGGGAGTAGGCTTCACGCTGAATGGAATCCGCGCCTTCGCGAGGTGGCGCGGGGCGACCGGAAAAGCGGGTGACGGCGAGGTCGAAGCTTCCCCAGAAGAAGTGGACTGGACTTACTTTTCCCAGGAAGCCCGGGGCCCAGGCTCGGCAGACTTTTTCTGTACTGGCCAGAATTTGCCAGAAACGGTGCGCGTATTCGGGGTCGTAGGATTTGTGCTGGGTGTCGAGGTCGAAGCGGATGGGATTCTGGATCTCGACCGGCATCGGCCAGATCTTTACAGAGACGCCGAGTGCTTCGAGGCGCTGTTGATACTCACGATAGAAATCGGCCACGGACTTTGGCTTGAGGGCGAGGCTCTCATTTTTGCCGGAGCCCAGCCGCATGCGCAGCTCGTGGGCTAGGAAATCGAACTCGATGTCGAGCACATCGTCGTCATAGGCCATCGCGGATGTGCTCAAGCCGTGTGCCGTTACGTAAAGAGGCACGTTCCACCAGTGATTCTGCAAAGGAGTGAGCGCCAGGCGGGTTTTGCCGACGATCTGGGTCCACATATGCAGAGTGCTGGCCGTGTCCGACCAGGTGTTCCAGGGTAGTTCAGGCCACGCAGCATTGCTCATATCGCCCCCTATTGTCCCTGGCGAGGAGAATACTACTTCCCAGGCAGGACGTTGCTCAGGAAGCCAAGGACAGTATCGTTGAAGGCCTTCGGCCGTTGTAGCGGTGCGAAATGGCTGACACCGTCAAGGAAGATGGATTCCGCGTTCGGAATGGTTCGCGCCAGGTACTCCGCGTGTTCGCGCCGGATGAATTCATCATGTTCGCCCTGCACGATTGCGACGGGCACATGGATGCGCGCGAGGTCTTCTTTGGTGAAGTTGGGCTGCGTGCGTTGCATCAGACCGACGGCTTCGACAAAGTCGCTGAATCGATCGGGTGTGGCCGATCGTTCAGCGTAGTCTTTCGTATGCCGGCTGAAGCATCGGTCGATGATCGGGGTGGGCACGAAGGGCTTTGTGCCGCTGGGGTCCATGTTGCAGGCAAAGAAGAACACGCCGGCCACTCGCAAGGGAGCCTTCGCGGCGAGAATCAAGGCGGTGCATGCGCCATCGCTCCAGCCTACGAAGGCAGGTCTTTCGAGGCCTAACGTGTCCATAACCGCAAGAACATCGGAGGCCAGGAGATCGTAGGAGTAGGGGCGCGAATCGCGGGTGCTGCGACCGTGGCCGCGACTGTCGATCAGGATGACACGATATCCGCTGGCGACCAACGCCGGGACCTGGCATCCCCAATTGCCGCTGTGGCCGAGGCCGCCGTGCAGCAAAACCACAGGCAAGCCGGAACCATAGGCACCGTACCAGATTTGGGCTCCGTCATTTTCTATGTGGCCGGAGCTGCTCGCTGGTGGGAGCGCAGGAGCTCCATCCGCTTCGAATCTTTTGAGCTCATCATCTTCGATCGTCGCAGTCATCGTGTCCTGAGCTAGTTTTCCGGCTGTGGGCGGAAGATCTCGATCATCAGCAGGCAGGCTCCGATGACGATGGCGGAGTCGGCGAAGTTGAAGTCGGGCCAGTGATAAGGGCCGATGTGGAAGCCGATGAAGTCGATGACGTAGTGGTAGACGATTCGGTCGTAGAGGTTGCCGACGGCTCCGCCGAGAATGAGCGCGAGGGCGATACAGGTGAACGAAAGGCAGTTGCAGGAGCGGATGAGCATGACGCCGACAATGAGGACGGCGACGACGGAGAAGAGGATGAGGCCGCGGCGTACGACGTCGGGCGAGGCGGTGTCTGCGAGGAAGCTGAAGGCCGCGCCGGTGTTGAGGACGTGGGTGACGTTGAGAAGTCCCGGAAGGATGGTGTGCGAGCGGCCTACGGGAAGATGATGGCTGATGAATTTTTTGCTGACGTGGTCGGCGATGGCGACGAAGGCAGAGAGCGCAAGCAGGAGAGGAAAGTAGAGACGGCGCCGATCGGAGGCACGGCGAGGCTTGGGGTCGAACTCGGTCGGCGGGTACTCGTAACGCTCGGGCATCTGTCTGGCTTACTCCGTAGAAACCTCTGCGGCTAAAGCCGCGTCTTCTTTTGCAGCGTGACGGCACGGCTGAACCCGTGCCTTAAAGCAAAACCATTATTCAGCATTCGGTGGAGCTGTGTAAGGAGGATAGCCGATGGCATCGAGAGCTTCGGCGCAGCGGAGGCAGACGGTGGGATATTTGTCTTCATTGCCTACGTCGGGAACATAGCGCCAGCAGCGTTCACACTTGGGCGCGTCGGACTTTTTGATGTCAAACATCGACTGATGTGAGCCGATGGAGAACCCGGACGTATCTTTGGACGACTCCTCCGTCGGCGATGCTGGATCGACTTCAACACTCGAGACGTTGAATAGCTCGGGAAGCGCCGTGGAATATTTGTGGAGAAGGGTCATCATGGAAGGTGAACTCCAGTGCTTGATCCTCACCTCGGCTTCCAGGGCTTTTCCAATGACTTTGCTCGCGCGAAGTTTTTCAAGTCCAAACAGAATATGATCGCGGACTTCAAGCAGCCTCTGCCAGTCGCTCAGTAGATCACTTGTTCCGGAGGGAACGGTCTGGGCGAGGGCGGGGAAGAGTGCGAGGTGGACGCTGGCTTCGCGGCCTTTGACTTTCGGGAGCGACTGCCATACCTCTTCGGCGGTGAAGCTGAGGATGGGGGCGACGAGGCGGGTGAGGGTTTCGGCGATGTGCCACATTGCGGTTTGCGCGGAGCGGCGACCCGGGTGGTTGGGCGCGAAGGTGTAGAGGCGGTCCTTGAGGACGTCGAGGTAGAGCGCGCTCAGGTCGGTGTTGGTGAACTCGTTGAGAGCGTGATAGGCGCGGTGGAATTCGAAGTCGTCGTAGGCCTTGCGGATCTTTTTGTCCAGTTCGGCGAGCTTCGCGAGGATGTATTGATCTAAAGGCTCGAGCTTCGCGAAGTCGTGCGCAGCGTCGGTGGACGGATCGAAGTCGTGCAGGTTGCCGAGCAGGAAGCGGAAGGTGTTGCGCAGCTTGCGGTAGTTGTCGCTGACGCGCTGCATCAGGTTTTCGCTGGCGGCGACGTCTTCGCGGAAGTCGACGGAGGCGACCCAGAGGCGGACGATCTCGCCGCCAAGGCGCTTGGCGATGTCAACGGGATCGACGCCGTTGCCGAGAGACTTCGAGAAGGCGCGGCCTTGTTCGTCGAGGGTCCAGCCGGAGGTGGCGACCATCTTGTAGGGAGCTTTGCCGCGCACGGCTACGGACGTGAGGATAGAGGAGTGGAACCAGCCGCGATGCTGGTCGCCGCCTTCGGTGTAGAGATCAGCGGGCCAGTGCAGCTCGGGTTCGACGTCGAGAACGGCGTGCCAGCTGGCGCCGGACTCGAACCAGACGTCGAGGATGTCCATCTCCTTGCGGAACTCGGTGGCGCCGCAGGAGGCGCAGGCCGTTCCTTTAGGCAGAAGCGCGGAGACGTCGTGAGCGTACCAGGCGTCTGCGCCCTCCTTGTGGAAGAGCTCGACGATGCTCTTGTTGATTGCGGGATCATTGAGCGGCGTGTGGCACTTCTCGCACATGAAGACGGCGATGGGCACGCCCCAGATGCGCTGGCGCGAGATGGTCCAGTCGGGCCGGGTGGCGATCATGTTGGAGATGCGCTCCTGGCCCCAGGATGGGTCCCACTTGACGGTGGCGATCTCGTCGAGGGTGCGCTGGCGGAAGGTCGTCGGGGAGCCGTCGGGCGCGGTCGTCGGCGTCTCCATGGAGATGAACCACTGCTCGGTGGCGCGGAAGATGACGGGGTTGTGGCAGCGCCAGCAGTGCGGGTAGGAGTGGTGAATCTCGCTGAGGCCCATCAGAGCACCGCGCGAGCGAACCAGCTCGATGATTGCGGGGTTGGCCTTGAAGATCTGCAGGCCATCGTATTCTGGCAGGCCGTTGCGGAGGCGTCCGGCAGCGTCGACATCGCAGAGCTGCGAGAGGCCGTATTTGGTTCCGGTGGCGAAGTCGTCGGCTCCGTGCGAGGGTGCTGTGTGGACGGCTCCGGTGCCCTGCTCGGTGGTGACGTAGTCGGCGTTGACGCCGAGGATCTCGCGGTCGAGAAATGGGTGCTGGAAGGTGACACGGTCGAGCTGGGTTCCTTTGAAGCGCGCGATCTCTTTTGCTTCGGGAAGATTGCAGGCCCGCTTCGTCGCTTCCGCCAGGGCTTCGGCGACGATGTAGACGTTGCCGTCGGTGTTCCTGAGTGCGACGTAGTCGAGTTCAGGGTTGAACGCGACGGCGAGCGAAGCCGGAAGCGTCCACGGGGTAGTCGTCCAGATGATGGTGTAGACCGGCAACCCTGCAAGTGCCGGGTCGATGGCGGCAGCTTCGCTGGTCAGCTTGTAGCGGACGTAGATCGAGGGCGAAGTGTGCATCTCGTACTCGATCTCGGCCTCGGCGAGGGCGGTCTTGTCGTGGATGCACCAGTAGACGGGCTTGAGGCCTTTATAGACGAATCCCTTCTCGAAGAAGTCGTAGAAAGTCTCGACGATGGACGCCTCGTAGGGAAGCGACATCGTCAGGTAGGGATTGTCCCAGCGGCCGAAGACGCCGATGCGCTCGAACTGGCTGCGCTGCAGATCCACATACTTCTGGGCGTACTCGCGACAAGCCTTGCGGACGGCGAGCGGGTCCATCTCGAGCTTCTTGCGGCCCAGTTGTTCGTCGACCTTGATCTCGATGGGAAGGCCATGGCAGTCCCAGCCCGGGACGTAGGGGGAGTCGAAGCCGGCCATGGTCTTGGTCTTGACGACGAAGTCCTTGATGCATTTATTCAGGGCGTGGCCCAGATGGATCGCTCCATTGGCATAGGGTGGGCCGTCGTGGAGGATATATTTGGGAGCGCCCGCGCGGGCGGCTCGAATCTGGGTATAAATGTCCTGTTGCTGCCACGCGGCCAGACGGATGGGTTCGTTGACCGGGAGGCCGGCCTTCATGGGGAAGGCGGTCTGGGGCAGGTTCAAGGTTGACTTCAGGGGCTTGCTTTCGGTCATGGCCTCAGTCGTCTCGGGCTTGGTCGCGGTTACTTCCGGCATCGGTTCCTTTTGGCTCGCTTTTCAGGAGGTACAGCAAATATCTATTGTAGCCGGGCCAGAGCAGCGCGTAGTTCCGGCGAAAGCGAGCCCGGGGGGAGGGAGTGTTGAAGATGCAACGGGAATTGTCTGCAATTGCAGACAATTTTTGAAAGAGACTATCCAGGGAGACGGTGCGTCCAATGAGACGAGCACAGAGGGACGAATCTTTGTAGAATATTATCGGAGCCAGTGGCCCTGCCTTTGCTGTACAACATGAGAAAGCCGGCGCAAGACCGGCAGGAGAGGGGAGATGCTTGATTTCCCAAAAGAAAAACGGCGGCGAGATCCAAAGGCTCACCCGTCGTCGAGGCAAAGCAGCTTAATGGCGAACACTTGGCTGAATACACCGGATGATGATTCCAGGGATGTAGGTCCGACGCTGCGTCCGGCAGCAGAGGCACCGAAGCTGAACGAAGAGACGGAAGGCTCCATGTGGGCTTCGCTCATCGCGAACCTGCGCGACGCCTTCAATCCCGTAAAACAGGCTCCACTGACGCTCGAGTCGAAGCCGGTGGAGAGCGATCTCATCATCGAGGACGAAGGCATCTTCACCTCGTTGAAGAACAGCTTCCGCGATGTCTTCTTTCCGCAGAAGCTTCCGCCGCTGGTGCTGGAATCGACTCCGATCGCCGTTCCGGACCTGTTGAGGGCGAAGCAGGATCCGAAGGCGACGGGATCGGCCATCGCGGTCTATGCGCTTCTGTTTCTGCTTTTTGCGTGGCTGGTGCACAAAAAGGTTCCGTTCGCGGCTCCGGTCAAGCAACCTGAGCTGACCAATGTCACCATTCCGCCGTTGGCGCCGATGAAGGCTCAGACGATGGGCGGCGGCGGCGGACAGCGTGGCCCAACCCCCGTGACCAAGGGAACGCCGCCGAAGTTTGCGGAGACGCAGATCGTTCCTCCCAAGGCACCTCCGCTGGAGGAGCCGAAGATCAAGATCGAGCCGACGGTGGAGGTCCAGAAGGACGTTCACATGGCCTCCAGCATTCCGCAGATCGGTGTGGCGAACTCGCCGCTGGTGGGAATGTCGATGGGCAATGGCTCCGGCACGGGACTGGGCTCGGGCAGCGGCTCGGGCATCGGGCCGGGTTCGGGTGGCAATACTGGCGGCGGACCGAAGCGCATCGGCGGAGGCGTCTCGGCGCCGCAGCTGATCTTCTCGGTTGAGCCTGAGTTCTCCGAAGAGGCCCGCAAGGCCAAGGTCGCAGGGAATGTGCTGGTCAACCTGTGGGTCGATACCAACGGCAACCCAAGCCATGTGCGCGTCATTCGCGGCGTGGGCATGGGACTGGACGAGAAGGCCGTTGAAGCAGTCCGCCAGTACAAGTTCAAACCCGCGATGGAGAACGGAAAGCCTGTCCTGGTGGAGCTGAACGTCGAGGTCAACTTCCAGATCTTCTAAAGAGCAGGGAACAACGATACGGAAAAAGGGGCTTGCCTTTGTGGCAAGCCCCTTTTTCTGTGGAATGACGGTGGTCGTTACTGGGATGGGTTGCGTTGATCAGGCGGCTCTGTTGGCCGGGCTGGTGTGAGGTGCGAGGGGGCTGGCAGGCCGGGACAGCCTCACGCTGTTGGATTGCAGCTGGAATCGATCCACCTGTTCTTCGAGCGTGACTGCGGTGGTGCGAAGCGACTCGATGCCCGCGGCAGTGGTGGCCATTCCAGCCAGATTCTCATTGCTGAGAGAGTGGATGGAATCGAGGCTCGCCGAAGATTGATCGGCGGCCGCTGCCTGCTGCGAAGCGGCGATGGCGATCTGGGTGATCATCTTGTCGACGCGTTCGGCCATGCCGATGATGCGCTCGAGTGCCTCTCCGGCCTGGTTGGTGGTGACGACGCCCTGTTGCACGGTGCCGGTGCCGCTCTCCATGCTGGAGATGGCGACGCGGGTGCGATCCTGAATCTCCTGGATCATCGTGGCGATCTCACCGGTAGCCTGCGCGGTGCTCTCGGCCAGGCGGCGGACCTCTCCGGCGACGACGGCGAAGCCGCGTCCATGGTCGCCCGCACGTGCAGCCTCGATGGCGGCGTTGAGAGCCAGCAGGTTGGTCTTGCGGGCGATCTCGTCGATGACGGTGACGATCTGCGAGATGCGCTTGGAGTCCTCGCCGAGCAGGCCGACTGTGGATGACGTCTCGCTGACCGCCGAGGCGATGGAGTGCATGGAGCCAAGGACCTGCTTGACGATATCGCCGCCGTCGCGTGCGGTCTGCGCTGCGCTGCGTGCTGTCTCCGCCGCGGATTGCGTGTGGCGGGAGACTTCGGCGATTGAAGCCGACATCTCCTGCATGGCGGTGGCCGCCTGCTGGGTCTGCTGGCTCTGCTGGTCGATGCGGCGATGGATCTGGTCCGACGCAGATCGCATGGAAGCGGCGCTTCCGGTGAGGGAGCCTGCGGTCTGGACCACGGTGCCGATGATCGAGCCCAGGCTGGACTGCATTTTCTGCATGGCCTTCGCGAGTGTCCCGATCTGGTCGCTGCCATAGAGGTGGTTCAGCTCGTCTCCGGTCAGATTGCCCTCGGCGATCGCATCGGCGCGTTCGGCGACGAGGTCAATGGAGCGGGTGATGCGGCGCGAGAGGGTGAAGGAGATAAAGCCACCGCCCACGGCTCCGAGGATCGTCGCGATCCATAGCGTCCAGAGTGTGGAGCTGTTGGCGTGCTGGAGCTGTACGATCTCAAGGTCGGCCTGGGTCATCTGCGAATCGCCGAGATCGCCGGTCATGGCGAAGAGCGACTTCTCGAGCGGAAGGACCTGGTTCTGAAAGATCTCATACGCCTGCGCCGTACCCTGCGAGGTCTTGGACTCGTTAAGCTGCTCGATCTTCTCTTCGAGACTCTTCAGAGAAGCAAGGCCGGATGCGAGCTCGTTGATTCGAGTGGCATCGTAGCCCAGGTTGCCGCGCTCGGCGTATTGCTTCAGCTTGGTCATGGATTCATCGGCCTGGGAGAGATACTCCTGGCGAGCGCGCCGGAAGGCGGCCGAAGAGCCGGGATCGACGCCGAAGAGCATGTAGGACTCGAGCGCGTGGATGCTGTAGACCATGCGCAGGCGAAGATCGCGCGTGGCGGTGTTGATTGGAATGTGCTGGGTTGTGGCGCTTGCGGCCAGGCGGTTCGCCTCCCGGATGCGCATGGTTGCCGTAAAGGCGCTGAGGAGCATGGCGAAGATCAGGGCGCCTGTCGCAAGACCGAGTTTCTGTTCAAGTTTCATGAGTCTTCCCGTCGCTGAAAGTGGAATAGAGTTTGTGAGTTGTCGCCGCGTGGAGACGAAGGACTATTGACCGGAGAAGTTGACGTCGACGGTCATGCTGGTGGTCTCGGCTGCGGGCTCGAAGCGCCAGCGGCGCACCGCGTCCTGGGCAGCAGTGCCCAAAAGGGCGTGTCCGGATTCCACCTTGGCATCGGAGACCGAGCCGTCGGGGGCTACGACGAGCTGAAGGACGACGACTCCGCTGACGTGCATGCGCCGCGCGAGCTCTGGGTAGACCGGCGCGACCTTGCTGACGATGGCGCGGCGGCTTCCGGCCAGAGCGCTGGCAGGGCCGATTGCAAGAAGAGTGAGGAGAAGAAGGGGAACGAGAAAACGGCGAGAGAGTGCCACGATTTGCCTCCAAAAGGAATCTCAGAGGCTGTATCGGCAGAAAAAGCGTATGGCTTTAGTGACTAAACAAGGGCAGGATGCGCGATCTCCGCGAAGGTGAGGTTTTCAGCGGTGCTGCGGGTACGTTGTTTCCAGTCAAGAAAGAGCTTGCCGTAGCTGTCGGTGAGACAGGTCGCGGGGTCGATGGAGAGCTGGGCCAGAGTGCGCTCGATCCAGTCCGGAGAACCTTCGAGTTCAGCATAGGTCCCGATCGGGGTCTCGTCGACGACCACGTGGGCCCCAGGCTCGGAGGAGTGGGACCATTCGGTACGGTACTTCTCATAGACAAAGGCTGGAGCATAGCCAAGGTGCTCGAAGATGGAGGCGAGGGTGGGGCCGTCGGCAACGGTAGTCTCGGTCTCGATGCGGACCTTGTACCGCGAAGAATCGGGAGCGCTGTGAGGATCCGCGAGGCCCTTGTGCGTGACGGTATAGGTATTTCCGTACTGACGGATTCTGAGGATCTCGGTGCGGGCGCGGAGGTCGCGAGAGGGCGTGTCGTAGAGGGTGTTGTGCTCGAAGGTGCGCGGAGTATCGATGTGAAAGCCGAGCTCGAGGAGGCGCGACTGGAGGCCTGCGGGATCGGAGACGGGGAGCTTAAGTTCGATCTCGGCGTTCGACATGGGGTGAGTATACGGCGGTATGGAGCCCGATGGC
>Ga0193716_1001047_pt1 | contig 16446 bp, 22 predicted proteins | sample U2c1metaG_FD_145901 | JGI IMG/M metagenome (GOLD analysis project Ga0193716, IMG submission 145901) | Soil microbial communities from a riparian zone of the East river system, Colorado, United States - U2c1 | ecosystem: Environmental > Terrestrial > Soil > Riparian zone | place: USA: East River...
AGTCCTGCCACAGGGTTCGTTTTGTGAACATCAGGGAGTCGTCTCAGTTCCGTTGTTGCCTGGCCCTCCTGCAAGCCCATAAATCTATATGTTGCAGAGCCTCTAATCAACTTTCCGTTTGTTTTCGCAAGCGCGCGAGGGATATAGAATAGCAGGAAAAGCAGCCCCCCAGCCTCAGTCAAGATAAGATCAAATTGCCATCACTTACATGCCAGTTCGGCCACCCAAATTAAAATGAACGACATGTAACCGCTGACGATGACAGTGGGCTGGCTGCATTCTTCACCCGTTGCGGCCGAGGGGAGACGCGGACAAGCGTGCGACAAATCATGGTCCCGATAGGCAAATAAATGCCATTCATCGATGTGACACTGAAGGGAAAACTTGCGCCATGGGCTCGGGGCATCTTCAAACACTTTCTTGGGATATTGTGCCAGAGTGTCCAACACTGGTTTAAAGAACACTCTGAAAAGGGACCATGGTGGGGAACATACAGAAGCAAAAAAACCCATAGCCTCTGGCAGCAGTTTTTGGACCGTACAAACATCATTTTGAAACAATTGTATTAGCATGTGAGATATAGGAAGCATGATAAATACTATATTCCCCAGGGATGTGGGTGGGTGACCAGCGAAGCGAGAACTTCTGTAGTGAGAGCAGGGAAAGAAAGATGTGACTCTGGGCGTATATTTGGAGTCAGCTGGAAAAACTACTACATAGTATGGAATTCCGATGCTACAAATAAGGAACTAGTACTACAGTTGGTCTGACAGCACTAATATAAAATAGCAGTTGAAGCCCAAATATGATGAACAGTACAGATGGCTGATGTAACAAATGGTAAAGTTCCTGTAACTTACATCTTCAAAAAGAATTCCGTCAGTCAACACATTCAACAGTTCTTTATTGACTGCCAACTGACCACTACTAGCTGTTAAGGACCTCGCAACTAGATTCGGAAGAGCTGACAGACTCGGCAGAGAAATTGGCGGAACCTGAGTCATGCAGTCGGCCAGAATGTACGCGAGAAGCAGCACCTGCCGGATCGTCCCCAGTAGAGCCGAACATTGTGTACTGCTGAGCAAGGTACCGCAACTGTTCGATACAATTATCGGTCTCCAGAAGATCATTGTCTAGATCTCGGACGTCCTGCTGTAACGCCTTCAGATTTTGCTCGCACTGGCGTACTTGAAGGTCCGCCATATGTCTTCGAATAGATTGGGCTGTTCTTTTGTTACAGACACCATCTAAGACATTCAGGATGCCCTGCCCCGCCAGAAGGTCCTCAGAGAACTGTATAAAATCATTGAATAAGATCAACAGATAAATAGAAGCTGGATCCTATGCCACTAACTTGTTCCTCACTGAGGATATCTGAGACTTGGAGAAATATTCCTTCAGTGTGAACTCCAGACAACATTTGTGTGGCTGCGGCGGGTTGTGCGTGTAGCAGTGGGTCATCTGTCGGGTTAGGGAGTGGCGGGTGGACTGATCGTGGGACAGATTCAGAGATGGTTACATGGCATCGGGTATTGAGAAGTGAGAGCGGCGAAAGTCCAAGGATAGTTTTTTTAGCTGACTTTAGGAGCGAGTGTAGTGTTGACTTTGCCGACATGACGAAAGCCATTCGTAACCCTCACTTTGATTGACGAAAGCGGTAACTTGTGTTTGCGTATGTTGTGCGACTCAGGATTTTTCTCAATTCCGTAGGTATATACAGTTTAGGACCGGTCCTTGCAACACTATTTCTTCCATTGTTTCTTGCCCATTTATACATAAATTTTTGTGAAATATTTTTAGGTATCTGAATAACAGACTGTATAAAGAATAGCCTTTTCCGGCTCCTTGCAACAAACAACTCAATCCACCTCTTAGCATTGAAAGAGCTTGTTTCCTGGTATGAAATTGGTATGAAAAGTAACAAATTCATGCTGTGAGGATATCTGACCAAAATAAATACAGATTCAAGCCTGTAGAAACTAAGAAATACGATGCAAATCAGCACAATGCCAAGTATTGGAGCCTATTGCCTGTTTTGGCTGTGCTGTGTTGCAGGATGAAATTCAGCCCTTTCTCCCGCCCCCATTTCTGCACCAATTCCCTTGGAGTAAAAGGGGAAAATTAACGAATTTTAACATACTTTTATATGTAAACAACATTTTGACGGTGTAGTGCCTGTTGTATTGCCTACTATATGTCAAAAAAGTTGAATTGCCCCAAAAGGCAGTTCTGCCTGCATCAAAGAAATTCCTGCGGATGCAGAACATCTCAGAACAGACCCAAAATTTATATACATGTCAAGTGATAGTATGTTATGCTTGATAAAAAATACGAAGTATATCCGTTATGTTTTCAGTGAGTACGAAGGGTTTGTTGCAAGGACCGGTGGTGTTGCAAGGGTCCGATACTGTAGCAGGACCCCGGGCTATGTCACCAAAGGCCTAGGTTAGATAATAAATCTGCAATTTTGGGCTGGTTTCGTACGTGGGATTTTTGGCGAATATCGTACGCAAAAATATCTGACCTACCTTTTTGGAGGCTCTTCATACGCAAATCGTATCTGACCTTGCTGGCGACCGCCGGGAAGTATCTAACTTCAAAAACAGTGATTTCGCCCACTCAAGGCCGAATGGGTGAACAACAACAACAATAATGTGCTTGAGCGATATCCCAATTTAAACTTGGCATTAAGTTGTCCGATAACTCTGAATTTTTGTCCAAAGGGTCCCCAAAATCGTACGCCAAAGTATCCTACATGCCTACCGACCGGAGACATTCGTACGAGCCAAGTATCTTACCTCCTCACCCAAATGACCATACCCGTCCGCAAAAATATCTATCATGAAGGGTCATTTTCGTAAATTTTCGTCCGCCACGGTATCTTACCTTTTGGTGCATTGCCCGGGGTCCTTATATAGCTCAGTGGTTCTCAAGACCTTTGCAAAAAAAATTTAAAATATCATTGCACATTTAAAAATCCTTCCCATGCAAGGTCCCTTTAACAGCTCTCTAAGAATCAATCAAGATACACACGAAGACCATGTCCTTGACAAGACTGTTGCAGCGCACGACTAGATCGAATCCTGCGTTGCCACGTTCAGCATAAAGTCAAAGCGATATCTACCAGGTAACTTGCCTTCCATTTCGTGCCCATTGTTCGAGGTTACGACGAAGTTTTGGTCCATGGTATGTGTTTGTGTCAGTTTCCGTGATTAAACATAGCAACTCGTCACACAGGAATTTGTACGTTGGCTTGGAAGAAAAAGTACAAGGGGTCATGTCCCTCTCCGCTGCGAAAACACAGTGAAGCTGTAGAACCATCAGCTGAGCGCTTTCCCATGAGTAATGACCATACCGCCGCTCCAGCCAGAGTAAGCGCCTTGTGAGGCAACGAATTTCCGAATTCATCTGGGAAGAGCATGCCAAGGGAATCTGCTGAACCATAAAAGAAGTCCATGCACAAAGTCTCAAGGCCAAGATGATTGAAATTATTATTTTTGCCCTGAGGGATGCGCCGTCAATAAGAGCAACAAGAACATTTGTGACGCGTACCTGGTCATCTACTCCATCGTGCAGAAAGGAAGAAGTACTAATGTATTCTCCCGCCCGCTTTGAGACATATTCACTGTACTCCGCCTGACTATAGTGGTGATCCCAATTAGGTTCAAGATTATATTTGCTGCGAACGACTTCCTGGGCTTTCGTCTTGAGGGTACCGCGGAAAGTAGAGCCCTCCTTGAATACCTAAGCAGATATGTGTGACGTATGTTACTGACTTGTCATAGCAGATGGCAATGACTTACCAATATCGACATCTCCTTTTTGTATTCGGGATAATAACCTACATAACAACATTAGAATTGCAGTGACCTATCATTCAATGAGGACTTACCCTCTTCAACCTCACTCCCTTCCTGACGGTGTTCATTTACCGCTCGTGTGAGGCAGTTGGTTGCATCGCTAAGGTGTGTTTCGCGGTCAGGGAAATTGACCTCTGTTGCAATCCACAAGCGGAAGTATCTTTTTGCGAGCTCGAGTATGTCCACCCATGTTCCGCTGTAGAATTGAAGCTGCGCCGGGTCTCCCGCATTGAACTTGTAAGGCATTTTGGAGTGTCGCTTTGCACGCTTTGCTTTAGGCTGCACCGCTGACTCGTCCGAGTCATCTGATTGGGGGCCTGCTTGCTGCACCGAAAGCTGAAGGCGTTGTGCGTCGGGGGCACGAGGTTTGCGGTTACGACTGTGGTGGTCGTCTAGGACGTCGTATGTATCCCCGTGCTTCCTTTTATTCCCGGCACCCTGAAGAGCCTGGCCAGCAACCCTTTCATCTTCATCGGGTGAATTTTCGTCGATTTCTAAAACAAGCGAAGGTCGCAGTCAGTATATTCGAAGACACAGGGAAACAGTATTCATGGTACCGATATCTACTCCCGAAGGATAGCGCATGCTTTCTTCTTCACCACCGTTTTCATAGTTGTCATGAATCCCATTAAATTCGTCGTCATCGTAGTTTTCATTGTCAAAGTTGGCGCTTGGGCGGTGAATTCTGCCATCACCGGCATCTTCATCTGAGCTGTCGCCGCTGCCATCATCTTCGTCATTACTGTCGCTTGCTTGACTCCCTTCGTCGTCGTCCCTGTCCACATTAATGGCTTGCTCATCTTCCGCATCGTCCCCGGTAATTGGTCCTAGTACATTACCAGCGGCCACTCTAGAGTTGGGCAAGGCTACCACAGACTTTTGGACTCGGAACGCAGGTGGTAAGAGTGAAGGGTCGATTTGAATGGGCTGCTGCGGCCTTCCTGCCTGTCCTAAACTGTTGTTCCGACCAGTGGCTGAACTGGTGTTGGCAGCTGAGGCGGTGTAGGCAGTTTGTGGACTTGGCTGAGGTGTATTTGAGCCATCCGGACGAAGGCCAAAACTCAGTCCAGCGGTAGCTAATTGTAGGGCTGGAATAGGTGCCAATGTCAGGGTTGGTTCAGATCCAGGGGGTACTAGAAACTGGGGGACATCCTGTTCGGCTGCTGGAGCATTCGAAGGATTGACAATGTTTTTCTACATGAACGAATTAGTGACGACAACATATATAAACAAGCAGCATTAACCTTTGTTGATGCCCTGTGCCTCTTCTTGATAGTGGGAGCCATGGGATTGACGGGGGCAGATGCTGGCACCTTAGAGCTGGATTTCTTTGCCTTATGCGAGTTGTCGGCCTTGAATTCGCCAGGTCGGATCGCATGGAATACAGAGGTGAGCTGCTCCGCTCGTCCTCCTCTTCCCTTATTCACTCGACCAGATCGGACAATGGGATTCTCTGTAGGTAGATATTACAAATCAGATTCGATGTAAAGGATACAATAATAGCCTACCTTTATTATGCTGAGGATGCACATCCTCTGCAGCTTGGCGGACCATGATAGATGGCCAGACATCGAATACAGGATTCTATTAGTATATTTTGCGAGATGTTGTGGCAGTGTACTTTAGGACCGAGTGGCGATGCACCAGTAGCTTGATCAAAATCGCAGGAATGCACTGTGTATATTATTACTGGTGGTTCTGGCCCACCAAAGGGGAGCATAACGCTGCCCCTTGTAATTTAGCAAGACACGTGGTAGAGGTACTACAATAACGGGTACTCCGAGACGAGCTTCTAGACAATCATAACCCCATATTTTCATCCGTCTCTGGTGAGGCATAGCCGCCTTCTGAGTCTCCGGAAACATCGTCACTGCCATGTGGGGGACTCGGGGGCCTAAAATTGATGCCACAGTACCACCTGCGAAATGCACAATGTAAAAATCGGTGAAATCAAGTAAGCATGGCACTTGCCTAGACGCTATAGGGCCATAAATGCCCCCCGCGAGGCTAAGGTGATTTTTCTGGATGAGATCCATATACCGAGGGAAGCGTCCAGCATCGTTAGCATTCCAGCCAGTCCTATGGTGCTTGCCAGAATGCCATTCGTGAGCGCCGTGCCTGCCCTTTGATTCATGATTGCGAGAATGAGGTCAATATGGAGGATAATAGGAAAGAAAGAGCTCACCGATACAATGGACAGTACTAGCGACCTGAGGTTCCCCGCTTTCCAAGAGAGGTCAACGGGGCTTATCGAATCCAATTTGGTATAGCGCTGGCGGACTGCATGCATTCGTTTTGCAGGCGAATCCTCTGCCAAGTAAAACCGTTCTTGATAAGTTTTCAGGATCACGGGGTTTGCGAAGGGTATTGGGCGTGCCTATCAGGCACAAGTTAGCATACCGGGCATGGCTGAAGTGAACGGGGCTTACTTTTTTGCCAGAAAAATAATGGATATACCGGGCACGGTTGATGATATTCTTGTGCTGCTCCACGTTATACTCGATGCTCTTCGTTGCAGAAAAGCCATAGCCATCCGCTGCCCATACCCTCCCTTCTCTCCTACAGGTGTCACAAAAGTATAGAATACTTTCCACACACCATTGAGTCACGAAATCCATGTAGACCTCCACCTGTGGAACTGTGTCACAGCAGATTAGTGGCACACTTGACAAAGGCAAAGGCAATGATTACCTTCAGCGGAAATGTCAACGTCCCTGGGGTCCTCCAGGTGGCATTTGACAATTATTTCGATAGCCAGTCTGGCGTAGCCCCGTAGCGGGGAGGGTTTCCATTCGGTGCCACCTGCCGGCCAGTCACGGCTGTTATCAAAAGCGAATGCGAGTGACACCGCGGTGGAATACATGGCGGGCAAGAGAGTTGAATACTTCGGAAACTTCTGGTTGAACGTATGTATGTCGAACGGGCGATTACTGGTGGTGCTTTCGGTACCTCGACGGCTACGAGGGTGGTTGTGATCTTGGTTTGCTATTGGGTCAGGGGTACTGTTGAGGGACTGCCGGAACTGTTTCCGGTTGGTTTGTGGGTATGGGGTTGGGCGAGTGAAGGACGAGGCAGATGACCGCGAAGATACTGCGGATGCGAAAGAACCAAACGAGGCTGTGGATGCGTACGGGTTGTGACATACTGAGCGACGGAGACTCTGAGGTGATCCTGGGTTCTCTGAGTCAGAAAAAAGGCCTTGACCTGTAGACAGGATGTACTTACGAATCCCATGAGAGGACGAGCTAGGGTAAGGTCCCTCTAAGTTGCTGGTGTCGAGTTGTTGCAAGTTAGGTTGAGAAAGGGTATTACTACCATAGTTAGCCGGGTGCTGGAAGGTCGCCTGATCCTCCGGGGTGTTGATTTGCTGCGAGTGGTATTGATATCCTGAAGGGCGTCATAAGCCACGAACAACACGGCAAATTGAAGTATTACTACCGTAGTTAGCTGGGTGCTGGAAGGTGGCCGGGCCCTGCGGGGTGTTGATTTGCTGCGATTGGTGTTGATATCCTGAAGGGCGTCATAAGCTACGAAAAAACAAGGCAAATTGAAGTATTACTACCGTAGTTAGCGGGGTGCTGGAAGGTGGCCGGGCCCTGCGGGGTGTTGATTTGCTGCGATTGGTGTTGATATCCTGAAGGGCGTCATAAGCCACGAAAAAACAAGGCAAATTAAAGTATTACTATCGTAGTTAGCGGGGTGCTGGAAGGTGGCCGGGCCCTGCGGGGTGTCGATTTGTTGGAAGTGATCAGGCATTTGAATCGAAAACTGAGGAATTGAGGATTGATTCGATGCCGATGGAGCTTGTGGGCGTTATAAGTTATAAATGCTAGCATGCTTAAAGATGGCGGACTTACCTGAGCTGGGGTTGTAGCCAGGCGAGTCGGCCTGGACCCGCGAGACATTGTGACCAGATGGAAGAAGGTGGGCGGTTGAAAATTGAGGAATTGAGGATGGATTCGATGCCGATGCAGCTGGGCGTTATAAGTTATAAATGCTAGCATGCTTAAATATGGTGAACTTACCAGAGCTGGGGTTGTCGAGCGAGTGGTGGAAGGCGGCTATCTGATCAAACAATGCAGCGTCTACAATTTTTTGTTCATCAGTAAGGTATCGACTCGAGGGAATGAAAACGTACCATCATAGTCTAATGTGGCGTCCGTGTCCCACCACATCTCCTGGTCAGCAAACAGCTGCGCTTGGTTATTATACATTGCCGCAAGATCGTCTGGAAATTCTTGAAGGGGATCCGAGGCATCAGTGCAGGGGAAAGACATAGTGGGGCCAATCGTGGGATCGGTGTTGGGGAAAGACATCGTCGTAAGTCGTGGTGAGTGTAGGAGCCACAACCCCGCATTTATATCGAGCTGGCCAGGCGCAGCAAGAAATGTGAATGGGAGGCTCGCGTCTGGGCCGCTTTAATGTCCGGGCATGCAAGCCTTTCGCCCAAACCCCTGTTTCGTGCTGAATGGTGCAGGAAGGCCAGGAACTGAGACGACTCCCTGATGTTCACAAAACGAACCCTGTGGCAGGACTGCGCACAGGTACACGTGCACATAGGAGGCTCGGTAGGCTCATGCGAGACGTGAGGTGTTGGAGACTAAACAGGAGAGACATACAAAGATGACTGCAGGAGTGGAGCGGAACGTGTTAACACAGAACGGCGCATGTTGAATACTTCAGATTCACCTAAAATGAGCGTGCTCCCGCGTGCCAGTAGAAATCCAGTGGGCGCTGGAGACCAAATAGGATTTTCCTGCCCTTGCAAGCATCGCCATAGGTATTAAATGGGGGCCAAGGGGGAATGCAAAAATGGCTGGCTGCAGGGGCCAAATGGAACCGGTTAACAAACGGTGATAAACGGTGGTGAACTGTTTAAATACTCACCTAAAACCCGTATGAATTGCCTCCAAGGGTCTTGGGCGAATACCAAACCTGAAGTTTCCGCCCTTTTTCGGCGCCTTATTTCGATTTCTTCTCGCATGGCTGCATAACCGAGGATCCGGGTCATTTTGTCTCCCTCCAAATGAACTTGAGAGATGTCCTCAACGCCCCCGCCGACCTAGGGCGCTTGCGTTCACGCGCTCTTTCATGAGTCCCGGGTAAAGGAGCCCGCTGTGTTGTATGTCTAGGAGGGTCGTTTCGTCCCCCTCCAAATGAGCTTGATAACGCCCCCGCCGACCTAGGGCGCTGCATTCGTGGCACTCTTTCATACGCCCATTTGATCTTATTACGAAAAGTTAATACATATTCTAATCCCCTACAACCCCATGTCCCAACCACCACCACATAGTGTGGTGGTGGTTGTAAAAGAACTTCAAAGTGACGCGAGTCCGCCTTTTAAGGTGATTGACTTTTCGGGCGCCTTGGCCCACGTGGCTGGCCTCCCAAAGTTGGTCACCTCATAAGCGGTTGCCCGTATGTTTCGGATCTTTTTTCTTTTGTTCTCGACCACCACCTATGCCTCGTCGTCATCGTCGATGTATACACACTCTTTCTATATCCACTTTCCTTCCCCCGCCTATCCCTTCCCTCGTTGATTAGTCGACTAGTCATAGAATTGTATTATAGCACTTACCACGAAAAAAAAAATGAAAGAGAAAAGAGAAAGAACACGGCCGACGCCTGCGTTGATGAGCCAAGGGTGTAATTCGCTGCAGAAGAGGGCTGCGTGGGGTAAGTCCAATCGCGATCTCAGGTCGACCTCAGCTGATACGACTTTCGCAGGCGTAGTACGCATTTCAATTATTGAACACCACTCGCAGATACTCCGCTGACTTCAATCGGGAATCGTGCTATTAGTCTGTGCAGCGTATTGCAACGGGGACTTACCTGGCAGGTTCGTTGTCCTCCCAGTTGTATTCACTTAATACTAAGGTCCCCATTCTCTTCCAGTTTAACTTTGCTTTCGAGTACGCAGTTGTAATCCTTCGCGCGTGCGTAAACACGGATCTCTACACGTTTGACGTTACTTGGACCAACGAGATCCTTTTTTTGAGCACCTCCATAGACTTCCCTTTAGTTTGCATTTGTACCTAAGCTGCTTACTACCACTGCGGGGTGTATATTGGCCGTACATAATTTAATTTACTGGACTTCGTACACGCGTTGGTCAAACTTAAAAGTTATTCCCATATATATACTATACAATACACACGACGTCGGAATTTCCTTTGTTTTACCACCATTATATGCATCTCTCTGTTTGTCGAAGTGCTCTACTATGGAAACGGTCGAACGATTCCTCGATTTGGAGGCGCAGGTAGGAGATGATGAAGAGGAAGAGGTGGATGATGAGGATGAAATGCGTAGGTCTTCTCCTTCCCCACACAATCTCCGTTCACGCGCCTTAACTTTGATCCCCCAGGTGATTTCATTATCAACAGCCACCAAGAGGATGAGGAGGAAGCGAGCGAATTTCGGTCAACGGCGTTTGCGCCTATTGACGATTCGAGCACCACAAATCTGCATCAAATGGCCGACGAGTATGATGCACGCGCCGCGCTGGAGCGTCGGAGCGGCGTTTTTGAGGGCGATGATCGCCTTCTTGACCCAAGGATCTGCGTCCACCCGACGCTGGGGATTGATTTGTACAATCGGGTCCAGGCAAGCCGGCACGAGGATCTGTTCGTTTTCAAGGTACCAGTGAGTGTCATAATAGCTCATTTTAAATAAATAAAAAATTCTGATGAATGATTCACCAGCCCCATAAAACCCACTACTTCCAATCACGCTCTGAATACATCCAGACTAACGATGCGTATGGAGGATGGGTCAATGGTGTCTTCACCCTGAAGCATCTTCCAGGCCGTGTCTTTGTCCTCGGTCCTGCTCAAAGCATCCAGGGCGTTCGCCATCTGATCGGGATTCAATCTCAGCCCCTCCAAATCCCGCGTGCCGAATGGGGCGCTGGTTCGGAATCTACACAGTGGCTACCATGGGTTCAGCGTGACATTCCTCCCCGTTCCTGGGTCAGGATATTGAAAGGCAGCTTACGTTATACCGGGGACCTGGCCTATGTGGTGGGTTCCGCAAGGGAGACCGATGCGTTACTCATTGCCGTCGTACCCCGCATACGTCAATTACCTCGGGGGGATGAGATGATGGCGCGGGAAGGGAGTAAGACAGCCAAGCAGAAAGGCAAGCGGCGAAAACAGCAAGTTGGTGGACGAAAGGCCGCTCGACTTCCCCGCAATTTATTCGATCCAGACACAATGTCGGTGCGCTTCGGGCGGACGGCTGTAAGGGCGCTTCCTTTCACTGACAAGGTGGATTTTATAAATATTTTTGCGGACAAATATGCCAACCAGGCGGCCGGTCCCGATGCCAACACCAACAACCCGGTTGCGCTTGACCTGCCTGGTTTTGACTGGGCAGATGTATCGATTCCCCAAGAAAACATCTATCAATTTGACCAGCAACTATTCTACCGTGGTTTACTTGTACTACCGATTTATTCGTATGGGGCGGTGGAGAATGTCGCAGTGCCCGCTATCGATGAAGTGGTGCCCTTCGCGGAATCTGGGATCGACCCAGTCCGCATCAACTCCCTGCTGTCGCAGCTTCATTGGCAGGCCGGAGATTGCGTCAGTCACGCACATGAGCTATTCAAACTGGAGGATGTACAGATGGACAAAGAATCCGTTTCTGCATTTAGAGTGCAAGTTGAGGAAAAGATCGACACCACGTTGCTGCTACCCATGAAAGAATTGCGGCGGAAGTTTTTTGCAGGCGATGGGGTAATTGTTATAGCCGGATCTCACAAAGGGCAGATAGGGACAGTCCTCCGTGAGGAGGACGCAATATTACATGTATTGACGGACTATCTCGGTAACTACGTAAGTGCAGTGAGTTGTTCTGTATCTTTTATTGCTGACATTGACTTGGTCTGATTAGATCTCTGTGCCTTTCGAATGGGTCGCCAGTCATTTTGCTACGCATGCTCCACATGAACGCGCTGCTCACATCAAAGTTGGAGATGTTGTTAGAGTGGTGGATGGGCCGGAGCGACAGCGGCGGGGCCAGGTTCTTGTAAGGCAAGAGCATGGCACTACGCTGTTCTTGACCGACTTGCAGACTGGCTAGACTGTGAGTCATAATTTTGATGTTTAATTCCAATCTCAGCTTATCTGCCCTGGCATCCTGACAACCATACACTGTGCATCTAATCAACCTTATGATTGCAAACGTAGCTTTCTCGGGACTCTGACTTCTGGCATGACAACGGCAAATCATGTACTACAAATCATACCAACCCACGGAGATATTGTGAACGTATTTATGTCTACTCCTCCGAAAGATCGATGATGCAAGCATGCCCTTCGAATGCCCTTCGTGTCATGTGCAGTCCACACTCACATCTTGCGAAGAGCGCCTGAAATTGAGTGTTTGTGATGCCTTGGGAATCGAGACGCTCGAGCTGTTTGGCTATAGTAGGACGCTTGGACGGACGTGCAGGTACCGGAGCAGCTGGTATGTCTGTTGTGTATGTTTTCAGTCGAAATTGTGAAGATCATGCCAATTAACAAATACCAAGCATTGCATAAGATCTTTTCAGCGGCCTGGATTTGCCGAAAGTCCGGCGAGCCACAGTATCCTCTGATGGGTGAGTAACTAGTGGCGGGATTCGTGCGTCAGGCTCTACAATATTGATAAGACCCAGGCTACATTTCGCCGCGAGAACCCGCCAATTAGTGACCTACCTCGACGAGAATACTTTTGGATAGGTACGCCATTTTTATAGTATAGGTAATCCAGGATGACTGAAGTTTTCAATGAATTAACGACAAGTGGTTAAATCATTGCAGAAATTTACCCATGTATCCACATCGGTCGCGCGCACAACTCACTACGTACATTCCTCCCAATGGACCAGAACGAACCCTATATATCGGCGCTTCAATGTAGTCCGGGCTGGTTTCGTCCATCATGGGACATAGGCAGCACGGGCCCAGCATATCGTGAGACATGCGGTGACTGCGCAAGTCGCAGGGCTGCACACGCGAGTGAACGGAGGACGGCCTTGCGAAATATTGAAGTGAGTGCTGGTTAGTATGAACACGCTTAGTGATACTGACCAATTCCAAGGGCGAAGACTGTCGGTCTCGCGATGATACTGAAGGACAGCATTTTCGCAGTCCCTAGCCCTCATCATATACAGTTGCAAGCGAGCAAAATGCAAGAGGCTATCCATGGTACGAGTGAGGGTGAGTAACTGTGTAGCTCAACCTCAGCACACACGAATTATAAGCGTTTTTGACCTTTCATCGTCAGTCTTTGGGCATAATTCTGTGCTAAAGGTGGCTATGTTACTCTTGAGCAGAGCCGAGAATATCTGGAATGGCTGTGTTGCTAGAGTGAACATGATCTGCGACGAGTGCGACTATGTCACTCCCGCGCACCTGTCGCCAGAGCGAATATGATCTGCCGTAGGTGTGTGGCTATGTCCCTTCTGCCAGAGGCGCCAAGATGGGCTGAAAGTTAATGGACATGTCGTGGGTGGCTATGTCACTTCTATGCTGTAAAAGACACGGAAGCGGACCTATCGTGGATACATGCAATCTGTACCAGATGTGGCTATGTCGCTTTGGACTTATACAAGTGCACTTGATTTCATCCTTCGCCCAAGACCGAGCCCTTGTCTCCGCCTCAACTTATCTACCCGTGGTATCCCCGTGCCCCTCGAGTCCGATTCCCAACATTCACCATGCCTAACGAGAACTCTCCACCTCAAACTGGCCGTCGTCAACGGGACGATGCTCTGCACCTAGGACCTAGAAAAAAAGCGTACATCCCATTCATATTCTGACTCTACCATCTTGTTTATGTTGGATTTCCTGTGACAGCTGTCTCTCCGATCCGCTCGTTTCTCATGGCCGCCACTTCTGCCGAACGGTTCATGCCCTTTGTAACATCAAAGCCCTCCTCACGAACAGTCTTCTGCTTACGACGAGTGGGCCGACAGACGCAGAGGAATCTTTTACCTCCGAGTATGTGTTTCTCTATTTCAATGAAGCTTCTACAAATCGTTATCTCACCAGCGAAAGGCGTGAATATTGCGTGTTTATGGCACTTCTTCAAATGGTGCCTGGTCTGGGAGATCGTCTCACGGATGGTGGGGGTAGCGAGGTGGTTGCAATCGCTGAGATGGTACGTGTGATATTCTGCATTGTGATGATCGATGGTGTTCACTGTCACCCGAGTTACAAAGAGGTGCATCCAGCGCACGGTCTGATGACACAAAAGGTATGAAGGGTCCAATCCTTGACTGGATCATGCCCCAGGGGGAGTCCCTCAACCCTCCTCTCGCGCGCAACGTCAAGACCGACCGTGGATTCCATCATGACCGCACAGGCTTTCTTCTCTGTCCTGCGGGAATGGACTGGTTTGACGTCGAGTATGGTTTTTCACATTTCCGTTCTTAATCATTCAACATTAATTTGACTTGTAGCATCAGAGAGAAACTAAGGAGTGGTCAGATGTTGATTCCTGGCAATCAATGGCCCATTTTCTTGTATGCTGGTTACCGATATAATCCGGAGGAACCATGGAACGGGTTATTTAGAAGCTCCCTTCTCATTTCCGTGAGTTGTATTTGAACCACTCATTCACGCTGTCTCGTTGATGCCTCAATGTTATCTAAGGCTTACAAGCACATTTTCACATCTCCCAGCTCAGTCGATAAGGTTGCCAAGGCGACACGGTCTGGTAATGCCCGAATCCACGGTATGACTCGCGTGACGCCCGCCTCGATTGCTTACATTGCCACACAGGTTAGGTCGTCGTCTCGTAATTGTTCTTTAATTTCAACTCACCGTTCGTAGGCACGGTTCGCCCTCAGCTCTTCGCCTGTATTCTCTAGAACTGATATGGTCACGGATTCCGAGAGTTTTTATAACAGCGTTCTGGAGCTCTTCAATGATATCGACGAACGTGAGGAAATCGACGATCTTCTAATATGGTGGAATCGGTAAAATCTCAGCATAGTGGTCGGAGATGTAAATAATTGACTATCCTTACAGGCAAATATTTCCGAGTTATTCGTCAACACAACGTCCCGTCGCCAGAAATAGCCCGCTAGCGAAGATCAAAGAGAAACGGGCGTTAAAGAAAGCTGCCATACGGGATAGTCCTCAGCAACACGCCGATTAGCAGGTGGAGAGGGGCACCAGAATATTTGCGTATTGTTTTTCGCAGGCTTGCTTGCAATAAAAGGGATTCCAATCGGGCCAAATATAAGAGCCAAGTTTAAATAACAATTAATACGGTCAACCAGGAAAACTGTTATTTGCAATTTTATGCCTGATACTTGATGCACAAGTTTAATCAGGAAGATTCCTGCTGAAAATAAAATATACCTCTGTGGCATCTCTAGCAATGGATTCCAGCCAGGTAGCCTCAGGGCAGGCTCCCGCGCCCAGATTGGTCTGGCCATCTCTGGCAGATCCACTGTCCTTTGTAAGATTGGCTACCGACGATGTGCTATGCAATTCTTTGTTGCCCGGTCACTCCCTCCCTGGATTGCCGACCACGCCATAACGATATGTTATACCATCCATTTATCATGTCCGGAGCACATGAATCTACCTGATGCCGGCGCCAATCCAGCTGGTACTTTGCCAGTGTTAACTTCCTTATGAACTTGGCCGATCTGGCCAACGGCATCGTCCTATATTTACGCTTGCCGATTATATCTCAGAATTGCACATATTGGACAAAATCAATATATTTTAAAGCCTTATTGAATTCCCAATTTCCTGATGCGGCGATGGTATGTATAAATTAGTGATTAGTATGAATGACTATGGACCAGCCAGTGGAGTCTGCGGACGGCTATGAACCCGCGAGCCAGGACTATGGATGGCTATGGATCTGGCAGCAGGATCTATGTAGATGACCTGCAAGGCTTGATATAACTATAAACAACTTAAAGTTCGCTATGAGACTATGAGACTATGGGGGGCTATGTACTGCTCCGTACCTCACCCAGGTTTTGCTGATGTGCCAGGTGATGCTCATAATGGACTCTCAACGATATTTTCTGCGCTAACGGATTGATTATTTGTAAGGTGATTCATAATCTGAGTATCCATCTCGAGAGGCTCTGGAAATTTCAAAGAAAGCATTCCAACTATCCAGCTAAGTGATAAATCGTTTCAATTTCTACAAAAAGCTGGCCACAACATTTGGCTCAGTTGTCTCTCAATTACCCATGATCTCAAGCAGATCCCTGGAATCCCAGAGTAAACGCATTTTCATACCAGAATAGATCCTCCGTGAAATAGTCGAAATGAGCCCTTTGTCCGCTCCACTTGTTCCGCACTTCCCGCCACACAAATTTAACACCCATCCTCTCCAGATTCTGATTGTCATCTTTTGCTTCACCGCGATTGTAACTCGTGAACACACAGGGCAAGTTCTTCCTCATGAGCAGTTTAACAGTTGGGTGCCATTGTTCAGGGGCTTCATGGAGTCCGGAATTAAACGCGACGACAAGGGAAGGCGAAGTATAGGAACGCCGAGAGGCATAGTCGTGATAAATGGAGCTGAGAAGTAAATGTAAGCGAGCAAATATTAAAAGGTAGAG
>Ga0193716_1001048_pt1 | contig 16444 bp, 14 predicted proteins | sample U2c1metaG_FD_145901 | JGI IMG/M metagenome (GOLD analysis project Ga0193716, IMG submission 145901) | Soil microbial communities from a riparian zone of the East river system, Colorado, United States - U2c1 | ecosystem: Environmental > Terrestrial > Soil > Riparian zone | place: USA: East River...
AACCCGCGAGACCATCGTGCTGATGGAGGCCGCCGGCTACGACGTGGTGCTGGTGGAGACGGTCGGTGTCGGGCAGTCGGAGATCTCGGTGGCCAACATGGTCGACTGTTTTCTGTTGCTGACCCTCGCGCGCACCGGCGACCAGTTGCAGGGCATCAAGAAGGGCGTGCTGGAGCTGGCCGACGTCATCGCCGTGAACAAGGCCGACGGCGACCACGAGCTGCCGGCCCGCCAGGCCGCCCGCGAGCTGTCCGGCGCGCTGCGGCTGCTGCGGTCGCCCGCCGACGAGTGGACCCCGCCGGTGCTGACGTGCAGCGGGCTCGAGGGCCTCGGCCTCGACACGCTGTGGGAACAGGTCGAACGGCACCACCGCACGCTGTCCGCCGCCGGTTCGCTGGAGTCGAAACGCCGCCGCCAACAGGTCGACTGGACGTGGACCATGGTCCGCGACACGCTGCTCAACCGGCTGGCCGAACACCCCGGCGTCCGCGAGCTGACCCCGACGCTGGAACAGCAGGTCGCCGACGGCGACCTGACCCCGACACTCGCGGCGGAGCGCATCCTGGAGCGGTTCGCCGAGTGACCCGGCCCCGGCGCCACCCACGAGGACTAGCGACCGCGTCACGGTGACTCGATAGTCTTGCCGTATGCGCAGCGCCACTCGACTACTCGTCGTCACCCTTCTTGGCGTGCTCGTGGCGTTGCTCCCGGCCTACGCGGCCGCCGTGCCGTCCGATCGGGAGTACGGACTGGTCGCGCAGCAGCCGTCCACCGAGCCGAGTGCGCCGACCGTCGACCTGGCCCCCGCCGAGTCTGAGGACGACCGCAAGGAGACGCAGCGCAAGCTGGTCATGGGCATCACGTCGGTGGTGCTGGTGGGCTTCGTGGTCTGGGGTCGCAGCGTCCGTCGCAAGAAGAGAAAGAAGGCGGAAGGCTGACCCGCCGTTGGTCGACGGAGATCATTTAGCGAGGCTGAAGCGACTCGGCCGTTTGGCGCACTGGCACTACCAGTTACCAGGTTGACCAGGGAACCTCGTTCGATCCTCAACCGTCCATGGTGCAGGATTGACGAATCATGACCGATATCACGGGACTTCGAGGGAGGACCGCGTGACTGTGCTCGACTCGCGGTCCGACGGCCCGATGGACGGCGGCGCTGCCGCGGACGGGGCCGGCGTGCTGATCACTGACGAGGGCGTCAGTATGCCCACTGTGGAGGACATCGGAGCAGGGCGCGGCCCGTCGTGGCTGGACGAGTGGCTGACGCGCAACGGGTCGGACGTGCTCGCGTGGTACCGGCACATCCACGCCAACCCCGAGCTGTCGCGGCACGAGTACGCCACCACCGAGCTGGTGGCCAGGCTGCTGTCGTCGGTCGGCCTGCGGCCCAAGGTGTTCGACACCGGCACGGGCCTCATCTGCGACATCGGTGAGGGCGACCGCTGCGTCGCGCTGCGCGCGGACATGGACGCGCTGCCGCTGACCGAGCTGACCGGGCTGCCTTTCACGTCCGGTGTCCCCGGCGCCGCGCACTCCTGCGGCCACGACGCGCACACGTCGATGCTCCTCGGCGCCGGCCTGGCGCTGGCGTCCGCGCCGGAGCTGCCGGGCCGCGTGCGGCTGGTGTTCCAGCCGGCCGAGGAGGTCATGCCGGGCGGCGCGCTGGACGTCATCGCCGCGGGCGGCCTCGACGGCGTCGACTCGATCTTCGGCCTGCACTGCGACCCCCGGCTGCGCGTCGGCAGCGTCGGCTCCCGGGTCGGCGCGATCACCTCCGCCACCGACCTGCTCGAGCTGCGCCTCACGTCGCCGGGCGGGCACACGTCGCGGCCGCACCTGACGGCCGACCTCGTGCACGCGCTCGGCACGGTCATCACCGGGTTGCCCGCGCTGCTGTCCCGTCGCATCGACCCGCGCTCCGGCACGGTGCTGGTGTGGGGCGCCGTGCACGCGGGCGAGGCCCCGAACGCCGTTCCGCAGGACGGGATGCTGCGCGGCACGCTGCGCACCGGCGACCACGAGGTGTGGGCCGAGCTGGAGCCGCTGGTGGCGGGGCTGGTGCAGTCGCTCCTCGCGCCGACCGGCGTCGGGTTCGAGCTGGAGCACCGCCGCGGCGTGCCCCCCGTCGTCAACGACGAGGAGAGCGAGGCCGTGCTTCGTGCCGGCGTCGAGGCCGCTCTCGGCGAGCAGGCCTTGACGGGCACGAAGCAGTCTTCCGGCGGCGAGGACTTCGGGTGGTACCTCGAGCACGTCACCGGGTCGTTCGCCCGCTTGGGTGTGTGGTCCGGCGAAGGTCCGCAGCCTGACCTGCACCAGCCGACCTTTCGGTTGGATGAGCGTGCCTTGTTGACCGGGGTTCGGGTGTTGACTCACACGGCTTTGGCCGCTCTGGCCTGATTGCTTCGCCGGGGGTGGGCCGGGGGTGCGGGGCGGGCCGGGGGTGCGGTAAGAGATTGCGGCCGGTTGGTATGCGGGGTGCTTTGGCTTTGCGCGCTTGAAGGGCCCTGTCGTGGGTTGCTTGGGGTGCTTGGTCTCGGTTGTTCCCTCGGCCGGTTGGTGACATGCCCTGAAGGTCACCTTTGGGGCATACCCACACGCTTCGGCCGCGCGAAGGGCTCATATGGGACGTCGTCCGGTGCCCCGAAGGGCCCCTTCGGGGCGCTCAACGCCCTGAAGGTGACCTTCAGGGCATCGTCACTGTCACTACAGCGTCTTTCGGGACATGGCCACTGTCCCCAAAGCGCCGTTCGGGACACCGACCGGCTCCCGAACGGCACCGCCAGGCAGCGAGCCGCACAATTCGCCAACAGCATCGTTGGGCGCCCCAAGGTCACCTTTGGGGCGTCGGTTTTACGGGGTCGGGGTTGGGGTTGGTTCTTTTAGTGCTGGGCGTGCTTCTGGGGCTGCTGCTCGGCTCGCGTCCGCTGCCAGGTCGTTCGGCTTCGTCTGCGACTCTCGCTCCGCCTTCACCCGCGCCTTGTAGACCTCCACCTCGCGGGTGAGCGTCTCCTGCGACCAGCCCAGCACCTCGCCCATCAGCCCGGCCACCTGCTCCGCGCAGTCGACACCACGGTGTGGGTACTCGATCGAGATGCGGGTCCTGCGCGCCAGCGCGTCCTCGATGTGCAGCGCGCCCTCGTGCGACGCCGCGTACACGATCTCCACCTGCAGATAGTCGGGCGCCGTCGTCAGCGGCTTCAGCAGTTCCGGCCGACCGGCGGCCAACTCCAGCACCTCGTGCACCAGCGAGCCGTACCTGTCCAGCAGGTGCCGCACCCGGTACGGATGCAGCCCGTGCCGCGCCCCCAACTGGTCGACCTGGTTCACCAGCGCGTGGTAACCGTCCGCGCCGAGCAGCGGGACCTTGTCCGTGATCGACGGCTGCAACCGGCCCGGCAGGTCGGCCGACGCGGCGTCGACGGCGTCCGCCGCCATCACTCGGTAGGTGGTGTACTTGCCGCCCGCGATCGCGACCAGCCCGGGGGACACCCTCGCCACCGCGTGCTCGCGCGACAGCTTCGACGTCTCCTCGCTCTCGCCGGCCAGCAGTGGCCGCAGGCCCGCGTACACGCCCTCGATGTCGTCGTGGGTGAGTGGCGTCGCGAGCACCGAGTTGACGTGCTCCAGGATGTAGTCGATGTCGTGCTTGGTCGCGGCCGGGTGGGCAAGGTCCAGGTTCCATTCGGTGTCGGTGGTGCCGACGATCCAGTGGTTGCGCCACGGGATGACGAACAGAACCGACTTCTCCGTCCGCAGGATCAGCCCCGACTCCGACACGATCCGGTCGCGGGGCACCACGATGTGCACGCCTTTCGACGCGCGCACCCGGAACCGCCCGCGCGACCCGGACATGCGTTGCAGCTCGTCGGTCCACACGCCCGTGCAGTTGATCACCGCGTTGGCCTGGACCTCCGTCGTGCGGCCGTCCTCCACGTCGTAGATCCGCACGCCGGACACCCGATCCGCCTCGCGGAGGAAGCCCACCACCTGCGTCGACGTCCGCACGACCGCGCCGTAGTGCCCCGCGGTGCGTGCGACGGTCATGGTGTGGCGGGCGTCGTCGGACTGGGCGTCGTAGTAGCGGATGCCGCCGATCAGCGCGGACCGCTTCAGCGCGGGCACCATCCGCAGCGCGCCGGCCCGCGACAGGTGCTTCTGCCCCGGCACGGACCGCGAGCCACCCATCGAGTCGTACAGGAACAGGCCGGCCGCCGTGTACGGGCGCTCCCACACGCGGTGTGTCAGCGGGTACAGGAAACTCACCGGCTTCACCAGGTGCGGCGCGAGCCGGGTGAGCATCAGCTCACGCTCGCGCAGCGCCTCGCGCACGAGGCCGAACTCGAGTTGTTCCAGATAGCGCAACCCGCCGTGGAAGAGCTTCGAGGAGCGGCTCGACGTGCCGGACGCGAGATCGCGCGCCTCGACGAGCGCCACCCGCAGGCCCCGCGTCGCGGCGTCCAGGGCGGTGCCGGCGCCGACGACCCCGCCACCTATCACGACCAGGTCGAACGTCTCCGAACCGAGCCGTCGCCAGGCCTCCTCGCGGTCGGCGGTACCCAGCCGTCCCCCGATCGTGTCCGATGTGGAGCTTCGGCCGGTCTGTTCGGTCACGGCCCCTCCTCGCCTCGACGTGCCTGGACGTGCTCCGTTGCGATCCACGCTACCGGCCGGACGGCACCTCCGATATCTGGACAAGTTGACCTTGCGCCCCGTAGCGTCGAGCCTCGCTCAGGGTAGGCACCGGCGCCCCACCCTCAGGCCGTGGACGCCTACCACTTCAGCGCGAAGGAGTGGTCGTGGATCTGAACTTCGGCGAGATATTTCTCTGGGAGATGCTGGGTACCGCGGGGCTGATTCTGCTCGGCGCGGGCGTGGTCGCGAACGTGGTGCTGAAAAAGACACTCGGCACCGGCGGCGGCTGGCTGTTGGTCAACATCGGGTGGGGTTTCGCGGTGTTCGTCGGTGCGAGCATCGCCGCGCCCTCCGGCGCACACCTCAACCCCGCGGTCACCCTCGGCCTCGTGGCCGCTGGCAAGGCCGAATGGGCGGATGTGCCCGCCTACCTGCTCGGACAGATGGTCGGCGCGATCATCGGCGCCGTCCTCGCCTGGGCGGCCTACAAGCTTCAGTTCGACACGCACGACGAGCCGGCGAACACCCGAGGCGTGTTCTGCACCGGCCCGACCGTGCCCAACTACGGCTGGAACCTCGTCACGGAGATCATCGGCACGTTCGTGCTGGTGTTCTGGATCCTGCTGAGCCCTGGCGTCAAGGTCGACGGCGAGGTGCCGAACTTCGGCAACTCGGCGCTCGGCTACGCGGCGGTCGCGTTCGTCGTGATCAGCATCGGCGCCTCGCTCGGTGGCCCGACCGGTTACGCCATCAACCCGGCCCGTGACCTCGGGCCCCGCATCGCCTACGCGCTGCTGCCGATCAAGGGCAAGGGCAGCCCGGAGTGGAACTACTCCTGGGTGCCGGTGGTGGGCCCGATCGTCGGTGGCGTCCTCGCCGGTCTGCTCTACCAGATCCTGCCGACCGCGGCCTGAACAAGAGAGGCACATTCATGACCAGTTATGTAGCCGCGATCGACCAGGGCACGACCTCCACCCGGTGCATGATCTTCAGTCACGCCGGCGAGGTCGTCGCGGTCGACCAGAAGGAGCACGAGCAGATCTTCCCGAGAGCGGGCTGGGTCGAGCACGACCCGGAGGAGGTCTGGCGCAACACCAGGCAGGTCGCCGCCGGCGCGCTCGCGAAGGCCGACCTGACCGCCGCCGACATCGTCGCGGTCGGCATCACCAACCAGCGGGAGACCGCGGTGGTGTGGGAGAAGTCCACCGGCAAACCGGTGTACAACGCGATCGTCTGGCAGGACACCCGCACCGACAAGATCTGCGCCGAGCTGGAGGCGTTGGGCGGCGGCCAGGACCGGTACAAGACGAAGACCGGTCTGCCGCTCGCGACGTACTTCTCCGGGCCGAAGGTCCGCTGGATCCTCGACAACGTGGACGGCGCGCGGGCGCGCGCCGAAGCCGGTGAGCTGCTGTTCGGCAACATGGACACCTGGCTGCTGTGGAACATGACCGGCGGCGTGGACGGTGGCATCCACGTCACCGACCCGACCAACGCGTCCCGCACGCTGCTCATGGACCTGTCCACGCTCGCGTGGGACGACTCGATCGCGGCGGACATGAAGATCCCGACGTCGATGCTGCCGGAGATCCGGTCGTCGTCCGAGGAGTACGGCAAGGTCCGGGAGAAGGGCGCGCTCGCGGGCGTGCCGATCGCGGGCATCCTCGGCGACCAGCAGGCGGCGACGTTCGGGCAGGCGTGCCTGTCGGTCGGCGAGGCGAAGAACACCTACGGCACCGGCAACTTCGTGCTGCTCAACACCGGGCACGAGCAGGTCGCCTCGGAGAACGGGCTGCTCACGACGGTCTGTTACAAGATCGGCGACCAGGAGGCGGTGTACGCGCTCGAGGGTTCGATCGCGGTCACCGGTTCGTTGGTGCAGTGGCTCCGCGACAACCTCGGCATGATCGCCGCCGCCCCGGAGATCGAGGAGCACGCGCGGTCGGTCGAGGACAACGGTGGCTGCTACTTCGTGCCGGCGTTCTCCGGGTTGTTCGCGCCGTACTGGCGTTCCGACGCCCGCGGCGCGATCGTCGGGCTGACCAGGTACGTCAACAAGGGGCACCTGGCCAGGGCGGTGCTCGAGGCGACGGCGTTCCAGTCGCGCGAGGTCATCGACGCCATGAACGCCGACTCAGGGGTGCCGCTGAAGTCGCTGAAGGTCGACGGCGGCATGGTCGGCAACGAGCTGCTGATGCAGTTCCAGGCCGACATCCTCGGGGTGCCGGTCATCCGGCCGGTGGTCGCGGAGACCACCGCCCTCGGCGCCGCGTACGCCGCCGGTCTGGCCGTCGGGTTCTGGGCCGGGGAGGACGACATCCGCAACAACTGGGCGAAGGACAAGGAGTGGACCCCGTCGATGGACGACGCGGCCCGCGAGAAGACCTTCGGCCAGTGGAAGAAGGCCGTGACCCGCACCTTCGACTGGGTCGAGGCGGACGACTGAGTCAGACGGACGAACGGCGCTCCTGCCTTCCGCAGGGGCGCCGTTCGTGTTGAGGGTGGTCGCTACTTGGGTGGGCCCGAGCGCATGCCGCCGCCCGGCCCATTCATCCGCATCGGCCCCGTCGGCTGCTGGTCGCCGCTCGGCAAGGGCTCGTCAAGGTCCGCCAGCACCACCTGGTCGCCGGCCTCGATGCCCGCCTTGATCTCCGTGCGGGTCGGGCCAACCGCGCCAACCGTCACCGGGGCGGTGACTGACTGGTCGCCGGTCAGCACCGACACCGTGTTGCCGTGGACGGCCGACGTCGGCACGGTCAGTACGGCCTTCGCCGTCGCGATCACGATCGCCACCGTCGCTGTGCTGCCCGCTGCCATCGTCGGCGGTGGGTCGGCGACCGTGATCGTCACCGGGTAGGCCACCGACTCCGCGTCGGGGTCGGGGAGCGCGCCGATTCGCGTGACCGTGCCGGACACCGTCGCCGACGTGCCGGTCGGGGTGACGGTCGCGGCCTGCCCGACCGTGAGCGACGCGACCCGTTCGACCGGGACCGTCGTCGCGACGACGGCGGCGCCCGCGCCGATCACCACGACGACCGTCTGTCCCGCGGTCACGGCGTCGCCGACGCCGGCCGACACGGACGCGACCGTGCCAGCGACCGTCGCGGTCACCGTCGTGCCGCCCAACGCCTGTTGCGCCGCCACCAGGTCCGCCCGCGCCTTGTCGACGGCGGCCTGCCCGTCCGCGACACTGCCCGAGTCCTGCGGCCCGGACGGCGGTGCGGCCGACTCCGCTGCCGACTGCGCTGCCGACTGCGCTGCCGACTGCGCTGCCGACTGCGCTGCCGACTGCGCTGCCGACTCCGCGAGCACCGTCGACAGCGTGTCCTGCGCCGCCGACACGGCCTCCTGCGCGGACATCGTCGCCGCGAGCGCCTTGGCGCACGGGTCGGAGACCCCGGACGCGCAGGCCGTCGTCTGCGCCGCCAGCGCGGCATGCGCGGCAGCCAGCGCGGTCGACGCCGCGGTCTGCGCCTTCTCGACCTGCGAGCTGTCCGAGGACTCCGCAGCCTTCGAGGAATCAGCCGACTCCGACGAATCAGCAGACACCGAGGAATCAGCCGACTCCGCCGCGGCGGCCAGCGACGCCTGAGCGGAAGCGAGCTCCGCCGCCGCCTCGTCGACCGCCGCCTGCGGCGCCCCGTCGTCCAGCGCGGCCAGGGACTGCCCGACGCTCACCTGGTCGCCCTGCGCGACGGCGACCGACGCGACCGTCCCGTCCGCGCCGAAGGACAGGTCGGCCCGGTTCACCCGGTCGACCGTGCCGCTGGTCGCGACCGTCTGCGACACGTCACCGACCGACGCCGTGGCGACCCGGTACCGGCTGCCCGACTCGGCGCCGGCAAGTGCGAGCGCGCCTGCCGAACCGGCGGCGACCACGACCGCGGCCACCGCCACCCAGCTCAGGATCTTCATCGGACTCCTTCACTCACTGCGCAGCGCGTCGATGGGCGTGAGCCGCGCGGCGCGGCTCGCCGGGTACACCCCGAAGCCGAGGCCGATGGCCAGCGAGACACCGATGGCGGCGCCGATCGCGAGCACCGACAGCGACACCGGTTGGTCGATCAGGTCGGGCAGGACGAACGCGCCGAGGACGCCGAGCGCGACGCCAAGCAGCCCGCCGCACGCCCCGAGCACGCCCGCCTCCACGAGGAACTGCCGCCGGATCGCGGCCGGGGTCGCACCGAGTGCCTTGCGCAGCCCGATCTCGCGGATCCGTTCGGTGACCGCCACCAGCATGATGTTCATGACCCCGATGCCGCCGACCAGCAGCGAGATCGCGGCGACCCCGCCGAGCAGGATGGTCAGCGTGCGGTTCGTGGCGTTCGCGGTCTCCAGCAGCGACTCCTGCGACGCGATCGAGAAGTCCGCGTCGGCCACGCCGTGCAGGTTGCGCAGCAGCGCGTCGACCTCCTGGTGGGCCGCGCTGAGCGTGTCCTCCGAGCCGGCCTGCACGTAGATCGTCGAGACCGACTCGGTCACCGACCCGGTCACCTCGGCCGCGGTCCCGATCGGCAGCACGGCCAGGTCGTCGTCGCTGCCGCCGCCCGACGACGCGCCGGTCGACGCCAGCACCCCGACGACGGTCATCGGCCGCCCGGCCACGATGACCCGCTGGCCGACCGCGCCACCGAACGAGAACAGCTCCGCCGCGGTGTCCGTGCCGAGCACGACGACGTCGGCGTCGCCGGTGATCTCGGCCGCGGTGAGGAACCGCCCGGTGAGCAGCTCCCGGTTGCGCACGGACAGCCAGGACTGGGTCGTGCCGACGACACTCGACGTCCAGTTCGTGGTGCCGGCGGTCAGTGTCGCCGACGAGGTCGTCACCGGGGCGACCGCGGCGACGTCCGGCGCGACCGACTCGTCGGCGAGCGCGTCGGCGTCCGCGACGGTCAGCGTGGACGCCGAGCCGAACCCGCCGCGCACCCCCTCGACGGACGTGCTGCTGCCCGGCGACACGATCAGCAGGTTGCTGCCAAGCGCGTCGATCTGCCTGCGTACCTCGTCCTGCGCGCCGAGCCCGAGCCCGACCGTCAGGATGACCGACGAGATGCCGATGACGATGCCCAGCATGGTGAGCCCGGAGCGCAGGCGGTGGGTGCGGATGGCCTCGAGGCCGCTGCGAAAGGTGTCCCGCCAGTTCACGACGCGAGCCGCCCGTCGGTCAGCACGCCGTCGCGGATCAGCACCGTGCGCTGTGCCCGCGCCGCCACCTCGGCGTCGTGGGTGATCAGCACGATCGTGCGGCCCAACGCGTGCAGTTCGTCGAACAGGCCGAGCATGTCGGCCGTCGCCGTCGAGTCGAGGTTGCCGGTCGGCTCGTCGGCGAGGATCAGCGCCGGGTCGGTCACCAGCGCCCGCGCGACGGCCACCCGCTGCTGCTGGCCGCCGGACAGCTCGCCGGGCCGGTGCGCGAGCCGGTCGGAAAGGCCGACCCTGGCGAGCGACTCCTCCGCGCGGACCCGCCGCCGCGCCGCCGGCACCCCGGCGTAGGCGAGCGGCAGCTCGACGTTGCGGCACGCCGACAGGCTCGGCAGCAGGTTGAACTGCTGGAACACGAACCCGATCCGCCGGTTGCGGATGTCGGCCAGCGCGACCTCCGACAGCGTCGAGACGTCCTCGCCCGCGAGGCGGTAACCACCCGCGGTGGGCAGGTCGAGGCAGCCGATGATGTGCATGAGCGTCGACTTGCCGGACCCGGACGGGCCGACGATCGCGACGTACTCGCCCATGTCGATCGACGTCGACACCCCGCGCAGGGCCTCGACCTCGAGCGTGCCGGTCGCGTAGGTCTTGCGGACGCCGGCCATCTCGATGATCGCCATCACTTGCCCCCGCGCTCGAAGGTGCCCGGCTTCATGCCGCCGCCGTCCTGGATGAACACGTCGCCGTCGGTCGGCGCGCGACCGCCACCGCCGCCGGGGGCCCGCCCGCCACCCGGCGACGACGCGGCGACCTCTACCTCGTCGCCTTCGGCCAGGCCGGACACGACCTCGGTGACCTGGCCGAACGCCTCGCCGAGCCGCACGTCGGTCCGTTTCCGCGCGCCGTCGACCATCTTGTAGACGTAGGTGGCGTCGCCCTCCGTGTGCAGCGCGAGGCTCGGCACGGTCAGCACGCCGGTCCGCTCGGTCACGACGATCTCGACGGTCGCCGACGAGCCCGCGTAGATGTCGTCCCGCTCGCCGGTCACGTCGATGGTCACGGGGAACGTCGCGGCGCCGGACTCGTCGGCCGTGGCGACCAGCCCGACGGACGTGACGGTGCCGGCAACCGGCTCCCTGCCGCCGACGGGCGTGATGTCCACGTCGAGGCCCGCCTTGACCTGCTCGATGTCCGCGCTGCCGACCTTCGCCGACACCAGGTACCGGTTGGTCGACACGACGGTGATGCCCGCGGTCTCCGTGTCCTCGCCCTGCGACGGCGCGGCGCCGCCGGTCACCCGGTCGCCGACCGCCAGCCCGACCTCGACGACCGTGCCGGCGATGGTCGACGTGAGCTGAGCCTGGTCGACGGACTCCTGCGCGGCGGTCAGCTTGCTCTCCGCCGACGTCACCGCGGCCTGTGCCGCGGCGGTGTCCGAGGAGTCCGCCGAGTCCGAGTCGTCGAGCCGCGCCTGCGCGGCGTCCAGCTCGGACTGGGCGGCGTCGAGCTGTGCGGTCAGCAGCGAGTCGTCCACGGCCGCCAGCGCCTGGCCGGCCGTGACTGTGTCGCCCTCCGCGACAAGCACCTCGGTGACCGCGCCGCTCACGGCGAAGGTCAGGTCGGCCTGCTCGGCCGGCTCGACGGTCCCGGTCGCCGACACCGTCTGGCGCTGTGTGGTCGACGTGACCGGCATGACGACCGGCATCGCAGCCTCGGCCGTCGGTCGCAGCAGCCACCACGCGCCACCGCCGCCCGCGGCGACCACCGCGACGATCCCCAGGACCAGCAGCCTGCGCCTGTCCACCGCGTGACTCCCTCAGTTCTCGGCAGGGCAGAGTGCCCTTGCCGTGGAGAGCCTCGGGAGTGGGGCTGTGCGATGGCTGCGGTCAGCCTGTGAATACCGTGTGAGCGCTCAGGACTCGATGCCTCGGCACGGTCTGATGCGTAGGTCGGAAACGTAGTCGGCGGGCGCGCCCGCCGACTCGGCCGCGTCGGACACCACGCCGAGATAGCGCGCCGACGGCAGGCCGCCCTCGTAGGCGTCCAGCACGTACAGCCAGGCGAGCACCGAACCCTCGAGCGTCTGCACCCGCAGCCGGATCTTCGAGTGCAGCCCGAGCTCGGACCCTTCCCAGCGGTCCAGGCGGGTCTCGTCCTCCGACGTGACGTCGTAGAGGACGCAGAACACCTGCGAGGAGCGGTCCTCGACGATCGTGGCGAGCGCGCCTTCCCAGCCGAGGTCCTCCCCGCCGAAGGTCATGCGCCATCCAACGAGCCAACCGGTTCCCGCCATTGGGGAATGCGGCGCTCGCTCCATCATCTGGGCGGGGTCCATGTTGGATCCGTACGCGGCGTAGAGCGGCACGTGCGACAGCGTAGCGACCCCGGGGATCATGTGCTGTCACCTGGGCGTGCCATCTTCCGGCGTGCCGCCCCCCGCGTACCGTTGCCTCGACTGCCCGACAAGACCCTGACCAGACCAGAGGGGGCTCCGGTGACCCGGATCGTGATCATGGGCGGCGGCCCGGCCGGCTACGAGGCCGCGCTGGTGGCCGCCCAGCACGGCGCCGACGTCACGATCGTCGAGCGTGACGGACTCGGCGGCGCGTGCGTGCTCTACGACTGCGTGCCGTCCAAGACGTTCATCGCGTCGGCGGGCGCCAGGTCGGCGTTCCACAACGCCGATGAGCTGGGCATTCGCACCGGCAGCGAGCTGCCGCCCGTCGATCTGCCGGTCGTACACGGTCGGGTGAGAGGCCTTGCGCTGGCGCAGTCGGCCGACGTGCGCAACCGCGTCCAGCGGGAGGGCGTGCGGGTCATCAACGGCACCGCCCGCTTCTGTGACGACACGCCGGGCCTCGCCGCGCACCGGGTCGCGGCCATCGGCAACGACGGCTCCAGCGAGGTGCTGGACGCCGACGTCGTACTGATCGCCACCGGCGCCACCCCGCGCGTGTTGCCGGGCGCGGTGCCCGACGGTGAGCGGATCCTCGACTGGCGTCAGATCTACGACCTGCCCGACCTGCCGGAGCACCTGGTGGTCGTCGGCTCCGGTGTCACCGGCGCGGAGTTCGTCTCCGCCTACACGGAGATGGGCGCGCGGGTCACGCTGATCTCCAGCCGCGACCGGGTGCTGCCGCACGAGGACGCCGACGCGGCCGCCGTGCTGGAGGATGTGTACGCCGCGCGCGGCACGACCGTGGTCAAGCACGCGCGGGCCGAGCGGGTCGAGCGCGTCCCCAAGGGCGTGGTCGTGCACCTCGCCGACGGCCAGACGGTCGAGGCGAGCCACGCGCTGATGACCGTGGGCTCGGTGCCCAACACCACGGACCTCGGCCTCGACAAGGTCGGCCTGAAGACCGCGCAGGGCGGCTTCGTGTCGGTCGACCGCGTGTCTCGCGCGAGCGTGCCCGGCGTGTACGCGGCGGGAGACTGCACCGGTCTGCTGATGCTCGCGTCGGTCGCCGCCATGCAGGGCCGCATCGCCATGTGGCACGCGTTGGGCGAGGGCGTCGCGCCGATCAAGCTGAAGACGGTCGCCGCCAACGTGTTCACGCACCCGGAGATCGCGACCGTCGGCATCAGCCAGCAGTCGATCGACTCCGGCGAGGTGCCGGCGCGGACGATCATGCTGCCGCTGGCGACCAACGCGCGCGCCAAGATGGAGGGCCTGCACCGCGGGTTCGTGAAGCTGTTCTGCCGCCCGGCGACGGGTGTGGTGGTCGGCGGGGTCGTGGTGGCGCCGTCGGCGAGCGAGCTGATCCTGCCGATCGCGCTGGCGGTCCAGAACCAGCTGACGGTCGAGCACCTGACGCACACGTTCTCGGTCTACCCGTCGCTGTCCGGCTCGATCATCGAGGCGGGCCGGCGGCTCATGCGCCACGACGACCTGGACTGACCTGGACTGAGTGCGCGGGCCTGGCCGCTGGCCCCCCTCGAACCACGCTACGGCAAGGGACCGACAGTTTCGGCCGTCGAAGATCGTCCGCGGCCGGGTTGTCCACAGCGCGCCGGTTGTCCACAGGGCCGCCGTCGCGAGCCCCGGAGTGTCGGTGGTCTGCCGTAGCGTGGCATCGGGGGCCGGAGGCCAGAGCCGTCAGAGCACCGTGTCACCGTTCTTCGTACAGCTCCGTCAGGTGCTGGAGCAGCCGGCGGCTGTCCGCCGGCGAGATGGTGGTCCACGCCGGCGCGCCGGCCTCCTCGCGCCGTACCTGTAGGTAGCGGCCGTCCGTCGTGTCGAAGAAGCTGATCACGCGTGGCGCGCGGACGCGGCGGCCCCAGCGGTCCCGCGCGGCGGTGCCGTACTGACCCCTGCCGACCACGTCGTCGATCATCTCGGCGAGCGCGTCCGCGTCGTCCGCCCGCACCCCACGGTCCTGCAGCGCCGGCGACAGCCCGGCCTGCGTGGTCGCCTCCTTGGCGGCGGCCTCGAAGTCCTCGGTGGGCAGCGTGATCGACTTCCCGGGTCCGGCCGGCGCGGCCGGCAGCATCGACAGCGCGAACCTCGGCAGCCCGGTCGCCTCGGCGCCGCGCAGCGTCAGCGAGCCGTTCGACAGCGTCGCGAGCACCGCGTCGTCACCGGTCGCCGCGGCGAACACCCGCACGTCGCCACCGACCCACAGCCGGCCGTCGATCTCCCGGTCGGCGCGCGCCATCAGCAACAGCAGGCGCGCCAGCGTCGGGTCCATGCTGACCGGCCCACCGAGGCCGCGCTGCTCGAGCCCCGTCCACACGCGCAGCACGATCGCGGCCCGCTCGTCGTCGGTCTTGCCCGGCGACGGCACCTTCAGCACCAGCGGCATGGTCGGGTACTCCATGCCGAGGTGCTCCCAGAGCACGTCGAACTCGAGCGCGCTGATCGTGACCGGGTCAGTCGTTTCGGCGCCAATGGTCATGCGGTGGATTATCGAGTAGGCCCGTCGCCGATGACAGTCGGCGGCAGCTTGTGCTCCTCGTCGAGGATCGACACCGGCTCGGTCACGTCACCACCGTCGCGCAGGTCGAAGCGGCGCTTGGGGGTCTGGCCGACCACCGGCTCGTCGGCGTCGCCGAACCACTGGCTGGAGCCGATCGCCTCCATGCCGAACCGGCGCATCCCCAACTTGTCCTGTGTGCCGCCGACCGGCGCCCCCGCGGCTCCCGGCGCCATCGGCGCGCCGCCAGCCGGGTTGGCCGCCGCCTGGCTGGCCGCGGCCGCCTGCTGCAGCTCGTGCGTGGTCTGCGGCAGCGAACCAGAACCCGACCGCGACCCGGCGCCGGGCTGGTTGCCACCGCCACCGCCGCCGCTGTTGTTGTTACCGCCACTGCCGCCGTTGCCCTTGGCCGACGAGTTCCGCTCCGACCGCGCGCTCATGCCGGGTGCGAGTATCGGGCTCCCCATCGACACGCCGGTCGTCTTGCCCGGCCCCACCGGGCCAAGGCCCGGCGACCGCCGCTCGTGCCACTCGGCGGACGCCCCGGACGTCGACGGCGAGTTCCAGCCGTTGCCCCGGTTGTGGCCTCGGTCGTTGGCCCGGTGGTCGTCGTCGCGCGATGGCGACCCGAGCAGCCCGGACACGACGGTCGGCAGGATCCCGAGCAGCCCGCCGCCACGGATGTGGTGCGAGTCGGTGGACGGGAACAGCTCCCTCGGCGTCACGAACGACGCCATCGCCCCCGTCGTGGTGTTGGTGTTGACCTCGTAGGCGGCCATGACCTCGACGGCACGCTCCTCGGCGGAGGACGCGTTCGCCTCTGCGGGCTCGAGGTCGGTCTGGGCCGCGATGACGGCCACGGCCGGCGCGACCGTCGGGTCCGGCGTGGTGGCCGCCGGGACGTCCTCCGGCTTGGGCATGTCGGCCCGCGCCTTCGCGACGTGGTCGCCTTGGTCCTCGACCGACGTCCGCATCACGGCGGCGCTCGCCCCGGTCTCGGACGCCCACGTGACGGTGGACGCGAGCCGGTCGTACGCGGAGCCGGCCGCGCGACCGGTCCAGCCGGCGCCGGTCGAGTCGACGGCCTTCTGCAGGTCCTCGCCGATCTCGGTGAGAGTCGCGGCGATCTCCGCCCAGCGGCGCGACGGTTCCGCGGACGCGCCGGCGCCGGGCCCGTCGTGCAGCATGAGGTACAGCTCCTTGTGGGAGTACCCCCGCCACCGCGCGACGTCGGCCGGCTGATCGGTCGATTCGGTCATGCTCTAGCCCCTTGTCCGGTCAGCCCTCGTCGTTCTTCGCCGCGTCCCCGGCGTTCTCCCGGTCCACCGCCTGGTACTGCTCGGCGGTCTTGTCGAGGTTGCGCACCGCGACGTCGAGCTGCGTGCGGTAGGCACGAAGCGTGTCGACGGCGGACTCGGCGGTCTCCACCGAGCGATCATTGAACATCGTGGTCGCGCCCTGGCTCACCGGGTCCTTGGCCCACGCGGAGACGCGCAGCTCCTTGTCCGCGAGCTCGAGCTGACGGTCGACCTTGTCGAGTGCGTCGGCGAAAGCGCCGCGCAGCGCCGGCACCGCGTCCGGATCGACCTTGAACTGGTCGTCGGACCCCTGATGGCCGTCCTGGTGGCCCCCGCCCCCGTGTTTGCCTGGCACTTAGCCGCCCTCCCAACCAGAATGCCCTGTGGTTGGTCAACCATATCCAATACGGATGATCGGATTCGATGGTTCACCTAGTTTTCGTGAGATCTTTTTCA
>Ga0193716_1001049_pt1 | contig 16441 bp, 11 predicted proteins | sample U2c1metaG_FD_145901 | JGI IMG/M metagenome (GOLD analysis project Ga0193716, IMG submission 145901) | Soil microbial communities from a riparian zone of the East river system, Colorado, United States - U2c1 | ecosystem: Environmental > Terrestrial > Soil > Riparian zone | place: USA: East River...
GACACGGTGTCTTGGCATTAGTGGGGAGGCGTGGGCGTACGGGGGTCCAGTCGCTAATTCTGCGAACCCGTCAATGTATGCGCCCACTCAAATCATAAATGACAAGGTGAACTTCGTGGTCCAAAGCACATCGTTCAACCCGACCCAGGTAGCCGGCGGTCCTGCCGGTGTGTTCACGATCAACGCGGTTCTGACCAACAAAAGCTCGGAAAAGATTTGGGCGCCGATTAGAGCGGTAGTGAACACGCTGACTAAAGGGAATACGCTTCTTAGCACCACCGACGGGAATGGAGGCGTGGGAAGCAAACAAGCTATCGATGCAGGTTCAGATGAGGCCTTGACATGGAACGAGTCCGTCGCCGTCCAATTCCGGATTGGACTGGCGACCCGCTATGGATTCAGTTTTCTTGTGGATATTGAAGGCAATGTTCCGTCCCAGTCAGAGTGATACTATCGAGAACTCTGCGCTTGCATGAGAGGGGTATAGAGGTGGTCTAGGTCGAATTATGCTGAATGAGCGCTGTGAATGGAAAGGTGGCGGGTCGAATTACACACCGAGAAGCGGAGTGCGGTCGATTAAGAAAGTGGAAAGGTTAATCACAAGTGGCGGCATAATGATAAGTTTGTCCGTGATGTAGGAAAAGAATGGGCCTGACGAGCCAAATAGGACGAGCGCAAGGACGGAGAGCAAAATAGTCCGTCCATAGTAACTGCGAAAATCCCATGAACAAAAAAGCAATCGATTTTTCGATCGCCTACTTCCTCCTGGCATTGGCGTTAATGTTTGTCACTCAGTATTTTCTGTACACCCAATCGGTGGAAACGGTTTCCTACAGTCAGTTCAAGACCTTACTCAAACATGGCCAGGTAACCGATATCGTCGTCCGAGACAAGGAGATCAGCGGCGCGATCAAGCCGGAAGGACTCAAGAGAGTCTTTACGCCGCAAAAGATCACGGACCTCGGTGACCGCGTCAACAAACCCGTGCCCTTTCAAGTCGTCAGAGTTGACGACGCAGGTCTGATTGCGGAGCTCGAGCAGGCCGGTGTCGCATTCAAAGGGGAAATGACCAGCGATTGGCTTCCGAGCCTGCTATCTTGGCTGCTGCCGATTATCATTTTCTTTGTTTTGTGGAGTCTTCTGTCTAATCGCATTGGAACCAGCGGCGGCTTGATGCAGATCGGCAAAAGCAAGGCGAAGGTCTATATCGAAAAAACGACCGGCGTCACCTTCGCCGACGTCGAAGGCATCGAGGAAGCCGAAGAAGAGCTCATCGAAGTTGTCGACTTTCTCAAGCACCCGGAAAAATATCAACGGCTTGGTGGCCATCTTCCCAAAGGGGTTTTGCTAGTCGGTCCTCCCGGAACCGGTAAGACTTTGCTCGCCCGGGCGGTTGCCGGGGAGGCGGGAGTGCCGTTCTTCAGCATCTCCGGCTCCGATTTCGTCGAAATGTTCGTTGGCGTTGGTGCGGCGCGGGTGCGTGATCTGTTTGCCCAGGCGGCGCAGCACGCGCCGAGCATTATTTTTATCGACGAGCTCGATGCGCTCGGCAAAGCGCGCGGCATTAATATGCTTTCCACCCACGACGAGCGCGAGCAGACGCTCAACCAATTGCTTGCGGAAATGGACGGCTTCGATCCGAACAAAAATGTGATCATGATGGCTGCGACCAATCGACCGGAAATTCTCGATCCAGCGCTATTGCGTCCTGGGCGGTTCGATCGGCAGGTACTGGTAGACCGGCCGGATGTAAAGGGCCGGGAGAAAATTCTGCTGCTACACGCCAAGAAGATCAAACTATCTCCGGCCGTCGATCTTTGCGTGATTGCTGCCAGAACTCCGGGCTTCGTCGGCGCGGATTTGGCGAATATCGTGAACGAGGCAGCGCTCTTAGCGGCGCGCCAGGGCAAGGACGCGGTCGAGATGGCGGATTTTGCTGAAGCCATCGATCGGGTCATTGCTGGATTGCAGAAAAAGAGCCGCGTCATGAGCCCGAAGGAGAAGAAAACGGTTGCTTATCACGAGTCCGGTCACGCGCTGGTCGCCGAGCTAGTCCCAGGTGCAGACCCAGTCTCGAAGATCTCAATCATTCCGCGCGGCATCGCCGCGTTGGGTTATACCCAGCAAACACCGACGGAAGATCGCTATCTGATGACACGCTCGGAGCTGTTGGCGCGGATCTACGTTCTATTGGGAGGCCGGGTCGCAGAGGAAATGATCTTCGACGAAGTCTCCACCGGGGCGCAGAACGATCTGCAGCGCGCGACGGATATTGCCCGCACGATGGTTACCCAATTCGGCATGAGCGATAAGCTGGGCCTCGTATCGCTTGAAGGGCCGCGGACGCCGTTGTTTTTGCCGGTAACTGTGCAGAGCGCCAAGGAATATAGTGACGACACGGCGCGCGCGATCGATGCGGAGGTGAGACAGATTCTCTCGGATGCTCATGAGAAAGTGAAGGGAACCTTGGCGACCTATCGCCCTGCGCTGGAAGAGCTCGCGCAGCTCTTGTTGAAACAGGAAGTGGTCGAGCGGCCGGAGCTGCAGGCGATTCTCAAAGTTGTGAATATCGACGAAGCCAGAGAAAGAAAGAAAGCCGGCGCGACCACGGAAGGTAACGAAACGAGCGCGACATCAACCGTTAGCCGCGAGGGTGAGTCCGTCCAGCTATCTCAACAACGCGTATCGGGCAACGATTGATGATGCGAGCCCAAATGGAAGAAGATGTTTTCTATCCGGCCGTCCTATGGGTCGGCGAATATCTTAAAGCCAAACGGGAGATCTAATACCCTCAGCGCTGCTATGAGAAAATTTTAGCAGGCCTATCGAAAGCTACTTTCTATGTCTGGAAAAATTCACCGCTACCTGGCCGGCGATCACGAGCGTCTCGATGCCTTGCTCGAGCGCGCCATGTCCGACCTGGCAAATATCGACGCCGCGGCCTACGCGCAATTCCGCTCGGGTTTGCTCAAGCACATCGGCATGGAGGAAAAAGTTCTTCTTCCGGCGGCGCAAAAACTGCGCGGTGGTGAACCGCTTCCCGGGGCAGCCAAACTGCGCCTCGATCACGGCGCCCTGGCTGCGCTGCTCGTGCCGCCGCCGACTGCACCGGTTGTTGCGGCCATTCGCGCGATTCTTAAGGCCCATAACCCGATCGAAGAGGATCCCGGCGGGATTTACGATCAGTGCGAGGAACTGGCGGGAGCCGAGGCTGAGCAGATTTTGCGCCAGTTGCAGAATTATTCTGAAGTGAAAGTCCTGCCGCACGTCGAGAGCCCGTTTGTCATGGAAGCCACGCGCCGGGCATTGAAGAGAGCGGGCTACGATTTGAAAGTGTGATTTGATTCACTCACGTGTTCCGCCGCGCGGCTTTTTAGCCGGATGTTCGCGCTGATTTAACAATCTAAACGTGCCTACCGTTTACGTTCCAGCGCCAAGCCAAATTTGCTGGTTCGGAACTCGACGGTCTGCAAGTGGATTCCTTCCGGTTATTTCGCCTGCTCCGAATCGGTGGTGTAAAGCAAGCGAGCCAGCTCGGCCTCGGCTTCTATCCGGCGAGAGTTCGGATAGCGCAATGCCTGCCAACAGATCCAGACGAGCGGTAAAGCTCCGCCCACTATGAATAGAGCGTCCCCCGGCAGGCGCGCCCATTCGAGAATATTCACCCACGGTAAATTGAGGAAGGCCAAGCTGCGCGCGTACCAATAGCCGGTATCCACGGCATAATAGAGCTGGACAATGCCGAGCGGAAAAAGATTAACAAAGGCCATCCACGCTAAGCCGATATTGAGTGACCAGAAAGAAATTTTGGCGGCGCGATCGCTCCATCGGTCGGGGCGGGTCAAGTAGCGCAAGCAGAAGAGTAAAAGCCCGACGGCCAGCATGCCGTAGACTCCCATCATCGCGGTGTGAGCGTGATTGGCGGTAAGGGCGGTGCCGATTTCATAATAGCTTACGACCGGAAGATTGATTAAGAATCCAAAAACCCCGGCGCCGAAAAAATTCCAGACACCCACCGACACCAGGTACCAAACCGACCAGCGGTGGAGATGATAGCGCTCGATCGTCTTCTGCTCCCCGGACTTAACAAACGACCATGCCTCGAGGGTCAACAGCATTAACGGGATGACCTCCATCGCTGAAAAGGTCGCGCCGAGAGCAAGGTGCGCCACCGGCGTGCCGCTAAAATAAAGATGGTGCATGGTGCCGATCACGCCGCCGAGGGAGTAAAGGATAATATCCAGATAGATAACGCGCAGGGCGGTGGCTTGGCGAACGACTCCGAGCAGCACGAACATGTAGGCGACCATCACGGTGGTAAACAGCTCGAGAAAATCTTCGACCCAAAGATGCACCACCCAGAAGCGCCAGAAGTCATTGACGACAAAACTTTCGCGAGGGCTGGCAAGCAAACCCACGGCGTAGAACGCGGGAATGGCGAGCGCGGCGTAAAAAAGCATCCACGGCATGTTGCCGAAGTGTTGCTCGCGAAGCGTCCCGCGAAGGCCGCGAAACAATATGAAGACCCAAAGAAAAAGACCCACGACGAGGAGGATCTGCCAGAGTCTGCCGAGATCGAGATATTCCCAACCCTGATGACCAAGCCAAAACCACAGTCCGTCTCCCAACCATCCGCGCGCTCCCGCGTATTCCCCCGCGAGACTGCCGAAGACAACGACGGCAACGGCGATGAGCAGCACGATCGTAAGCGCTCCCTGGCCGCGCCGCTCCCTTCCCGCAATGAGCGGCACAATGAAAATACCGGTGGCGAGAAAAGACGCCGAGACCCAAAAAATTGCCAGCTGAACGTGCCATGTGCGCATGATGTTAAAAGGCAGGATCGCTGAGAAATCGATGCCGAAAAAACCTTCCGGTTCGGCGCGATAATGCGCGATCAGGCCGCCGGTCAAGGTTTGCAGGACAAAGAGCAATGAAGACACGAAGAAAAACCATACTAGGGCCCTCTGGGCCGGAGTAACGGCCACTTGATCGATGGGACGAAATTGCACCAATTTCATTTTCGCTTCGCTCCAGCCAAGCCAGTCGTAGCGGCCAAAAAAGAACAAGATGAGCCCCGTTCCGCCCAACAGACCGATGATGGAAATCACGCTCCAGGTAACGGCATCGGCGGTGACGAAATTACCCGCCAGCGGCTCTGGCGGCCAGTTGTTGGTATAGGAGTAGGAGTGTCCGGGACGATTGGCTGCCGCGGTCCAGGCCGTCCATGCGAAGAAAGCGGTGAGTTTGCGAATATCCTCTGGATTCGTAATCCACTCAGCTTGCGCGCCGCCGCGGGTTTGTTTTGCAGAAAAAATTGAACGGTAGTGCTCCACCATCATTTTGTGGGCCGCCGCTCTTGGCCCGCTCCAGGCGAGCGAATCTTCTTTCGGATTGTACGTGTTGTTGTGCAGCTCAGCGGCAACCCGCTCGCGCGCTGAAAGACCGCTGACCGGCGCGCGTGCATAAGCCTCGACGAGAGACTCGGCGCTTTTATGAAGGTACTCGGCGGTAAAATCCGGTCCGAGATAGGCACCGTGACCATACACCGAGCCGTACTCCATCACTCCGTAACGCTGGAAGACGTTCATGCCGCCGAGAATATCGTCGCGGGTAAAGAGAACCGTGTCGCCCGCCACCACTTTTGCAGGCATCGGCGGTTGGTCACGGTAGACAAGATAAGCGAGGATGCCGAGCACCGTAAAACCAAAGAGGTAAGTCAGCATCGCTCCTTGAAACCAAAGAGATGAAATCGGCATGGGTTCTCGTGCCATAACTTAGCCCCTCCGTATTAATCTTTAGTCCGAATCTTGCCGTTCGCTTCGGTAGATTGCATATACCCAGCGAATTTCTCGGACACCCCATGGGTCAAGTAATGATAATAACGTCTCGCGTTTTTGGTGTGATTGGTGCGATCCGCATTCCGTTTGCCTTTACCATGAATACGGTCGAAGAGCAGTATAATTTTTGTTTTAGCATCGGCCACAGTCTATTCTTGCGTGGTGAGTACTTCGCTCCTCCTTTACCAGCTCTTACGCTCAACGCTGATACGAGGGGGCAAAGGTTCGGTGAGCCTGCAAGAAAAATAGAGTGGAGCGTTGCCGGCGCTTCGCGTGTGTTGTCGCCGAGCTATCCACGGCGCAGCGGCAGAGGCCGGAGGCGGAGGAAAAGTATCCAAAGTAGATTTGCTATCGATTTTTTCCGGAAGGAATCGATTCTCGCCACCAGATCTTGGCGATCTCCAGACAGAGAACGGCGAGGCCGCCCACGCCAATCGTCATTATCCAATCGCTCGGTTCTAGTTCGGCGAAGCGAAATATTGCGCGCGCTGGGGGAATGTAAATCACTGCGGCGAGAAAGCTTGACGCCCCCCCAACAACCCACCAGACGGCGGCATTGGGCAAACGAAGAGTGCGCCAGAGATTCTGCGAGCGCGAGCGATTGACTAAGATCAGCCCCAGCATTGCCACTACCAAGGTTGCGAAGGTGACGGTGCGCACTTCCGCTTCACCGTAGCCGAGGTAAAAATAGAAGCCGAAAACCAGGAGTACGGCGAGGAAGCTGATGAATCCTTCGAATAGGCTAAAAGCGATTTGGCCCATGCCAAAAAGCGGCGCATTGGGTTCGCGCGGCGGACGCTCCATGAGATTCGCTTCTTCCGGTTCCGCTTCAAAGGCGATGGAACAGGCCGGGTCGATGATGAGCTCCAAAAAGACAATATGCACCGGCGTGAGCAGCAACGGCCAGTTGAAGATCAGCGGGAATAGCGCGAGTCCGGCGATCGGCACGTGGATCGAAAAGATAAACGCCATCGCCTTCTGAAGATTATCAAAAATCCGCCGGCCCGAACGGATCGCTAGCACAATCGTTGAAAAGTTGTCGTCGAGGATGACCAGCGCGGCGGCTTCGCGCGCCACGTCGGTGCCGCGCCCGCCCATGGCGATGCCGATATGGGCTGCCTTGAGCGCCGGCGCGTCGTTGACACCGTCGCCGGTCATGGCAACGATCTCGCCGTTGGCTTTGAAGGCTTGTACGAGGCTGAGCTTCTGCTCCGGCAGCACCCGCGCAAAGATGCTTACGCCCGCGATACGCCGGCGCAAGTCCCCTTCGTGCATGTGTTCGATCTCGCTTCCGGTGATGAATTCGTTTGCGGTGTCGAGGCCGATCGTGCGCCCGATGGCATTGGCGGTCGATGGGTAGTCGCCTGTGATCATCGCCACTTTGACGCCGGCTTTACGGCAATCCTCGACGGCCTGTGGCACCGCCGGGCGCACCGGATCGGCGAGGCCGATCAGACCGAGAAATTGGAAATCGAAATCATGTTGCGTTGCCGGCCAGTGATCACCGCCGAAGCGTGCTTTCGCAACCGCCAGGACGCGGAGTCCGTCCTGTGCCATGGATTCGACTGCTCGATCGTTCTCGGCGTTTCGAAGCGCGTCGAAGTGACATAGATCGGCGACCGATTCGGGCGCTCCCTTGGCGGCGATGATGTATTCATCGCGTTCGGGCGATTTCCAGACATGGGAGAGCGCGAGCAATTCCGGCGAGAGCGAGTATTCATGTGCCAGCGTCCAATTTCTGATTCCGTCCGCGCCGTCGAGGCAGCGCTCGCCTAGCGCTCGGAAAGCTTTTTCCATCGGATCGAAGGGATCGATTTCGCTTGCAAGCACGGCGAAACGTAGAAGCTCGTGAAATTCTTGCGGTAGAGCGCGCTGTCCGGTTTCATCGACCTGGAAAATCTTTCCTCCCGCACGGAGGCGGCTCACCGACATGCGATTGAGCGTGAGAGTCCCGGTCTTATCAACGCAGAGAATCGTGGTCGCGCCGAGCATCTCGATGGCTGGCATGCGTCGCGTCAGAACGTTTTTCTGGGACATGCGCCAGGCGCCGAGGGCGAGAAAGACCGTAAGCACTACCGGGATCTCTTCCGGCAAGAGCGCCATGGCCAGCGAGACGCCGGCCAATAAGCCGTTGATCCAATTGCCACGCGTTAGCCCATAGAGAATCACCGCCAAGGCGCAGAGGGAGAGCCCCACCACGGCTAAGTTACGGATGAGTCTGGCGGATTTCTTTTGTAGGAAAGTCTCATCGGTTTCCAGTATTTGCAGCGCCTTGCCGATTTTGCCGAATTCCGTGCGCCATCCGGTCGCCGTGACGCGGGCGACGCCGCGGCCTTGCACCAACATCGTGCCGGAGTAGACGAAGGGCAGATCATCGCCGCCCGGCCGTGCCGTCTCTTGTTTGCCGTCCCAAGCAGTCTTGCGCACCGGCAGCGATTCACCGGTAAGGAGCGATTCGTCAACCATCAAGTCGTTGCACGAAAAAACAATCGCATCGGCCGGAACGCGATCGCCTTCGGTAAGAATCAACAGATCGCCGCGCACCACTTCGCGACCCGCGATGCGTTTCTCTTCGCCGTCCCGGATCACGAGGGCGCGTGGGCTCGACAGGTCGCGCAAGGCTTCTAGTGCCCGCTCGGTTTTTCTTTCCTGAAAAACCGTGATGCCAAGGATTACCAACAGCGACAGCGCCAAGACTGTCGCTTCGTGCAGGTCGCCCAGGGTGAGATAGATCGTGACGCTGGCGATGAGCAGCAAAAACATCGGCTCTTGGGCGACGCTGAGGGCGATGACAAAAGTCGAGCGCTGCCCTATCGATGGTAGTTCGTTGTAACTATCCTGTTGGAGTCTGGCTTGTGCCTCGGCCGAGGATAGTCCCTGGAGATGCTCCGACTCGAGGAAACTATCCCGCACGACGGTCATTGTTGACTAGCTGCGCCGCAGCCGAGCGATGTGTGCGCTGAGAAATCCGGTCACCACATCGGTGAGATTGGGGCAACTGATTTCCTCCAGATCGTAGCGGACGCGGCAGTACGGCTTGTCGAGCCGGATCAGCCGGGCGAGATCCACCGGTGTGGCGATCACGATGGTGTCGCAATCGACTGCAGCGATCGTCGCCGCGAGATCGTCGAGTTGCGTCTGGGAATAACCCATGGCCGGGAGCGACCTTTGCACCCATGGAAAACGTCGGAACGTTTCGATCAAACTGCCTCGCGCAAATGGCCTCGGATCGACGACCTGCGCCGCGCCGTAACGGTGCGCCGCGACGCTGCCGGAGCCGTAGGCCATTTCGCCATGGGTAAGCGTCGGGCCGTCTTCGATCAACAGAACGCGCTTGCCGCGAATCAGATCCGGGTCGTCGACCCGGACCGTTGAGCGCGCCTGGATCAGCGTCGCGCCCGGATTAGTTGCAGCGACATTGGCCATGATCTCCTGGACACCGCTTACCGGCGCCGAGTCCATCTTATTGACGACGAGAACTTGTGCCCGGCGCAGGTTGGTTTCGCCCGGGTGATAAAGCAACTCGTGTCCGACGCGGTGCGGATCGAGCAAGACGATTTCCAGATCCGAACGATAGAACGACCAGTCGTTGTTGCCGCCATCCCAGATGATCACATCGGCTTCTTGTTCCGCCGCGGCGAGGACGCGGCCGTAGTCGACGCCGGCGTAAACGATGACGCCGTTACTGATGTGCTGCTCGTATTCCTCCCGCTCTTCGATCGTGCAGTGGGCGCGGTCGCAGTCTTCGACGGTAGCGAAGCGCTGCACCGCTTGCGCGCTCAAATCTCCGTAAGGCATAGGGTGTCGGACGACTACGCAACGAAGATCGACCGCTTTCAATAGCCCGGTAAGGCGGCGCACTACTGAATCTTTGCCGCAGCCTGTTCGCACCGCGCATACCGAGATGACCAGGCGCGAAGAAGAGAGAGAACTTCGGTCCGGCCCGATCAATCTAAAGTCCGCCCCGCAGGCCAAGACCCGAGACGCCAGATGCATAACGGCGACATGAGAGACATCGCTGTAGGCGAAGACGACCTGTTGAATATGCTCTCTGCGTATCAGTTCTTCTAGTTTTTCCTCTGCATAGATCGGAATACCGTCGGGGTAGAGTGATCCGCTCAACGACGGGGTATAACGGCGTAATTCAATCCCCGGAATCTGTGTCGCCGTGAAGGCAACGACCTGATAATTTGCATCGTCGCGGAAACAGACGTTGAAGATGTGAAAGTCTCGGCCAGCGGCGCCGAGTATAAGCACACGCTCGCGTTGTGTATCGATTGTCACGAGTTCCTCCGAAAAAAGTAACTAGCTGCAAAGTAACTAGCTGCAAGGTGAGCAATATGCATGCCCCATCCTGTTGGCAAGCTCGCCTCTGCTCGACGGTGATTGCGGCAATTTATTTGCATCGTCGGTGATTTTAATAGTCCGTCTTCCCATCCTTGCGAATGGACACCATCGAATTTCTCACTCGCGCAATAAATAGCGAAATATCGTGATGGCATGGTCTGGCACAGACCATGCGACTTAGCGAAAATGAAAGGATGATCCAATGCGCCAGCGAGACGGAAACGAGTTCGGGCTATCGACGATTGCTGTTCAGTCTCGCCAACTCGAGCTGATACTCTGGTGCCGTTTCATTGCCATCGCCATCACCGTGGCGCACTGAGTTGTTGACTGGCGCGCTCTCTGCGACTGCATGAAATACCTCGCCGGCGTGCATCGCCCTGGCAGTCCGGTGGATGCGATGACATCAAGCCCGGTTCGAGCACGGGGCGTTAGGTAGGATTCAGCATGGGAAATTTCAACCACGGAGTCATCGCTTACTTTTCCATGGAAATCGGATTGGTGTCCGACATGCCGACGTATAGCGGCGGCCTCGGCGTGCTCGCCGGTGATACCATCCGGGCCGCCGCGGATCTCAAAGTGCCGCTGGTTGGCGTAACTCTGCTCCATCGCAAGGGCTATTTTTATCAAAGGCTCGATAGCACCGGGCGGCAAATCGAAGAGCCGGTGGATTGGGCGGTGGATGACTTCCTTGCGGTGTTGCCGCAGCGGGTAACAGTGACCATCGAGGGCCGCGTGGTCGCTCTGCGCGCGTGGAAATACGCCGTCGGTCCCGCGGATTTTCGGTGCCGGTCTATTTTCTCGACAGCGATCTACCAGAGAATTCCGAGTGGGACCGGACGCTGACGCACTATCTCTACGGCGGCGATCGCCATTACCGGCTCTGCCAGGAAGTCATCCTCGGCATCGGTGGCGTGCGCATGTTGCGCGCTCTCGGTCATCGCGAGATTTTTCGTTACCACATGAACGAAGGCCATTCGAGTTTGCTCACGTTGGAGTTGTTGGATGAAGAGGCTCAGCGCGTGGGGCGGGTAGCGCCGAACCATGACGACGTTCAAACCGTGCGCGAAAAATGCGTCTTCACGACGCATACGCCGGTGGCCGCCGGACACGATCAGTTTCCGATGGCGCTGGTGCATCAGATTCTCGGCAGACAGGAAGTCGAGGAGATGAAAGATGTCTTTTGCTGCGGCGATGCCCTGAACATGACGTTCTTGGCGCTCAACTTGAGCCATTACGTCAATGGCGTTGCAAAGAAGCATGGCGAGGTGTCGCGGCTGATGTTTGCCGGCTACAACATCGACGCCATTACCAACGGCGTCCACGCGTCGACTTGGGCAGCAGCGCCGATGGCGCAACTCTACGACCGCTACATTTTCGGTTGGCAGCAGGACAACTGCAGCCTGCGCTACGCAATGGGGATTCCCAAACAGGAGATCTGGCATGGCCATTTGGAGGCAAAGAAAAACTTGTTGCACTACGTCAATCGCGAAGCCAACGCCGGCATGGACGCGGATATTTTCACCATCGGCTTCGCGCGCCGAGCGACGACCTACAAGCGAGTAGATCTCTTGTTCACCGATATCGAACGGCTCAAAGCGATCGCCAGTAAGCGCCACGGTTTGCAAATCGTCTACGCCGGCAAGGCCCATCCCCAGGATGAAGCCGGCAAAGAGCAAATCCGCAAAGTCTTTCACGCGCGCTACCGGCTGCGCGACAAAATCAAAATCGCCTATTTGCAGAACTACAGCATGGAGATCGGCAAGATGATGACGGCCGGTGTCGACCTTTGGCTGAATACACCCTTGCCGCCAATGGAGGCGTCCGGTACCAGCGGCATGAAAGCGTCAGTAAACGGTGTGCCAAGCCTGAGCGTGCTCGACGGCTGGTGGATCGAAGGATGCATCGAGGGGATAACCGGTTGGTCGATCGGTCCGCCGGACGGCGCGGCTGCGGATCACAGCAGCGATGCGGCTTCGCTGTACGAGAAACTCGAATAGATCATTATGCCGCTGTTTTGCGACAACCGCGATGGTTTTCTCGATGTGATGCGTCATGCGATTGCGCTCAACGGTTCCTTCTTTAATACCCATCGCATGCTGCAGCAGTATGTGTTGAAGGCCTATTGGTAGATTTGTGCCCGGCCGCCGCCCGCAGTACCAAACGTCGATCAAGAGGAGATCAAACTTATGCCTGACTGGCTTTGGTTCGTTGCTGTTTTTACCGCTTACATCGTTATGATGCGCTGGGTGTTGCCGCGTCTCGGCGTGCCCACGTGACTGTCCGGCCCCTGTGTCGCCGAGTCTCGGCGCAAAAAAAATGAAAATCCGACGCGATGACAGAGCGAGTTAAATATAAAACCGATTCGCCAGGCGGAAAATTAGATGACACTTGCGCAACTTTGGTATCGGCTACCAGCGCCTGAAGTTCTTCAGCAATTGGGCAGCAGTGCCGAAAAAGGTTTGACAGCGGAGGCGGCGGCGGCGCGCTTGCGCCACTATGGCCCCAACGCCTTGGAGCGAGCTCGTCGGGTGTCGGCATGGGCAGTGCTGGCGGCCCAATTCAAAAACCTGCTGATCGTTATCCTACTCATCGCGGTGCTGTTGTCCGTTTTCCTCGGACATGCGATCGAGGCGATCGCGATCGGCGTGATCGTTCTGTTCGCCGCGCTGCTGGGCTTCTATCAAGAGTATCGCGCCGAGCGGGCGCTCGAAGCGCTGCAACAAATGGCGGCGCCCACAGCGGCGGTGCTTCGCGACGGTCAAGAGTTGAATATCGCGGCCCGCGAGGTCGTGCCGGGCGATATCGTATATCTGCGCGCCGGCGATAAGATTCCGGCCGATGGACGGTTGATTGAAGCAGTCAACCTGCAAGACGACGAGGCTGCGCTCACCGGCGAATCGGTACCGGTGGAGAAACAGACGGACGCGCTAGCTGAGGGAGAACGGGCCGTCGCCGAGCGAACCAACATGGTTTACGCCGGCACGATCGTCACCTACGGGCGCGGCCGCGCCGTGATCGTGGCCACCGGTATGGCTACGGAGTTCGGCCGGATCGCAGAGTCGCTCCAGTCAGTGGTGCAGAGCAAAACGCCGCTGCAACAAAGTCTGGAGCGAGTCGCCAAGATCCTCGCTCGCGTCGCCCTGGCGATCGTCGTCCTCATTGTCGGCTTGGGTCTGCTCCGAGGCCAGGCATTGTTGGACATGATCATCTTCGGTATTGCCCTGGCCGTCGCGGTTGTTCCCGAGGCCTTGCCCGCCGTCGTCACCATCTCGCTTGCGCTCGGCGTGCAACGGATGGCGCGGCGCAATGCTCTGGTGCGCCGTCTGCCGGCGGTGGAAACTCTGGGCAGTGTATCGGTGATCTGTTCGGACAAGACCGGCACCTTGACCAAGGATGAGATGACGGTGCGGAAAATTTTCGTTGCCGGAGCGCAACTGGAAGTTTCCGGCGCCGGTTATGCGCCGGAAGGTAATTTTACTCGCAATGGTAACGTAGTCGAAGCGACCGGGCCGCTGGCGGTGCTGTTGCAGGCGGCTGCGCTCGCCTCCGATGCGCGATTGGTTAAAGTCGAGCGGGAAGAAACTGAGGACGGCGCTGGCGGATCGTTTCATTGGCGCATCAAAGGCGATCCCACCGAGGGCGCGTTGGTAGTCGCCGCGGCCAAAGCTGGATTGCACAAGTCCCAACTCGAAGCCAGCTTTCCGCGCGTGGACGAGATCCCGTTTACGTCCGAGACGAAACGTATGATCACCCTGCACACGGTGGACTGTGGCACCGTTGCGTACGCCAAAGGCGCGCCTGAGGTGATACTGCGCGCTTGCGTCGGGGCATTGCACGAAGAAGGCGTCGTGCCGATGGACGAAGCGTTGCGAGAAACCATCTTGGCAGAGGCGCACAAGATGGCCGAGTCCGCGCTGCGGGTGTTGGCGGTGGCCCATAAACCAAAAGCGGCCTTGGCGGACGCGGCACGAGAGATGATTTTTCTCGGCCTGCTGGGCATGATCGACCCGCCGCGCCCGGAAGCCAAGACCGCCATCGAGACCTGCACCCGCGCGGGCATCCGGCCGATTATGATTACCGGCGATCACCCAACGACGGCGACGGCGGTAGCGCGCGAGTTGGGATTGATAACGACCCAAGCCGTGATTACCGGGGCCGATCTCGATCGTATGGACAAGCACGATTTTGCCCGCGAAGTGGAAAACATCGCAGTTTATGCCCGGGTCTCCCCAGCGCACAAACTGCGCATCGTCACAGCGCTGCAAGACGGCGGCGACCGAGTCGCCATGACCGGGGATGGCATCAACGACGCGCCGGCGCTGCGCAAAGCCGATATCGGCATTGCCATGGGCATAAGCGGCACGGACGTAACCAAGGAAGCGGCGGCGATGACGCTGACCGACGATAACTTTGCATCGATCGTTGCCGCGGTCGAGGAAGGCCGCGGCGTTTTCGAGAACATAAAAAAGTATTTGATGTTTCTCCTGTCTTCGAATTTGGGCGAGATCGTCCTGCTTGCCGGCGCGTCGGCTCTGGGTTGGCCGCTGCCGCTGAGCGCCGTGCAGATTCTCTATGTGAATCTCGCCACCGATGGTTTGCCGGCTTTGGCTCTCGCCGTCGATCCGCACGAGCCGGATCTCATGCACCGTCCACCGCAAGATCCGCGCACCGGGCTCTTTACCCGGCCGGTGGTGACGCTGATGGTTGTTGGAGGTTTCTGGTCGGCGCTGGTGAATCTGTGCTTGTTTGGCTGGGCGCTTGGCTCTGGACGGAGTCTGACCCATGCCATGACGATGGTTTTCGCCGGACTGGTGTTGATCGAATTCTTCAAAGCTTACAACTTTCGCTCGGACCGGCGCTCGGCGTTGATTCGTCCTTTCGCCAACAAATGGCTCAATCGTGCCATCGCCTGGGAGTTGTCGCTGCTCGTGGCGGTAATCTATCTACCGTTTCTTATGTTGGCGCTGGGGACCTTCAGTCTAGCTTGGTCGGATTGGCTCGTGGTCATTGGCGTAGCGCTGACGATTTTTCCGGTGCTTGAACTGGCGAAATGGCTGGAGAGGCGCGGCTGGTTCGGCGCAGTCGTCCACGCAAAGAGAGAGCGGTGATGCTCTGGCTGCAATTCACCTTGTCGCGATGGTGATCGCTTTGATCTATCGGCGAGGAAGGTAACCCAGGTCACCCCGATCGTAATGTGCTCACATCGATTGCTCCCGGCACAGGATCGGGCCTTCGCAACTTTGCAAAAAGAAATATTGAAGATTGTCAATATTGCCAAGGACCAGACGGCGATCACTAAAATGGCTTGGTTTCATGGTGGTATGGCTCTTGCGCTCTTGAATGCTTGAACGCCGACCAGGCGGATCCAGGCACGAAGGGAGCCATCTATGGCCAAGACTGAAATCAGAGAAGAACTATCCCCAAAGCAAATTAGAGAACACCAGTTCGACCAATATTGGGCCGGAGATTTGACGCGACGAGTCTATCTGTTGCGGCGGCAACGAAAGGCCATATTGGAAAACTGCCGACGCATCGCGGTGATCGGAGCCAGCAGCGATCCGAACAGTGCGAGCTACGTGGCCATTGAGAAACTGCTTGGACTCGGTCTCGAAATCATTCCAATATTTGCCGATCGCGAAAGTTTTCTCGGCTTGCGCTGCTTTCGAACTCTGCGCGACGTTCCAGCCAAGATCGATATCGTTCAAGTCTATCCCGACGAGGATATCAACTTTGTTGATTTGGCGCGGGCCGCGGTGGACAAGGGCGTGACTACATTTTGGATCGAACAGGGAGTCGCCGCGTCGCGGGCAGTCGAAGACATTCTGGTTAGCGGCCGCGTCCAGTTGGTGGAATACGAAAGTCTCGAGGCCGAATATCTGAAACATGTCCCGTATCGCACTGCGCCAAGGTTTGCGCCGCGCAAGGATCGGAAAGCGACCAAAGTCAAGGAGCAGATGTCGAAAAGTCCCGCGACGGTGAAACCGGATGACGGACTCAAAGATGCCATCTGGAAAATGGAGCGCGGCCATTTCCGCCACTTGCCGGTAGTGGATGACAACGAAAAGCTGATCGGCATGCTAACCGACCGCGATATTCGTCTGATCCGGCCTTCGCTCGCTTTCGTGAAAAAAGAAGAAGCCGACGTGCAACTCTGGTCGATCGCGGTGCAACAAGCCGCGGTTTTCGACCCGGTCCGAGTAAGACCGGAAACATCGCTCAGAGAGGCGGCCGATGTAATGTTGCGTTGGCACGTCGGC
>Ga0193716_1001050_pt1 | contig 16429 bp, 5 predicted proteins | sample U2c1metaG_FD_145901 | JGI IMG/M metagenome (GOLD analysis project Ga0193716, IMG submission 145901) | Soil microbial communities from a riparian zone of the East river system, Colorado, United States - U2c1 | ecosystem: Environmental > Terrestrial > Soil > Riparian zone | place: USA: East River...
GTCCGCGGCGTTTGGACAGGTAGTGGTCCTGGCTAATGAAGTTGTTCAGCTGTGCCCAGATCTGAGCGGCTGTCCGGGGATCGGCGGCTGTACCGGTAGTGGTACCGGCGTGTGTCGTCTTGTTATAGGAACCAGCATCGATGAGATTGATGTCGGAAGCGCTCTTTGGAATATAGATCAGGTCATTGGCGGCATTCCCGTCACCATTCATGTCTCCATTATACACATAGGAAGTAGCACCAGCGGGGGCAGCTTCAAAGACGGCGCCAATAGAAGTGGCCATGTGTTTGGTGTACTCGATGCGATAGTTGGCATAGGCGATGATACGGTGAGGCTGGTACCATGATGGACGAGCCAGTACGGGTGCGTTGGGGTCAGTGTTGGCGACTGCGCGGGCAGACCACAGTGAACTTGCTGTGCTACCATTTTCCTGCGCCGTCCTGGTATCGGAATAGGTATAGGCTACACTGGTAGTCAGGTTACGCCAGTTCTTTGTTACACGCGCCGTTGCGGTGTAGGAATAACCTTTATGGGTATTGGCCAGCAAGATGGCGTTGCCAAGGTTAGGATGCTGCAGGTCGGTTCCGGCAACGTAATACTTGTTGGATGCGTTGGTCGTACCGGTGGTGCTGCTGACCTGTGTAGGATCAAGGTTGTAGCGGAGGCGGTTGTCACTGCCATTGGAGAGGGCATAACCGTTGGTTTCGAGAAGGTTGACATTCGACATATAAGTAGCCTGGATGTCCTTGCTGTATGTGAACTCACCTGTCAGTACCCAGTCTCCTTCAAGCTTCTTATCCAGGGCGATGCTGCTGCGCAGCTTCGTAGGATATTTAAGCTTTCTGTCGATGACGTTGACGGAATAAGCAGGAGGCGTAGCCGTCTGGGTGATATTATGTGTCGTCAGATAATTGTTGAGACCATCCTGTGAATTGGCAAAGAAAGGCACGTTGGAAGCGTTGAAGGAACCGAACTGCACACCATTGTTGGCGGCCTGGTTCTCGATCCATACGAAGGGCGGAGCGCCTTCGAAGATACCGGCACCACCTCTGAGCTGCCAGGTTTTGTCACCGGTGATATCCCAGTTAAAGCCAACACGTGGGGACACGACCAGGAAGCTACTGGGTGCGCTGCCTACATTGTAGGTTGCACCGTTCTTGAAGGGCAGTGCGTCGAACGCGGGGTTATCGGTGAACTTGTTCTGGTAGGTCGTGTAATCGAACCGGATACCGTAAGTCAGTGTAAAGGTCGGTGTAACGCGGAACTTATCCTGTGCGAAGAAGCTCAGGTTCGTTGCGCCGGCATAGGCCCAGGGAAATGCGCCGCCTTTCAGCGTAGAATAGGCCTGGTAGTAGTTGGAGGCGTTCTGCCCTGTCAGGAAGGCATTGAAGCTGCTGAACTGATAGCCGCCGTTCCAATCGGGAGCGAAAGCGTTCTGGTATTTCTTATAGCTGTTCTGCGTTCCGAAAGTAATTTCATGTGCTCCCTTGTACAGGCTGAAGATATCAGTCAGCTGGTAGGAGTCCATATTCAGCGTGTTGTTGTAAGTATAGGGCTCGAAACCAAAGGTAGTAACGATGTTGTTGTTGCTGCTGAGGATGTCTACCAGCGGGAAATTAGCATTGCTGGATTGTGGACTACGGAAGTCTCTTTCCTTTGTATAGCCTATCTGCAGCTTATTGGATGCTGAGTTGCCAAAGCGGGTGTTCAGCTCGGCGATCCAGATATTGAGGTTGTTGTTGATCCGGTAGCCGCTGCCAAAGAAGGGAATGGCGTAGGTACCTGTACCCGAAGGCTGACCACCTAAAGTCTGGCTGCTGCCGGGCCGGCTGGCGCTGGCGAACTGGTCGGCATAGGACTTCAGATAGTTGTATTTCAGTGTCAGGACGTTGTCCTTGTTGATGTTGAAGTCAAGACGGGCATTGATCTTATAGCTATTCGTTTTAAAGGAATAACCGGTGAATGCACCCGGATCGTACTTGTATTTGCTCTTCAAGTAGTCGGACATCATTTGAAGTGAATCGGCCTTGACTACGGCAACGGCGCCTGCTGAAGGTGCATGGCTGGCGTCGGAGGGGATTACGCTGGTAGCGGGTTGTGTCTGTTTGTTCTGTTCCGCGTTGATGTAGAAGAACAATTTGTCTTTGATGATAGCGCCGCCGAGGCTGGCTCCAAGCACATTGAAATTGAAAGGATTTCTTTGTACCTGGGCGTTTTCCACTTTATAACCGATAGTGCCGGGGCCTTTGATGTAGTCATAGACCGTTCCGCGAAACTGGTTGGTACCGCTGCGGGTTACGGAGTTGACACCGGCGCCGGTGAAACCACCCTGACGAACGTCATAGGGTGCGACATTGACCTGGACCTGGTCGATGGCATCCAGGGCGATGGGCTGGGCATTGGCCTGGCCGCCGAGCGTACCGGAAAGACCGAATGAGTTGTTGAAATCGGCTCCGTCAACGGTGATGTTGTTCATGCCGGGGTTGGTGCCGGAAAAGCTGGTACCGTTGGAAGTCGGCTCCAGCTTGGCAAAGTCCTGGATCGACCGGGTGATGGTCGGGAGGCGTTCGAGCTGGGCGCGGGTAATGATCTCCTGGCCGCCAGTGTGGGCATTGTTGAATACCTTGTTCTGCCGGGAAGCGCTGACGTTGACGGCAGATAATTCTTTTGTTTCGGATGTGAGCTTAACATCGGCGACGAAGTCCTGTCCGATGGTGAGCATAATGTTCTCCTGTTTGTCTTCTTTAAATCCCACATAACTGATCGTAAGAATATAAGGTCCGCCAACCCGGAGATTGGGTAGGTTGAACCGGCCATCTTTACGGGTTGTAGTGGTGTACTTAGTTCCTGTGGGAGTGTGCAGAGCCGTTACTGTAGCTCCGGCTAATCCTTCCTTCCCGTCTGAAACAGTTCCCAGCATCTGGGAAGTCGTCTCCTGGGCGAATGCGCCGCAGGCACAAAGGATCATGCTGAATAGAAATAGCAGTCGTCTTATCATATAAAGGTAGTTTTGCGCGTGCAAAGAAAGCAATAAGAGATGTCTTGGTGCCCACGAAAATATTATGAAATTATTAACGATCGAAGAGGGAGGTGGTCTTATTTATCCACAAAAAAGGCACTTTGATCAAACAAAAAAGCCGTTCCGTGTAATAACGGAACGGCTCTCTTATATAATGGAAAGTTATTATACTAGAAGGAATAACGCAGACCGAGCTGCATGTTCCACCGGGATGTGTAATCACTGACTGAATAAGGCTTATACTGGCCCTTGATCTGGTTCATCTTGGTCAGGTCAAACTGTAACTTCGGGTTCTGGAGCGATGCGCTTGTAGCGGGGTTGTTTGTGGCTGTGTTAAGCACAGTGAAAATATTACCGCTATAATTGCTGAAGTTATAGTTATAGCTCCAACCCCAATCCTTATTCAGCAGGTTGCTGACGTTCAGGATATCAACAGTGAACTGGAGACGGTGAGATTTGACGAATACGACGTCTTCAGCGAATCTCAGGTCAAAATGGCTTTCGAATGGAAGCCTGTCCCCATTACGTGCTACGTCTTTGCCCACATGATCCTTCAGGTATTTGTTGCTGTTCAGGAAGGTCTGGAATTCAGACCATTGCTGATCGGCGGAGATGGTCGTGTTCGTTCCGTTGACCGTACGGCTGAGCGGTGCGAAATTCGCCTCGGCTTCCGTCTTTGGAACATAGATCATGGTATTGCCGCCAAATTGCAGATCATCACCCGTGATGGTCTTGCTATACAGATAAGAAATCCTTTGTCCCGACTGACCGTTGTAGAACAGCGTGATGGTCGTTCCAAGATGGTTGTGGGCATAACGGAACTCCTTGGAGATCGTACCCATGATGCGGGAACCCAGGTCGAAATTGGAGTTGCTGACGTCGAGGTTGTTGAGGCCCCTGGTAGCATAGGCAAAACGCCAGTTGGAATAGGCTACCGAGCTGGTCAGGTCGCTCAGAGAGGTCGAGTGACCATAGGTATAGGCGATAGTACCTGACCATCCGCGTGAATAGGGCTTTGTGATCTGGGCGGTAAAGTTATAGCTATATCCTTTGCTGGTATTCTTGAGCTCCAGCACATCGGTATACTTTGAAGTGATCCTGCCGGTCCATAAGGGGCGGGTCTCACCACCGAGGTTAACCGTTGAAGGTGCTGTATTGGCGATGTTGAGGTTCTGGTAGTTGGCGTTGTTAAGTGTCTTGGTGTAAACAGCTTCTACCGTTCCGATCAGACCCCACCAGGGCAGTTTCTGGTCGATGGCCAGGTTGGTGCGGAATACCTGGGGATATTTGAACTTTTTGTCGATGACATTGATTGTCGTCGCAGGGAAGGTTCCGTTGAAAGGAGGCAGATAGGCTCCTGCATGAACATCCTTCGGATCGTAATGGAAGGGGGGAGGATTGGCCGGGCTGGTAGCGGTCTGGTAGGCAATGTTTGTTACTCCTGTATTGGAGAACTGATTGGAAACCCATACAAAGGGCACACGACCTGTGAACAATCCCGCTCCGCCTCTCAGCTGAGTGGTTGCATCTCCCTTAACATCCCAGTTGAAACCTGCTCTTGGCGAGAACAGAGGAGTAGCTTTTGGCATCTGCTCTGTCTTTACATTATAGGCGGCAAAGGTCGGATCGCTGTCGAAGCCTGTATTGGCCGGTGGCTTGCTGAAGTAGACCGGCAGGTCGATCCTCAGGCCATAGGTAAGCTTGAATCGTTCGGTAACGTTCATGACGTCCTGGCCATAAACTCCCAGCTGTGCGGCATGCATCTTTGCAGCAGCTTTGTCGTTGCCACCCTTGGTCGAATAACCGACCGAGTACTGATAAAGCCCTGTGCCTTGTTCAAAGGATTGGATGTTGTTGAGCGCATTTGTGTTGATGCCATAGTTCCAGTTACCATAGTAGTTCTGGAGAAAGAGGTTGGTAGTATTATAGAACTCGTTGTTGGTACCAATAGTGATGGTATGTTTCCCGCGGTACATTGTATAGTTATCCGTCAGGGTGAAGTTGTTCTGGTTCAGAACGTTCACGCCTGAAGAGTTGTCCGAACCGATGTTGTAGGTCAGGCCCCCGTTCGCGATGGACAGCGTGGGGAAGAAAGGCGTTTCGCGGTGTTCGCGGATAGCGTTGTACACGACGCGCAGTACGTTGGATGAATTGCTGAACGTGCTGTTCAGCTCGGCGACGGAGGAGTTGGTTTTGCTGATGAAACGGTAGCTGCCGTTGGAAAAGGTCATCGAGGTGGTGCTTCTCGAGATCAGGTCATTGCTGCCTTCCACATAACTGTGACGGAGGGTCAGCTTGTTCTTGCTGTCGATATTCCAGTCGAGACGTCCGAAGATGGAATTGGAATAGTTCTTTTTGGTGATGTTGCCAAAGCCCCCCGGATCATAACCATAGGTTTTGATCATGTAGTTCCGGAGATTGGCGAGGGTATCCGCATTGAATTTCGAACCGGAGCCACCCACGGTCGGGTCGTAAGGCAGGGGAGTGGACCGGTCGTATCTTTCGTAGTTGACATAATAGAACAGTTTGTTCTTTATTATCGCTCCGCCGAGTGCAGCACCCCAGGTATCATTCTTAAATGTGGCGAATTTGGTCCTGTTGAGTACGCTTTTTCCAACGAAGTTCTGGTTCTGGTAGACACCATAGAGGGCGCCGTGTGTTGTATTGGTACCGCTCTTGGTAATGGCGTTGATGCCACCGCCGGTAAAACCACCCTGTGTGACGTCATAAGGCGAAAGGACGACCTGCATTTCCTGAATGGACTCTATGGAAATGGGGTTGATATTGGCCGATCCTCCGTTCTGTCCGCTGGAGGTCAGACCAAAGGCATCGGTAGCATTGGCTCCGTCAATGCTGAACTGATTGTAGCGGTTGTTCTGGCCTGCAAAGGTGATACCTCTGCTGGTGCCGTCGCCGCCATCTACCATAGCGCTTGCCTGGGGAGTAAGCCGGGCAAAGTCCTGTACGCTCCTGTTGATGGTGGGTAATGTCTGCATATTCCTGAGGGAGATGCTGGTGGATGCCCCGGTTCTTTGTGAGCTGATGATACCGTTCTTCCTGCCGCTGACCTGTACTGCATTCATAGTCTGACCGGCAATCTCCATGATCCCGTCTATCACAAGGGGGTTACCCAGGGAGACGGTCAGGTTGTCGAATGTAGCCGCGTTGTGACCGACGTAGTTGACAGTCACCAGGTAAGGGCCTCCTACGCGTACGTTGGGGAGGGTGTAGGTTCCTTTGGAGGAAGCAGTGGTTGTATAAACACTGCCGGTCGGCTGGTGAACAGCCTTGATCGAAGCTCCGGGCAGCGTCTGGCCTTTTGAGTCGGTGATGGTTCCGGTGATCGTCCCGGTAGTCACCTGGGCATAAGTTACGCACAGGGAAAGAATAAGGAATGCTGAAAGTAGCAGTCGTTTCATCATATAAAGTGGTTTATTTAGCGGGTGCAAAGAAAGGGGTACTTTCCTTCTTTGAAAATTATGAAATTGTTAACAGATGACAATTGTTATGGGGTTTTTTACAGAATGGAGGACGCGCCGGACGGTGTTAAAGAAAAGCAAAACTAGAAAAAGGCTGCTCCGTAAGAATTTTTTAATTTCAATAAAATTTACATGGGCGAAAAATACCCATTTTCCTTTGCAACTCCCGGAGGGTCATCGGGGTTAAATGCTGTTAGCCTGCAGGAGTGGACCGCCAGGCATCCTTTGTTAACTTTCCGGCGTTTTAATTGTTAGTTTTGTACCTTATAATATATTTAAAAAACCCAGATACTAAATGTTATCCAGTATAGAAAGCGCTATAGAAGACATAAAGAAAGGCAAATTGATCATTGTCGTAGACGATGAGGACCGGGAAAATGAAGGTGATTTTGTTACGGCCGCCCGGCAGGTAACTCCCGAGATCATCAATTTTATGAGCAAGGAAGGGAGGGGGCTGATATGTGCCCCCTTGGTGGAGGAAAGGTGCGACGAATTAGGATTGCCCCTGATGGTCAATAACAATACGGCGCTGCACGAGACTGCTTTTACGGTATCTGTCGACCTGCTGGGGCAGGGATGTACTACCGGCATCTCTGCGCATGACCGGGCTAAGACGGTGCAGGCCCTGATAGATCCCGCGACCAAGCCAGGGGATCTTGGCCGGCCGGGGCATATTTTTCCGTTAAGGGCCAAAAATGGCGGGGTCTTACGTCGGGCGGGGCATACCGAAGCTACGATAGACCTGGCTCGCCTGGCTGGTTTTGAGCCGGCGGGGGTATTGGTAGAGATCATGAACGAGGATGGCTCGATGGCCCGCCTGCCCCAGCTGCTGGAGATTGCAAAGAAATTCGACCTGAAGGTAATTTCCATTAAGGACCTGATCGAATACCGGCTGAAGATAGACTCTCTTATTGAAGAGATCGTCCGGGTGGACATGCCTACGCGGTTTGGGCATTTTAAGCTTATCGCCTTTAAGGAGAAAAATACCACAAACGAACACCTGGCCCTGGTGAAGGGGGAATGGAAGCCTGATGAGCCGGTGTTGGTGCGGGTGCATTCCTCTTGTTTTACGGGAGATATCCTTGGTTCTTTCCGTTGTGATTGCGGGGATCAGCTGCATGAAGCCATGCGCCTGGTTGAAAAAGAAGGTCAGGGTGTGATCCTATATATGAACCAGGAGGGGCGGGGCATCGGTCTCATGAATAAGTTGAAGGCTTACAAGCTCCAGGAAGGAGGAATGGATACGGTAGAGGCGAATCTTCACCTGGGATTTCCGATGGATAAAAGGGATTATGGCGTGGGCGCCCAGATCCTCCGTTACCTCGGGATCAGCAAGCTTCGGCTGATCAGTAACAATCCCCGGAAAAGGGCCGGCCTGCTGGGTTATGGGCTGGAGGTCGTGGAGACCGTGCCGGTCGAGATCGAACCCAATCCGCACAATGAAAGGTATCTTATGACCAAGCGGGATAAGCTTGGGCATGAAATATTGAAATAATAATAAACCCCACTTCGGTGGGGTTTTTAATTGGGGAGATTGGAGCCTGTCGCACCAGCGGCGCCTGAAATTTGGTTTGGCTGTGGCGCTGGTGCCCGGGTCTTTGGCATTTTCTTCTTTTTCTTCTTTTTTAATAATTCGTCGATACGATCGAACTCGCGGCGATAGGAGATGCTGGCGCCCGAGCTATTTTGGGTATGGTTGCCTGCGGAGAGATAGTTATATGAATCCCGGTAAAAGAAGGTCAGGGCAACGCGGCCGTCGGGTGTGATCTTATATTCCGCGGCGATATCCGGTAAGAACTGGAAGGAGGAGGCCTGGGCCTGCTGGGTGGTATTGGCAAAGTCCAGGGCGCTGCCGACGGTAAGGGTCAGCTTCTCATTCATAAAGCTTTGTGCGACGGAGAAGTTGAAGTTGGTACGGTCGTAGACGAGCTTGGACTGGTCGGTGAGGCCGTCGATGGAGGTGCCATTGTATAAATTTGTGTTGAAGTTTACCTGGAGGCTATTGTTTTTTAAGATCCTTCGCAGGCGGGCCTGGACCGTCCGGGAAAAGGCATTGGAGATGGCCCCTGAGATACTGTTGACCGCGACATTGGCTGCGGCTACTGATGCATCGAAGTTGTTGGAGCTGTTGGACAGCGGGACAAAGGTGTTGAGGATCACGAGGGTGGAGACCTGTTTGTTCAGCTCGTTGGGGTCGTTGCGAACCTGTTGCAGAAGGCTTTGCGCTGTCTGGTCATCTTTTAGCGGGCTATTGGATGGCAGGTCGATCCGGAAGGCGATGGTAGGTGTCATCAGGTGACCGCTGAGCGCGGCTGTGACCAGTACTGTTACCCGCTGCCGTTTGACATTCTCGGCCTGGATGCCGGTGACGGCGGTATTGTTGAGTCCAAGGTCGCTAAAACGGACATTTTCGGCCTTATACACGGCTTCGATGCCGATGTTGGCGTCATAAGGGTTGCCGGTCCATTGGATATAGTTGCCCACGCCTTCACTAAGAATAAAGGGTTTGTGGATAAAGGACTGGAAGGTAAAATTATAGTTGCCGCGGTCTATCTCATACCTGCCGTTGAGCGTAAGGTCCTGTGTCGTACCGACCTTCATCGTAAGGTTGCCGTGACCGTTGGCCTTTATGATGTCCCCACTAAGTGGATCGAGGATCATATAAACGTTGGCGTAGTTGTTGGCATACATGTCCAGGTTAACCAGCAGGTTGCTGGATTTTTTGTCCAGCAGCTGTCTTTTCATTTCCTTTCCGTATACTTTCCACACAATAAAATCCGCATCGCCGCTTTCCCGGCTAACAGAAGGAGGGAGATAGATATTCGAGCTGTCTGTAGGTTCACCCTTGATGTTCATGATCATATTCTCTTCTGGTCCCTTCAGGGTCATCCTTGCTTTTCCGATGACGGTGCCATAGAACTGGTTGTTATCGGTAGCCTTTGTATCCAGCAGGAGCAGGCGGTTGGTATTCAATTCAAAGTCGAAGTCCAGGTCATCGAAGGCATGGTGAAGGAGCTGGCCGTGGAGAAGGTCGGCCGTATGTCCGAGTCTGTCTTTCAGCTGAAAGGAGCCAAAGTCGATGGTATCTTTTTTAAAGTAAATGGTTGTTGCCGGTATTTTATAGGTACACTGGGTATAGGCCACTTTTAGTGAAGCATCTTTCAGCTGTACTGTACCGAGATAAAGCAAGTGGGAGGATGGCCCGGTGATACGCAATTTACCGCTGGCATTGCCGGTCAGATTGGTAAAGACACCACCAAGGTATTTCTCCAGCAGGTCGACCCTCATGTCGCCGACGTCAGTGACGATGTCGATGGGTGGGCCGGTGGCGCTGTCGGAGAGGTTGATCAGGGCTTTGGAATCCAGACGATAATTCTTATTGTCGGAATGGAGGGTGGCATTTATTGCTTTTGTGGAGCTCTGATAGTTTCCCGAGAGCTGGAGGCGGCCGATGGAATCATTGTCGAAACGGAACTGATCGGTCTCGCCGGTAAAATTGACCATCGGTTTGCCAAAAGGGTCGGTCATATCGACGCTGCCGGAAAGGAGACCTTCCAATCGTTCGGACTTGACAATATAGGGGGTAAAGTCCCCGATATTTATTTTCTTTACATCGACATGAATATCGTTCCAATTGCCTTCGCCGGAAGGGTGGGTTGTTACCCGGATCTCCTGATCGCCGCTGTGGATCCTCAGCCCATCTGCGGAGAGGACATTCCTATTGAATGCCAGCTCGCCGTCCTTATCAATGTTCCATTTCTTGCTGTTGATTTCAAAGGAGGACGGGTCGAAGGTGACGTTGACGCCGTTGGGCATGGTCTGAACCCGGGCCGAGATATTGGCCGAATTGAGCGTTTGATTGGCGCTGGTAGTCACCTGCAGGTTTGACTGGTCATTGGATGACCGGAGACGGATGTGGGTATCAGGGAAATGAAGACTGTCGCTGAGCCTTACATCCCCGATGGAAGTCTCCATGGAAAGGCTATCCAGGTTTCCGCGTCCTTTAAGGGTCAGCCTGTCGAAAGCGATGTTCTTATATCCAAAAGAGGGCAGATCCACATTCAGATCCAGTAGATTATCGCGGGTATCGATACGACCGCTGATCGCGGCATTGTTAAAACCCTTGAGGTCCTTGTAGAAGAGGTCGATGTATTCCTCCACTTTTTTGGTGGTTATGACAAAGCTAAAGTTCTGATTGATAGGGACGGCTTTGGCAGGCTTTATATAACTTGGATAGTATTTATTAAGAAAGGTCTGAAAGGATGCGGGCAGATCTTTGATGGAGAACTCTCCGACGATGGCCCCGTCGAATTCATTGCTGACAACGGTAATGGTCTTGTTGTTGTCGATGATGCTGGATTCGAGGGTCAGGGAGTCGAAGGAGACGCGCTGGCCGTTCTTGAAGACCGACGCATCATAGATGCTGGCATGGCCAAGGAAATTGTCGATGTCATCGCCGGTGAAATTACATTTGAATTTCCCGTTGAACTCTACCTTCGGGCCGGTGAAGTGCAGCTTATTAAGGTCTGCTTTTGCTACCTGCGCCTCAAAATTGAATTTGGGCTGCTCCTGGCTGAAGTCAATGAGGCCGTTGAGATGAACGGCCAGGTTGGGATCACTGGCGACTAGCTCACCATTGAACTTCTTTTTTGCAACGGCTCCGTTGACCTTTATCTGCTGGTAGGTATAATGATTGAATTCAATGCTATTGATTGTCCCGTCGAGGGTGGCATTCAGCGTACCCGTTTTCAGTCCGGTGCCATTGATCTTTCCCTGGAAGGCGATGCGGCCAAGGTTGTCGTTGTCGAGGAAGGGACCAAGCTGAAAGCTGTCTGTGGAGATCGTACCGGAATAGACGGATGGGCCATAGACCGGGAATTTCATGCCTACATTGGTCTCGAGGGCTCCCAGGTTGGTTTCGATGGCACCTTTTGTGACGAAGTCGCGGATAGTGCCGGTAAAATCTCCCCTGAACCGGAGCCAGGCAATGCGATCGATGCGGGGCTGCTGCATGTTCTTTATCGAAGGCACGAGAGTGACCATGTCCTCGTAGGTCGTCCGGAAGTCATTGGACTTAAATTCGATGTATGTCTTTTCGATATCGGGTAGTCCCTTCAGGTGTATATCCCCGTTAAGTAAAGTATTCCTCCCTGCTTCGAGAATGACCTTCCGTCCATGCAGGTCGGAAACGGTGCCCTGCAGATCGCCGGTGATGCGGATCTTTTTCTTCCACTCCTTTAGCTCGGGAGCAAAGAAGGCGATGTCATCGCTGTCTATATCAGAATCGGAGAACCGGGCTTCCATCCGTACTTTGGTCACAAAGTCCGACATGTCGTCAAGGGTTTTGAATCGCATGGCGAAGAAGTTGCGGAGGTGGCTTCTATTTGTCTGCAGGTCCAGGTGACCGAACTCCATGGCTTCCGGGAACCATTTGATACGGGCCCCGAGTTTTTTTACTTCCAGGCCGCTGCGTTCCCTGGTACTGAGCAGGAGTTGCGCCGTGATGGTATCCTGGTTGAGCCTGAGATTGGTAAAGCTGGTATTGACGGCGGAGAAAAAGATGTGATCCCCATCGAAGTATTTGTTCAATACCGAGTCCGCCTTTTCCTCGTGACGGAAGGAGCCGTTCTTGATTGTGATGCTGCCGGCCGTAAGATCCCATCCTGCGGGGTTGAGCCGGAGGTGGAGGGGATCATTTACGATAGCGGCCGTATCAAGGGGAGGATGGAGCCTGTTGCCATTGTAGTTGGTAAGGATGAAATCGGGTTTTGTAAAATTGAGGCTACGGACCCGGGCAATTTTCTGGGAGAAGCTGATGGTATCGGCGTCGAGCTGAAGTGAGCCGAGTCTTAGTTCCATATCCTCTCCGCGCCAGCCATCCCGTTTCAGGAAATGGATATTGGCGAGGTCTATTTCTTTCAGGTCAAGCTGCAAACCGGGAGTAGTGTCTTTTATGGCCGGGTTTGTCGAAGGCGGAGAAGAAAAGTAGTCGACGAGGAACTGGTAATTCCAGACCGAGTCGGTGCGCTGTAGCTTGATAATCGCGTTTTCCAGCCCGATGTATTGCAGCTGGGCCTTATCCTTGAAGAACCACCAGTCGGTGATGTTTACTTTTACGGTCCCAGCAAAAAGCAGGGTGTCTTTTTTGCTGTCTTCGACCAATGTGCTGTCGAGCAGCATCTTGTTGAAAAGAGAGAAGTTGACGTGTTTGATCCGGATGGTTGTATGAAGGTCATGAGACAGGCGATTGGTCACCTGGCGGACGAGCCATGTTTGGACAGGTGGCAGCTGGATAAGTACCCATCCTGAGATAAGTAATAGTAATAAAATTAGTAATGTATTGCGGAGTATTTTCCAGATCTTTCTCAGGGGGTTGTCCTTTTCAGGTGGTAAAATTAAGCTTTACAGGGCGATGTGCAAATTCAATACCAATTAAAGCCTATTTATAGATAGACCCACGAATAAAGGAAAAGATTAACGCCGGCGCTAATTTGGGCAAAGATCTGGCTGCTTAGCGCCGGGCGTGTTTATCCTGCATGAACTGATTGAAGGCCTCCGAAGCGCCTTTTGAGATGGAAAGACTTTGCCAGGCGGCGCCGCGGATCATTTTACCAATGTAGACGATCTGGCCGACATGATGCGGATAATGGGCCAGTTGGCGGTTGATGGCATCGATTGCCAGCAGTGGTTCGTGGCGGATCGTGATGGTTTTAAGCAGGTCTTCTTCCTTAAGACTGCGTAAGGTGTCCAGCAGGCAGGACCAGCCTTTTTCCCAGAGGGCGAGTAACTGGTCTTTTCCGGCGCCGGGTTCGCTGAATTCCTCATCCCGGTTTCGGTCTGTTTTTTCTCCGTCTTCGGTGAGGAAGTTGGTCCATCGGCTGAGCATATTGCCATTCAAATGCCGGATAATTACAGCAATGCTATTACTTGAAGAAAGCGAGGCATTTGCAATGGCAATGGCCGCAGGCCCATCATTGGCCCCGGCAGGCACCGAAGGTGCCGTTGAATCCGACGACACGGCAGAAGATGAGGGTAGTATCACTGGAACAAAATGGAAGTCCCCTTCTTCTAACTGCGAGAAGGTCATATCGCCTAATACTTTATAGGTCATGAATCTTTTGATCACTGATTCCAAATAGGCCTGGCCAAGGGTAGCGCTCATATTAGCTATGTTTATTTGATATGGTCGTGTTGCCTAATAACCATCGGCGGTGTCATCGCCGCGGATATCGCCAACGGCTTCCAACTGACGCTGCTGTCCTGGTTTTACCCGGATCACTTCTGTCCGCCCGATGCTTCCGCGCTGGGTGACGGTATAACCCATGGCTTTCAGGAGGTCCCGGGTCCCGTAGGGGAAGGCGGGTTCGACATAGAGGATATCGGGTAACCATTGGTGATGGAACTTGGGCTTATTGACAGCGTCTTCGGCGCTGAGCCCGAAGTCCAGGATGTCTACGATAGTTTGGAAAACAGAGGTGGTAATAGTTGTGCCACCGGGGGTGCCCACTACCAGGTATACCTTTCCTTTGTCCAGGACCAGGGAAGGAGTCATCGAGCTGAGCATACGTTTGCCGGGAGCGATGGCATTGGCCTCATTTCCTACGGCTCCATACATATTTGGTACGCCTGGCTTGACGCTGAAATCGTCCATTTCGTTATTGAGGAAAAAGCCTGCGCCGCCGACTACGACCCTGCTGCCATAACCGCCGTTGAGGGTAGTGGTTATGGAGACTGCATTCCCATCTTTATCCATGACATCCAGGTGGGTGGTCTCTTCGCTGGCAGGATTCAGGACCCCGGCCTGGATATCCTTGCTGTTGCCGGCTTTATCCGCCGGGATGTCGGCCATTCTGCGGTGGAGATAGGTAGAGCTTGTCAGGGTAGATACGGGCACCGAATAATAATCTTTATCACCGAGGTACTGGGCCCGGTCGGCATAGGCCAGTCTTTCCACTTCGGTCATGAGATGGACGGCCTTTACCGACTCAAATCCATATTCGGCGAGGGGCTGGGTCTCTACCATTTTCAGCATCTGCTGCAGGACTACGCCACCGCTGCTTGGCAGAGGCATGGTGACGATGGTGTACTGTTTGTAGGGAAAGACCGAAGGTTCTCTTTCTTTTGCGGTGTATTCTTTAAGGTCGTCTGCGCTGATGATGCCTTTTCCCCTTTGCATTTCTTCGAGGATAAGGCGGGCTGTCTCACCTTCATAAAAACCTTTTGCACCCTGGTCGCGGATCCGGGACAGGGTTTTGGCGAGATCTTTCTGGATCAGGGTATCCCCTGTTTTCCAGCCTCCGGCTTTTATAAATACAGGCGGGACGGTGTTGTATTTTGAAAAGGCGGCCTGGGTGGCATTGAGGCCGCGGGCCTCTTCGGCTGTAATGGCAAATCCTTTTTCGGCCAGGTCGATAGCCGGCTGGATCAGCCGGGTGAAGGGGAGTTTGGCGTATTTGTGCTCGGCGAAGATGCCGGCGATGGTACCGGGGACGCCGGATGCGAGATGGCCGTTCTGGCTGAGATCGGTTCGGGGGTTGCCGGCCGAATCGAGGTACATATCCCGGGTGGCTGCGGCGGGAGCTTTTTCGCGGTAGTCGATGGCGATATTGGTGCCGGCGCCATTGCCCGTTGAGGAGCCAGCTTTGGCGGCGCTGTTTGCACGATATCCAACCATGAATCCGCCGCCCCCGATATTCCCGGCGGCGGGGTATACGACGGCCAGCGCCAATTGTGTGGCGATGGCTGCATCGAAAGCATTGCCGCCCTGGCGCAGGATAGCTACACCGATGCTGCTTGCCAGGGGGTGTGCGGAGACTACCGCGCCATGGGTTACGGTAGCTGTCTTTTTAATGCTATAGGAATATGGGGTCTGGGGCTCCTGGGCTGTGAGACTGCCCGTTAACAACAAGGTAATGGATAATGTGATGAGCGGTCGGATCATGAATAAGAATGATTTAATGTAAGTTACCATTTTTTTTATTTTGGTTGTTTACTTACATTCGACCGTTAATATTCTCACTTCATGATCAAAAGATATCTACTATTATACACCCTGCTCTTCTTCTTTTCTGCTGCTTTTTCCCAGGCTCCTTCACCGGAAGCCTTTTTGGGTTATCCTTTAGGAATGCATTTTACACCGCACGATAAAATCGTCGCCTACTTTAAGGAAGTGGCCAGGACCGTCCCAGGTCAGATGAAGCTGGAGCAATATGGCACTACCTATGAAGGGCGGCCTTTATTGCTGGCCTATATCGCTTCGCCGGAAAATCTAAGGCGGCTGGAGGAGATCCGCCTTAATAATCTAAGGTTGGCTGGGGTGACGCACGAAAAGACGGCCGGCGACGAGAGCGGACCGGTAATCGTATGGTTAAGCTATAATGTGCATGGCAATGAGCCTTCTTCTTCGGAAGCTGCCATGAAAACCTTGTATACGCTGGTCGATCCATCGGAAAGCCGCTCGGCAACATGGCTGAAAAATACGGTGGTCATTATAGATCCCTGTATCAACCCGGATGGTCGGGACCGGTATGTCAACTGGTTCAACGACGTCGTGGGCAGTCAGCCGAATCCAGACCGGCAGTCGCGGGAGCACCAGGAGCCTTGGCCAAGGGGCAGGACTAATCACTATAATTTTGACCTCAACCGCGACTGGGCCTGGCAGACGCAGACAGAGACCCGTCAGCGGCTAAAGAAATATAATTCCTGGTTGCCCCAGGTACATGTCGACTATCATGAGCAGGGCTATAACAATCCCTATTATTTCGCTCCTGCGGCGGAGCCCTATCATGATGTTATCACCCCGTGGCAGCGCGAGTTCCAGGTAATGATCGGGAAGAACAATGCCCGTTATTTCGACAGGAACGGATGGCTTTATTTTACGAAACAGGAATTCGACCTTTTCTATCCCAGCTACGGGGACACCTATCCTATC
>Ga0193716_1001051_pt1 | contig 16426 bp, 15 predicted proteins | sample U2c1metaG_FD_145901 | JGI IMG/M metagenome (GOLD analysis project Ga0193716, IMG submission 145901) | Soil microbial communities from a riparian zone of the East river system, Colorado, United States - U2c1 | ecosystem: Environmental > Terrestrial > Soil > Riparian zone | place: USA: East River...
ACGACGGCGTGTTGTGGCTGCTCCAGGATCACCGCGACGACTGGCCATCATGGCCGAACGGCATGGGCGTGACCGAACCGCCGATCTGCCTGCCCTGTGTACGGATGTCGGTACGGATGTGTCCCACGCTCAGGCGAGGCGCTGCCGCTGTTCGCGCCCAGACCTTCCCGGTCGCCGGGGTACGCGGGACCCTATACAGAGGCTCCCAGCCGGTCGCGGTCGGCGCGGCATCCGTGCCGTTGGATGACCCGGCTATCGGGTGGGTCCGCGCGGTGAACCTGATCCGGGAACTGAGCGACTGCACGATCCTGCCGCTAGCAGAGTTGGCTGACGTGTAGCCGGACTAGGCTGGCAATAGCGAAGATCCGCAGGTCACGGTTATGTAACCAAATAGTCTATCGCCTACCGGCAGCCACCGACAAGAACGGCCGCTCAAGATCCACACGTGCCGAGTTGTCCACACAGGAGCAGTTATCCACAGCCGAGCCCGCGGCGGCCGGAACTGTCGGTGCCATGCCGTAGCGTGGTTCGAGGGGGCCAGCGGCCAGCCGAAACCCCAACTCGACCCCGGAAACCGCTTGCCTTGCGGTACTCGCTCGAGTGGGTTGTCAGCCTTCCTCGACCACTTTCATCGGAGCTTCCGCTCATTCTCGATACCCTGGAGCCGACGGAACTGTCATCGAACCTAGGGAGGGAAGATGAACGGCACCGAGCTGGAGGTCTGGACCACTCCGGACTTCGTCGAGTACGAGACGCCGATGGAGGTCACCGCCTACGCCGCGCGTATGGAGGACTGACCACGAGCCTGCCGGCGCGGGACCGCGCGCCGGAACCGCGCCGGCAGAACACATCGGAGGTTTCCGCGTGAGCCGCACCAGCGACGAGTTCATCGCCGAACTGCGTGGTCTGTCCCACCGCTACTGGGGCACCCACCCGTTCCACCACCGCATGCACGCCGGCGAGTTGACCGAGCGCGAGCTGCGTGTATGGGCCGCGAACCGCTGGTACTACCAGTGCATGCTGCCCCAGAAGGACGCCGCGATCATCGGCAACTGCCCGGTCGCCCAGGTGCGGCGCGGCTGGCTGGACCGCATCGTCTACCACGACGGCCGCGCCGACGGCGACGGTGAGAGCGGCCGCGAGCGCTGGCTGCGCCTCTGCGAGGCGGTCGGTCTGACACGCGCCGAGGTGCTCGACGAACGCCATGTCGCACCAGGGGTCCGGTTCGCTGTCGACGCGTACGTGAACTTCGCTCGCAACCGGCCGTGGCTCGAGGCCGTCGCGTCCGGGCTGACGGAGATGTTCTCCGGTCACCTGATGCAGCGCCGCGTCGGCGACATGCTTGCCAACTACGAGTGGATCCGCCGCGAGGACCTCGCCTACTTCACCAACCGCATCGAGGCTGTCGCCGGCGAGGGAAAGTCCACATTGGACATCGTGGTGCGCTACAGCGTCACCCGCGAACAGCAGGACGCGGCGATCGCCGCGCTGTCGTTCAAGTGTGACGTGCTCTGGTCCATGCTCGACGCCATCGAGCGCGCCGCCGCGAAGGAGTGACGCCATGTCCGGGAAACCCCGGCTGCGCAAGGGAGTCCGGCTCACCTTCGACAGGACGCGGGACACGCATGTGCTGTTGTTCCCAGAAGGTGTGTTGGTGCCCAACGCGACGGCGGCCGCGGTGCTGAAGCTGTGCGACGGCGAGTCCACTGTGGACCAGATCGCCATCGTGCTGAACGAGCGGTTCACCGGCGTCCGCGCGCAGGACGTCACGGATGTGTTGACACGGCTGGAAGGCAGGAGGATCGTGACATGGACGTGAACACAGTCGAGCCGCCGCTCGGCATGCTCGCCGAGCTAACGCACCGCTGCCCGCTGCATTGTCCGTACTGCTCCAACCCGCTCGAGCTCGCGGCCAGAGACGCCGAGCTCACCACGGCGCAGTGGCTCGATGTGCTCGACGCGGCCCGCGACATCGGCGTGCTGCAGGTGCACCTGTCCGGCGGCGAACCGCTTGCCCGCCCCGACCTTCCCGAGCTGGTGAGTCGCGCGGCCGAGCTCGGCTGCTACGTCAACCTCGTCACCAGCGGCCTCGGCCTCACCGAGGACCGCCTGCGCGACCTCGTCGACCGCGGCCTCGCCCACGTGCAGCTGTCCATGCAGGGCGCGGACGCCGTGCGCGCCGACCTGATCGCCGGCGCCAAGGCACACAACCGCAAGCTCGAGGCGGCCGCGCTCGTCAAGGCACAGGACCTGCCGCTGACCGTGAACGTGGTGCTGCACAAGGCGAACCACGACCAGGTCGGCCCGATGATCGCGCTTGCGGAGCGGATGGGCGCCGACCGGCTCGAGCTCGCGAACACCCAGTACTACGGCTGGGCGTTGCGCAACCGCACCGCGCTGATGCCCACACGGGAACAGCTCGCGGCCGCGGAGCCGATCGTGCGCGCCGAGACCGAACGGCTGCGCGGCGCCATGGAGATCATCTACGTCGTCGCCGACTACTACGAGCCGTACCCGAAACCGTGCATGTACGGCTGGGGCGCGCGGCAGCTCACCGTCGCGCCGAACGGCGACGTGCTGCCCTGCCCCGCCGCGTCGGTGATCGAGACGCTGCACGTCGAGAACGTGCTGACCCGACCGCTTGGCGAGATCTGGTACGAGTCCGAGTCGTTCAACGCCTACCGAGGCGACTCATGGATGAAGGACCCGTGCCGCACGTGCGACCGGCGCGGCATCGACTACGGCGGCTGTCGCTGCCAGGCGTTCCAGCTCCTCGGCGACGCGGCCGCGACCGACCCGGTGTGCTCGCGCTCGCCGGAGCGCGGCGTCGTCGACCTGCTGCTGAAGTCCAATGTGGAGCCTGCGGACGCGCCCGCGTTCGTCATGCGCGGCCCCTCGGTCGCCCGGTGAGGGTGCTACTGCTCGGCACCGCCGCCGGCGGCGGTTTCCCGCAGTGGAACTGCGCGTGCCGGCTGTGTGCCGCCTGCTGTGCCGGCGATCCCGACGTGCCGGCCCGCACGCAGGACTGTCTCGCGGTCAGTCCGGACGGGACGGACTGGTACCTGGTCAACGCCTCGCCCGACATCCGCGCGCAGATCCTTGCCGCGCCGGGGCTTGCCGCCGGCCCCGGCCCCAGGGACACGCCGCTGCGCGGCGCGCTGCTGACCGACGCGGAGCTAGACCACACGCTCGGTCTGATGCTGCTGCGCGAAGGCGGCGGGCTCACGGTGTGGGCGCCGCCGGCGGTGCTGTCCGCGTTGGGCGAGAACTTCCCGATCCGCGACACCGTCGCCCGCTACGGCGACTGGGACTGGCATGCCACGGTGGCCGTGCCGGGTCTGTCGGTCACCGTGTTCGAGGTGAGCGACAAGCGGCCCAAGTACGCCCGTGAGTCCATAGTGGAGGGTCCGTGGGTGGTCGCGTACCGGATCGCCGACCCCGTGACCGGGGGAGCGCTGGTGTACGCGCCGTGCCTGCGTGAGTGGCCGGAGGGCTTCGACGAGTTCGTCGACGGTGCGAGCTGTGTCCTGCTCGACGGGACGTTCTTCTCGCCCCGTGAGATGGCCGGCACCGGTACGAGCACCGCGGCCCAGCAGGCGATGGGGCACATTCCGATCGACGGCGCCGATGGCAGTCTCGCGCGAATTCAGCGGCTCGACAGTTCCGGCACCAAGTGGTTTTACACTCATTTGAACAATACAAATCCGGTGCTTGACCGGAACTCGCCGGAATTCGACCAGGTGCGGATGGCCGGCGCTGACGTCCCGCTAGACGGCACCGAGATCACCATCTGAAGTCGCGCCGTTCGCGAGGTGGATGCGAGCACCAACCGGCAGAATGGCGGACAAGTGGCAACCCACGCTGCGCCGGATGGAGTGACGCGCCATGGCCGATCTGGTCGAGTCGGACATACTTCGCCACGTGTTCCGTCATCGCCGACTGGCCGCCGGGTCCGCGTGCGACCAGCCGTGTGAAGAATGCTTCGCGGTTCATCACGAGAAGGTCGCGCATTTCCTGCGCTCCGGTCTACCGGTGCATTTTGTGATTCTCGCGTTTCCGGCGAAGTCACCGAACCGGCAGAAGGTGCTCGGGAACCTCCCTGATCTCGGCGAGAAGCTGTCGATCGAGTTCCTGCAGTCGTTCTGCGACCGGATCGGACACTTCTACCCGCCCGGCGCGCGCATCACGATCGCCTCCGACGGCCATGTCTTCGGTGACCTGGTGGGCGTGTCCGACGTCGGCATCACCGACTACGGCCAAGAGTTGCGGGCGGTGATCGACCAGAACGGCGGCGACGCGATCGACGTGTACAGCCTCGAGGAGGGCCTCGGCACCGGCGACTACGACAGCCTGCGCGCCATCCTCGAACGTGACTACGCCGCGCCGCTCGACCGGGTGCGGGAGCGGGTCGCCGCCGACGACGAGGCGAACCGGGTGTTCAACGGCATCCACCGGTTCCTGTTCGAGGACCAGGTCGACCTCGTGCCGGGACGCAGTCGCGAGCAGGTCCGTCGCGCCTGCAAAGCCCTTGCGTACCAAGTGATCCAGCGCAGCAACGCGTGGAGCGACCTGGTGGCCGAGAAGTTCCCGCACGCGTTGCGGCTGTCGATCCACCCGCAGCCGCCGCACTCGGACAAGATCGGGTTCCAGCTCCTGCCGGCCGCCGACAACTGGTTGACGCCCTGGCACGGTGTGGTGCTCGACGACGGGCACCGGTTCACGCTGGTCAAGCGCAGCACGGCGGAAGAGCTGAACGCGTCGCTCGTGTGGCGGAACAACCGGCCGAGCCACTACGTCGCGCCCGGCGCGGACCTCGAGGAGGCGACCTAGATGACCATCTCGGTCGAACAGCTCACTCACACCCGGCTGGACCCGTTCGGGATGCTCGTCACGGCGTCCACTTCGGACGCCGACCTCCGGAGCATCCCACCGGAGACGCTGGCGAGATGGACCGACGAGGAGAAGGTGGTCGTCCTGCGTGGACTTCCGCTGCTGCCGGCCGCCGACTTCGAGTCCTACTGCGACAGTTGGGGTGAGCTGCTGCGCTGGGACTTCGGCGCCGTGCTCGACCTGAAGGTCCAGGAGGACCCGAAGAACTACCTGTTCACCCGTGGATCGGTGCCGTTCCACTGGGACGGCGCGTTCGCGCATGCCCAGCCGAGCTACTTCCTGTTCCAGTGCCTCGACGCGCGGGCCGGCGGCGGCGGCGAGACGGTGTTCTGCGACACCGTTGCCGCGTATGCGAAAGCATCCGCCGAGCAGCGAGCGGTGTGGGACCGGGTGCGGATCACCTACCGCACCGACAAGCTCGCGCACTACGGCGGCGACGTCACCTACCCGCTCGTCTCGACGCACCCGAAGAGCGGCGCGACCGTGCTGCGCTACGCGGAGCCGCTCGACCCGGAGAAGTTCATGAACCCGCTGTTCCTCGAGGTCGACGGCGTGCCGGACGGCGAGCGGCTGGTCGCGGAGCTCAGCGAGTACCTGTGGCGGCCGGAGTTCTGCTACGCGCACGAGTGGCTGCCAGGTGACGTCGTGGTCGTGGAGAACCAGGCGCTCATCCACGGCAGGCGCCCGTTCGTCGGGGACTCGTCACGGCATCTCCAGCGCGTCCAGATCATCTGACCGTGGGCAGCGGACTGGGGCACGCGCTCTACCGGCACCGTTGGCGCGTGCTCGCGGCGACCGTGCTGTGCGCGGTACTCGCCGGGTGGTGGGGTCCGAAGGTGTTCGACGAACTGTCCAACGCCGGGTTCAACGACCCTGGTTCCGAGAGCGCGAGGGCCGCCGAGCTGGCACGCGCGACGGTCGGCAGCGATGACGCGGATGTCGTTGTGGTGTACCGAAGTGCCCGATGGCAGGTCGACGACCCGGCCTTCGAGCGTGCCGTCCGGACCACGCTGGCGGACCTGCCGCTCGCCGGCGTTGCGTCCTATTGGGACAGTCGGGACGCGCGGTTCGTCGGCGTGGACCGGCACACCACTTACGTCGCCGTGCGGGTTGACGGTTCGACCGACGACGCCAAGCAGCGTGCCTACGGCGAACTGCGCGGCGGGTTCGCCGCACCTGGGCTGACGACGTCGGTCGGCGGCCCGGTGGCGCTGCTCGACCAGGTCAACACCCAGGTGAAGGCCGACATCGCGCGGGCAGAGACGCTCGCCATGGCGGTCCTGCTCGTGCTCCTGGTGCTGATCTTCCGCAACGTCGCGGCCGCGTTCCTGCCCGTGCTGGTCGGTGGGCTGGTCATCCTCGCGGCATTGGTGGGGCTGCGGGTGCTCGGTCTGTTCACCGAGGTGTCTATCTTCGCGGTGAACGTGGTGACGCTGCTGGGACTCGGGCTCGCGATCGACTACTGCCTGCTGGTCGTGAGCCGCTTCCGTGAGGAGTTGGCGCGTGGCCGGGCGGTGCCGCACGCGGTCACGGTGACCATGGCGACCGCGGGCCGGACGGTGCTGGTGTCGGCCGTGACGGTCGCCGTCGCGTTGTCTTCGCTGCTGTTCTTCCCGCAGGTTTTCCTGCGGTCCATCGGGTTCGGCGGGATCGCGGCCGTGCTGCTGGCCGCCGCGTTGTCGTTGACGGTGCTGCCGGCGCTGCTCGGGGTGTGCGGGCACCGGCTCGCCGCGCGGCCGTACCGGCAACTGTTCTCCCGCCGGCCGGCGCCGGTGACCGACCGTCCTGCCGGTGACCGGTTCGGGCGCATCGCACGCACCGTCATGCGTCGGCCGGTGCTGGTCGCGACCGCGGCGGTGGCGATCCTCGTCGTGCTCGGGTTGCCGTTTCTGCGGATCACCTATGGCTGGGTCGACGCCAGGGTGCTGCCGGCGCGCGCGGAAGCCCGGCAGGCGCAGGAGATCCTGACGCGGGAGTTCCCCGGCAACGTGTCCGATCCGATCGAGGTGATCGTCCGATCCGGACAGTCCACCGGGTCCTATGTGGACTCGTTGCGCGCGGTCGATGGAGTGCGTGGCGCCGAGGTCACCGCCCGTGCGGCGGGTACCACGCGGATCACCGTCCGCTTCGACGGACCCGCGATCTCACCCGCCGCACGGTCCCTTGTGGACCGGATCCGGGCGGTGCCGTCACCGCCGGGCGCGACGGTGCTGGTCGGCGGGAGCAGCGCGGCGTTCGCCGACCTGCTCGACGTGTTGGGGGAGCGGTTGCCGTGGATGGCGTTGTTCGTCGTGGTCGCCACGCTCGTGTTGCTGTTCATGGCTTTTGGTTCGGTGTTGTTGCCCATCAAGGCGGTGCTCATGAACGTCGTGAGCCTGTCAGCCATGTACGGGGTGGTTGTGTGGATCTTTCAGGATGGTCATCTTTCCGGCCTGCTCGGCTTCACGCCGACCGGGAATATTGAGGTCAACGAACCCATTCTGATGCTGGCCGTCGCGTTCGGACTGTCGATGGACTACGAGGTGTTCCTGCTGTCGCGGATCCGCGAGCAGTACGACCTGCTCGGTGACAACACCGCGGCGGTCAGCGCGGGGCTGCAACGGACCGGCGGGATCATCACGAACGCGGCGTTGTTACTGATCGTCGTGGTCGGCGCGTTCGCGACCTCGGACGTGTTGTTCATCAAGCTGATCGGCGTCGGCATGGCGGTGGCCATCGCCATCGACGCCACGATCGTGCGGCTGCTGCTGGTCCCGGCGACCATGCGGATGCTCGGCCACGCGAACTGGTGGGCGCCAAAGGCCCTCCGCCCTTTCCATGCCCGGTACGGAATCCGGGAGAACAGAAGTCTGGAGCCAGTCAGATGAGCGTGGCACACCACCTCGGACGGGCGTTACCCGTCCGGTCCTCGACACTGTCCCTGCGGACCGCGGTCAAGTACTCCCTGCGCATTCGCAGGATCGAGTTCTTCCCGACCACCCTGACGATCATCCTCGTGCCCGCGCTCCTGCTCGCCGGGTCCGACGCGGTGTTCGGCACGGCCACGTTCATCGCGGTCGCCGTCATGACCAGGCTGATCATCCACTTCGGCGACATGGTCAACTGCCTGGCCGACCGCGACGTCGACGCGATCTACAAGACGCGGCTGTCCGACGCCGTCTACGGGCTGGGGCTCTCGAACGTCCGGTGGCAGATCCGGGTCACCGGCGCGGCGGTCCTGGCGCTCGCGGCGTACCTGGCGGTGGCGACCCGGCACTGGGACATCCTGCCGCTGATCCTGGTCGAGCTGTACTTCGCGCGGCAGTACTCGGTGGCGCCGCTGCACCTCAAGGGCGCGGGCGCGTGGCAGATCCCGACCCTGTTTGTGATCATCTACGGGTTGCCGATGCTGATGGTCGCCCGTGCGTTCCCGGTGGATCTGGGTTGGCCGGTCCTGCTGGTGATCGCCGGGTTCGGCGTGAGCCAGGTCGGGGTGATCGTGGTGAACAGGGCCGAGGACCTGCCGGAGGACGAGGAGTACGGGATCCGTACGTCGGTGCTCGCGCTCGGGCTGTCGCGTGCGATCGGGGTGGCGACGCTGATGGTCGGCCTCGGCGGTGCCGCGCTGATCGCGGGGGTGCTGGCGATGGGTGAGCCGTCGTGGGGGCTGGTGCCGCTGGTGGCCGCGACGGCGTGGGCGTTGTGGCACGTCGGGGGCACGTGGCTGGCGGTGCGCGGCCGGCCGGTGGACGCCGCGTTGAAATCGCTGCGTCCTCGGGCGAAGCTGGTGCCGGTGCAGCTCGCGGTGACCGGATGGGGCGCCGTGCTCGCCGCGGCGTTCGTGCTGGCGAACAGGTAAGGGAGAAGCGATGGAACAGGTCGTCCTGCTCGATGAGCAGGGTCGGGGGATCGGCACCGCCGACAAGGCGACCGTGCACCATCGGGACACCCCGCTGCACCTTGCGTTCTCGTGTTATGTGTTCAACGGGCGCGGCGAGCTGCTGGTCACTCGCCGCGCCAGGGCGAAGAAGACGTGGCCCGGGGTGGTGACCAACAGTTGTTGCGGCCACCCCGCGCCGGACGAGGCGTTCGTCGACGCGGTCGTGCGCAGGCTGTCCGACGAGCTGGGGCTGCCGGCGCCGTCGGTCGAACTGCTGCTGCCGGAGTTCCGGTACCGCGCGGTGATGGCGAACGGCGTCGTCGAGAACGAGCTGTGCCCGGTGTTCCGGGTGGTGACCGACGCCGTGCCAGTGTTGTCGCCGCTCGAGGTGGACGAGTACGGCTGGATCTCGTGGCCGCTGTTCGTGAGCCTTGTGACGGGTGGCGAGCTGGCGGTGTCGCCGTGGTGTCGGGAGCAGGTGGATCAGTTGGTGGCGCTGGGTTCGGACCCGCTCGGCTGGCCGGTGGCCGCGCCGGCCGGGCTGCCGGCGGCGGCGCGGTAGTCGGCGAGCCAGTTGCGGAGGCCGAGGACGCAGAGGGCGAGGAAGCCGACGTAGAGCGCGGCGGTCAGCCAGAGGTCCTTGTAGGCGTAGAGCGGGATGTAGATGAGGTCCGCCGCGATCCAGAGCCACCAGGACTCCAGTTTCTTGCGTGCCTGACCCCAGGTCGCGAGCAGCGACAGGACGGTCGTGATCGCGTCGGGCAGCGGCACGGTCGAGTCGGACACCGTCGCCAGCACCCACGTGAGCGCGGCTGTGCTCACGACACCGACCGCCGCGAGGATGAGCCACTGCGGCTGTGTCGTGCGGCTGACCCGCAGTGCGGTGTGCGCGACGCCGCCGCGGAGCCACGCCCACCAGCCGTAGACGGCCAGCCCCAGGTAGACGACCTGGAGCGTGGAGTCGGCGTAGAGGCCCGCGGTCCAGAAGAGCACGAAGAACGTGACGTTGTTGGCGATGCCGATGAGCCAGTTCCAGACGTTCTGCCTGGCCACGAGCCAGACGCACAGTGCGCCGGTCACGAACCCGATGGCCTCGGTGACGTCCACACAATCCACTTTAGCATTGACTTATATAAGTAGCACTTGATACGGTCTCTGCCGTCAGACAAATGAGACCAGAGGAGAGCCTGATGATCGATGTCGCCCAGCAGATCAGCGCGGTCCGGCGCGAGGTGGGCAGCCGCGTGTTCGAGGCGGGGGAGGCGCGCATCGTCACGGTGAGCCAGGCGTACGACGCGGACGTCGAGGACGTGTGGGACGCGTGCACGAACCCGACCCGGCTGCCGAGGTGGTTCCTGCCGGTGACCGGCGACCTCAAGATTGGTGGCAAGTACCAGCTCGAGGGCAACGCGGCCGGCACCGTCGAGAGGTGCGATCCGCCGAAAAGCTTCTTCGCGACGTGGGAGTTCGGCGGCGAGGTCAGCTGGATCGACGTCCGGGTGCTGCCGGCGGCCGACGGCAAGACCCGCCTCGAGCTGGAACACCTCGCACACATCGACGACTCGAAGTGGGCGGAGTTCGGCCCTGGCGCCGTCGGCATCGGTTGGGACATGACGTTCATGGGCCTCGCGCAGCACCTGTCCGGCGCGCCGGCCGTGGTCCCGGAGGAGTCGATGGCGTGGATGATGTCCGCCGAGGGCGTCTCGTTCATGACCCAGAGCAGCGAGCGTTGGTACGAGGCCAACGCGGCAGCCGGCACCGACGAGGCGGCGGCGCGAGCGGCAGCGGACCGAGTGACGGCCGCGTATACCGCGCCGCCATCCGAGATGCCGGCGGCAGCGGGCCAGCCCCAGAGCTAGTCGAGCCACCACTCGTATCGGCCGCGTTGTTGCTGGTAGCGGGCCTACCCGGACTGATCATACGTTCGAATTGACAGAAGATCGAACGTGTGTTCGACTATGCCTCGTGCGATGGGACAGCCAGCGAGTCGACCACGAAGACCAGCAGTCACTGCCGGGTCTTCCCGGTCTCGTGCGCAGCGTCCGCACCCCGGAGTTCGCCAACCTGGTGTTCCACGAGGTGCGCGCCAAGTCGGTGCTCAACAAGGTGCCAGGACAGTCGCGGATGCCGTTCGGGTGGACCGTCAACCCGTACCGAGGATGCAGTCACGGCTGCCGCTACTGCTTAGCTGGTGACACGCCGATCCTGATGGCCGACGGGCGCACCAGACCGCTCTCCGAGCTGCGGGTCGGCGACCGGATCTACGGCACCGAACGGGTCGGTAACCGGCGCCGGTACGTCACCACTCGGGTGCTGGCGCAGTGGACGACGGTCAAGCCGTCCTTCCGGCTGACGCTGCGCGACGGCACGCAGCTGATCGCGAGCGGTGATCATCGTTTCCTCACCGACCGCGGCTGGCGACACGTCGCCGGCGGCGCGTGCGAGGACGTGCGTCGCGTGCTCGCGCCCGGCGACCGGCTGGTCGGCACCGGGCAGTTCGCGACCGCGCCGAAAGCACGCGCGGAGTACCAGTGCGGCTACCTGTCTGGCATCGCCGCGGGGCACGGCGAGCCCGCCGACCCGCGGGTGCTCGCCCGTGCCAGGGAGTACCTGACCGGAGAGGAGTCCATCAGCCTGCCGATCGAACGACCCGAGGTGCCGAGCGAGGAGTGGCACAAGGGTCTCCTGGCAGGTGTGTTCGATGTGGACGGGGACTTCTCGCGCGGGCGCCTGCGGGTCGCGCGGACGTCGCGCACGGCCCTGGCGGTGATCGCGGACGCGTTGCGGCAGTTCGGTTTCGAGTACGTGCTGGAAGACGCGGGCAACCGCAGCGGGATGTGCCGGGTGCGGCTCGCGGGCGGGTTGGGGGAGCATCTGCGCTTCCTGCACACCGTCGATCCGGCCAACACCGGCACCAACGAGCTCACCGGCATCGTGTTGCGGTCGGGCGCCCAGCTCACCGTCGCCGCCGTCGAGCCGCTCGGTCTCGACGTGCCGCTGTTCGACATCACCACGGGTACGGGCGACTTCATCGCGAACGGAGTGGTCAGCCACAACTGCTTCGCTCGCAACAGTCACACCTATCTCGACATGGACTCCGGCGCCGACTTCGACTCGCAGATCATCGTGAAGGTCAACGCGGCCGAGGTGCTGACGCGCCAGTTACGGGCGCCGCGCTGGACCAACGAACCGGTCGCGATGGGCACCAACACCGACCCCTACCAGCGGGCGGAGGGCCGGTACGGGCTGATGCCGGGCATCATCCGGGCGCTGGCCGACAGCGGCACGCCGTTCAGCATCCTCACGAAGGGCACGGTGCTGTCCCGCGATCTGCCGTTGCTGTCGGCGGTGAGCAAGGACGTGCCGGTCGGGCTCGGTGTCTCGCTCGCGCTGGTGGACCGGGACCTGCAACGCAGTCTCGAACCGGGCACCGCGAGCCCGCAGGCCAGGCTGGCGCTGGTCCGCAAGATCGTCGAGGCCGGGCTGCCGTGCGGCGTGTTCGTCGCACCGGTGTTACCCGGTCTGACCGACTCCATCGAGCAGTTGGACGCGTTGCTGGCCGCGATCGCCGACACGGGCGCGACCGGGGTGACCGTGCTGCCGCTGCACCTGCGCACGGGCGCGCGTGAGTGGTACGCGTCGTGGCTCGCCGAGGAACATCCTCGGCTCGTGCCCGAGTACCGGCGGATCTACGCGCGGGGCAGCAACGCGGACGTGCGGTACCGGCGGTGGCTCGGTGCGCGGGTGGGTCCGCTCTTACGCAGGCACGGCCTCGGCCCGAAGGCGGAGCGCGGCGTCGATCCGGCGGAGCCACGGTGGCCGGCGGGCAGCCTCGTAGCCGGCGCGCGGGCCGACGAACCGGTGCGACAGGAACAGCTCGAACTGCTGTGACGACACGCGGCGGTCGACCCCGCCGCTGGTCGCCGGCAACGCTGTTGTGACAGCCCGCGACGCCGGCCAATGGTCGGGGCCGGCGTCGGACACCGTCTGGTCAGCGAGCTAGGCGCGGTCCCTTGGCCAGTCCCATCGGACGCAGAACGTGCCGGGGCCGAAGTCGAGTGCCACCGCGTGCGCCTGGCCGTTGGGCGTGACCTCGACCTTGCGTCGCGTGGTGGTCTGCTCCTCGGGGTCCACCGTGTACAGCTCGCAGTACGCGGGCAGCGCGCGCGGGTCGAAGCGCATCTCGAGCACGAACTCGCGTACCGGGGTCGTGAACTTGCGGCAGTAGCTGTCGTCACCACGTGAGAAAGGCGGGCCAGGGTGGTTCAGCGCGTACTCGATGATCGCGGTCTCGCCTCGTGCGAGGGGCGCGTCCAGCAGGATCTCGGCGGCGATGAGGCCGGCGGCCTCGTCCCGCGCGACGCGTCCGATGCGGCACGACTGCACGGCCACGATCTCGGGGAAGGGCCGGCCCTTGCGCTCGAGGTCGTAGACCATGACGGTGCGGTCGACGCCGTCGCGCTCAGCGCGGAGCACCTGCCGGACCGCGATCCGCTTCTCGCCCCGGTCGACCGCGACGTCCATCCGGTCGTGCTGGCTGAGCTTGGTCAACGCGGTCTCGGTGGCGAAGTCGATCCGCTTCAGGAGCTTCGACACGGGCTCGCGCTCGTGCCACAGCGCCTCGATCGGCAGCCGCGACGACTCCCGTTGCACCCGGCCGCGCGGTCGCGGCGGGCCGAGCAGCGCGATCAGGGAGCCGGGCGCCACCCCGAGCACCGACTCGAGGTGCCCGAGCGCGGCGAGCGACTCGGCCCGCTCCGGCCGGCCGGTACTGGATCCGGTCGAGGCTCAGACCGCTCGCCTGGATCGCGGTTCGTAGCGCGGTCGGGAACGCGTCCGCCGCGAGACTGTCCACGGGATGGGGCGTCAGAGCGCGTCTGAGGTCTCCGGTTCGGTGCAGTTCTCGAACTGGTTCGCGGGTCGCGCCGCCACCCATCGTGGTCTCCTCGCGTTCTCCCCAGCCGTGCCTCTACCTACCACCTGGTAACCAACACCCTACGGTGTAGCGCGAGGCCTTGGTAGCCGTGACGTTAAATCCACCTGTGACCGTTCTGGTGCGCACGGTGATCGTAGCGCCGTAAACCTGCTGGACGGAACAGCATGACCGTTGGCTAGCCTGCTGAAGAATCCTTCCGGATTCCCAGCAGAATCGACAGGAGAGAGCACGCCGTGATCCGCACGCACGAGGCCGGGACGCTTCGCGCCGCACATGCCGGAGAGACAGTCACGCTGAGCGGCTGGGTGGCCCGCCGGCGCGATCACGGTGGCGTCATCTTCGTCGATCTCCGCGACGCGTCCGGCGTCGCGCAGGTGGTGTTCCGCGAGGGTGAGATGGCCGAGCGGGCGCACCAGCTGCGCGCCGAGTACTGCGTCCGCGTGGTCGGCGAGGTGTCGAAGCGGCCGGCGGGCAACGAGAACGCCGAGATCGCCACCGGTGCGGTCGAGGTGCTCGTCACCGAGCTGCGGGTGCTGAGTGAGGCGGCCCCGCTGCCGTTCCAGCTCGACGAGCACCTGACCGTCGGCGAGGACGTCCGCCTGCGCCACCGCTACCTGGACCTGCGCCGTTCCGGCCCGGCCCGCGCCATGAGCATGCGCAGCGAGGCCAACCGGATCGCCCGCGACGTCCTGCACGGGGAGCGCTTCGTCGAGGTCGAGACCCCGACGCTCACCCGCTCCACCCCGGAAGGCGCCCGCGACTTCCTGGTGCCGGCCCGCCTGCAGCCCGGCTCCTGGTACGCGCTGCCGCAGTCGCCGCAGCTGTTCAAGCAGCTTCTGATGGTCGGCGGCCTCGAGCGGTACTACCAGCTCGCCCGCTGCTACCGCGACGAGGACTTCCGCGCCGACCGCCAGCCCGAGTTCACCCAGCTCGACATCGAGATGAGCTTCGTCGAGCAGGACGACGTGATCGCGCTCGGCGAGCGGATCGTCTCGGCGCTGTGGCGCGAGCTTGCCGACCACGAGATCCCGCTGCCGATCCCGAGGATGACCTACGCGGACGCGATGGCCCGCTACGGCACCGACAAGCCCGACCTGCGTTTCGGCCTCGAGCTGACCGAGCTCACCGAGTACTTCGCCGACACGCCGTTCCGCGTGTTCAAGGCCCCCTACGTCGGCTCGGTGGTCATGCCGGGCGGCGCCGACCAGCCGCGTCGCCAGTTGGACGCGTGGCAGGAATGGGCCAAGCAGCGGGGCGCCAAGGGCCTCGCCTACGTCCTCGTCAACTCGGACGGCACCCTCGGCGGCCCGGTCGCCAAGAACCTGTCCGAGGCCGAGCGGGAGGGCCTCGCCAAGGCCACCGGCGCCGAGCCGGGCGACTGCGTCTTCTTCGCTGCCAACAGCCGGTCCGAGGCGCGTGCGCTGCTCGGCGCGGCGCGCGTGGAGATCGGCAAGCGGCTCGGACTGATCGACGAGTCCGCGTGGTCGTTCGTGTGGGTCGTCGACGCGCCGATGTTCGAGGAGGCCGAGGCGGCGCGCAGTGCTGGCGATGTCGCGGTGGGCGGTGGCCGGTGGACCGCCGTGCACCACGCCTTCACCTCGCCGAACCCGGACTGGATCGACCGGTTCGAGGAGGACCCCGGCAACGCCCTGGCCTACGCCTACGACATCGTCTGCAACGGCAACGAGCTCGGTGGCGGGTCGATCCGTATCCACGACTCCGAGGTGCAGGAGCGGGTCTTCGAGGTCATGGGCATCAGCAGGGACGAGGCGAACGAGAAGTTCGGCTTCCTGCTCGAGGCGCTCAAGTACGGCCCGCCGCCGCACGGCGGCATCGCGATCGGCTGGGACCGCACGGTGATGCTGCTGGCCGGCGAGCCATCGCTGCGCGACGTCATCGCCTTCCCCAAGACCGGCGGCGGGTTCGACCCGCTGACCAACGCGCCCGCGCCGATCACGGTCGCGCAGCGCAAGGAGGCCGGCGTGGACGCGAAGCCGGCGCCGGCCAAGGCGTAGCCCGTGTTGCACCTGCGGGTGATCACCCCGCCGGAGCACACCGACGGGGTCATCGACCTGCTTCGGAAGCACCCCGGCGCGGCGCACATCGTGCTGCTGCGCGACGCCGCGGTGCTGCCGGCGGGCGACGTGATCGAGGCGGACGTGGCCAGGGAGGCCGCCGACGACACGATCGCGGCGCTGTGCGCGCTCGGCGTCGACCGCTCGGGCGGCATCACGCTCGAGCAGATCGACACGGCGCTGTCCGACGCGGCGGACAAGGCCGAGCAGGACGCTCCTGGCGATGGCGCGGACGCCGTGGTGTGGGAGGAACTGGTCGCGAAGACGGGGGAGGAGTCCAGGCTCAACGTCACCTTCCTCGCGTTCCTCGCCATCGCGTGTCTGCTCGCGGCGGTCGGCGTGATCACCGACTCGCCGATCACGATCGTGGGCGCGATGGTCGTCGGTCCGGAGTTCGGGCCGCTCGCGGCGATCGCGGTCGGCGTGGTCCGGCGCAGGTGGGACCTGGTTCGGCGGGCGTCGGTGGTGCTCGCCGTCGGGTTCCCGCTGGCGATCTTGATCACGGCGGGCGGCACGGCGCTCGGCAACGCGGCCGGTCTGTTCGACGCGTCCGCGATCGCGGGCGACGGGCGTCAGGTCGACTTCGTCTACGACATCGGCCCGTGGTCGCTGATCGTCGCGCTGCTGGCCGGGGCGGCGGGGATGCTGTCGATGATGTCGGCGAAG
>Ga0193716_1001053_pt1 | contig 16390 bp, 24 predicted proteins | sample U2c1metaG_FD_145901 | JGI IMG/M metagenome (GOLD analysis project Ga0193716, IMG submission 145901) | Soil microbial communities from a riparian zone of the East river system, Colorado, United States - U2c1 | ecosystem: Environmental > Terrestrial > Soil > Riparian zone | place: USA: East River...
GCATTACGCTGGACTGTCCCGCCGATGGCCCGCTGAGATCCAGCGTGTCGGAATCAGCAACTCCTTCATATTCCCAAGCAGGCTCAGTTGGCCCCCTCGCTTGACTGCCTTCGTACCATGGACGAACCTCCCAGTAGAAAACATGGGGATCGACAACGTTACGGACCGACTGGATTATTCTGTTGAGTTCCTCAATAACTCCAGTGAGCTTTGTGAGTTCTCTAGAGATTTTGGATATTGAAGTCATGTCCGTGACATTTGGGAGATTGAAATAGTCGTTTATTATGCGAAGCATCTCTACGCCGGCCAACTCTGCTCGTGCGGAGGTGGTGTAGAAATTACGTTCGTCATCTGTGCCCGAGAAAAGATTTACGAAGCGCATATTGTCGATGGAAACTGGGAGGTTGGGATTCACGAGCTCCCAGTTCCAAAGAACCGTGTCTGCAAAAGTCAGGACTGGGGCAATCTTCAGTGCGCGGGAAACTTCTACTAATGGCACAGCTAACGACCGAGGAACTAGGATCGAATCGGCGGTAGTTGGAGGTGGCATGGAATGAACATAAAAGTTCACGAGCCAGGCAAGAACCATATGCGCACGCTGCAGGAGGCGAAGGTCCGACTGGAGATCGTCCGTGCTGATTACTGGCCACTGTCAAATATTACTAGTCAATACATGCTCGCGTGCTGTCGAAGACGTGTGGCACTTACCGATGCGGCAATATTTGTTCGCCATCGTTCGCCTGCCCTGGTTTTATCTGCATCCCAGTCATTATCACCCAGAACCAAGGACTGACTGGCCTCCTCGAGGGCAGTCTCCCAGATTCTGAATGCGGACGGAAGCCGAGAAAGGGGGCGGGGAGGGAAGAATCCGGTGTCCTCGTTTATATGTACATCGAATTCGGTTGGACTACGATGACCATCAGCTGCCAAACAACGAGGCCCGAGGACCGACGCGTTTAATAATGACATGGCAAGCCGCAGCACTTGTGGAGGAGAAGGAAGAAAGTTGGTAATGTCCATCGTGGTGGATAACTTGCCGCGGCACAGTTGGTCTTCTATGTTGTGGGATATACGAAACTTGTGTTGACCTTTATAGTACAGCAGCTATTGAGCTCCGCGCCCAAGGAACTGCAAATCCCTCTGACTTGTTCCATCCCATCGGTGCAACCCAGATCCACAGCACTGCTTTGCTTGGTTTCGTCGGGGCTCTGTCGAGGTCATCCCGTTGCTCTAATTGTGACTTCGATCGATCATCTCGCTCTCTGATACAAAGTTTTGATATGTTTGACCTTACCGCGTACAAATGACTCCCATATCTCAAGTGACCCACTTTTGATGGCGCTCTCACTCGGACTATGGCGGTGATCGTGTGTATGTTTTTGTGTTTCGTTACTTGCTCCGCGTAAAGCTGTAACATACGCGCCGTGATGCCGCACGGTTATGTATACTTCAGTGACTCGGAAAATCCTGTTTCGTACACCAATACATTTATTTATCGTACTTTTGGAAGTATTTGCAAGAAACCCATGCTGTTAGAACTACGCTGTGTGACCCTCGGAGCCGCAGGAGCCAGTGCAAGTTTGACCCTTCTGGTTTTTGTTGGTCATCAATGGTTTCCAGGCATTCCTCCAAGTAGACGCAGAAGAAGCCCCAGGCTCGACGAATTAAGGTACAAGATTAGATCGGCAGTCGGAAGGTCGCCCGAATGTTATGGCCGTGATCGGGCCTTTCTTTCTGTCCTTGTTCTCTACGCAATCATCTGAAACGAGCTTATTTCTATGCTCTCTATGTACCGGAGGTGCTCAGTAGCGAGCAGTGTTGAATCATAGTGGGTCTGTAGTCGTAAATAAGGTGTGGAGAGTAAGTAGTTTCACGGCAAACTGCGACTCGGATGTTGCAACGGTTGCAACGGTTGCATCGCCTTTTTAGTAAGCTTAAGTTTCGTGACAAAGTTCGTTGTCCCTGAAAATCATATACAAGGTCCACAGTATCTAATAGTATCTATTGAATTAACGACGAAGGCCACATCTCAACTGCCAGGATTCTTCATCTGTCGTGACACGCGCAGCTTTCATTTTCATTTACGCTACCATTTTCATTGAACCCAGCGAATCCAATGCCTCCGTCGACCGTCATCTTTGTCGACGAACTTGCATCGTCGTTGTAGCACCTCCAAAACTTTCTCCCTTGCTCCCTGCTTTCCTGGTCGAAGCACGTCCACCCCTCCAAAGTGAGCAAGCAGGTCTGGGAGAGCGATGATTCCAGATTTGCCATCCCTGAAACGCCGTGCAATTGCTACTTCGGTTGGAAGTGCAAATCGCATTGGATCACGGGTTTTACGGGGCAAATTATCTGGGACGGAAAGATCAGGCGTATTTGTGAGATATAGTGAACCTTTATCGAAAAATCTAGCCACGATTTTTGGTGAAACTTCTTCCACGGTCGCCGGAGACCAAGATGGTCTTTCATTCGGCAGAGATCTGTCAATTAAGACGGCAGTTACACCCGTTTCGAAATCAGGACTGGCTCCATTCTGGACAATATTCGTCAGCTGAATCAAGGGAGAAGGTCCGAACAAGCTTACACAGTACGCGGTCGCGATGCCAAGTTCCATCTGCAGAGTTTCCAGCAACGACAGGCTTTTTCCTCTCCGAATGGCCTTGAGAGCGACCTTCAAACTTGTGGGGCTTCGCATGCGAAGTGTATCAAGAGTCCGTTTAGCCCATTCACTAACGGCTGCGTCCGAACGTTTCGAGAACTCCTCCAGGTCCTTCAAGATCAACTCGACCGATTCGTGGCGGAATGCACTGTCCAAGGCGACACGGATATCGCCAACAAGAGGAGAGCTAAGTTCGTCGGGTTCACGTTCAGATGACAATTCTTCAATAGTGCGGTCAATGATTTCAAAACTAGGTGTCTCCAGGGCTTTTATTCGGTCCAGAAGAATGGCGACCCTTCTGGATGGAATGAAATGCGTAGCAAAGCCATGCTCACTATAGTAAGATGTCACCACATGTCTAGCGCGGCTTTGAAATTTGCCAACTTACTATACAGCTCTTGCATTCAAAGTCTCAGAAGTCAAGGCAAGATATGTTCCAATCTCTCCGTCCATTTTTGACAAAAAAAAACTGGCTCCGACATCCGGAAAATAACCTATCTTTGCCTCAGGCATAGCAAAGACCGTATTTTCCGTCGCGATTCTGAACGGGGCATGAGCGGAAAGGCCCACTCCTCCGCCCACTGAGTAGGATCAACATCAGACATAATGACAAGCGCACAACACTGATTCATGACTCACTCGTGATACCGTCCATTGCTACTATATATGGTTTGGGCAGGGCCGCAAGGATGTAATCCAGCTCGAACCTGACAATAAATCAATAGAACATTCTAATGTGGTACACAGTACTCACTCCTGCTTGAAGAATTCTACCGCCTTCGGACGCGTACCTTCTTTGCGCGCATTCTGCACCACAGCTTTGTTCGGTTAGGAACAGCACCATAAGAAAAATAACCAATGTGACTCACAGGCGACATCGCCTCCAGCGCAAAATGCACGTCCGACTCCTGTGCCAACGACCGCCCCAGTGAGTGGCGATTGACCCCATTCCTGAATGCGAAATTGATTGATTAAACGCAAACGGGATCGCGTGGGGAATGACGTACCTCCACCTGTGATCGCAGAAGAGTGATCATAGATTCATCGAGGGCATTGAGCTTTTTGGGTCGATTGAGAATATAATTTCTTAGCGCAAGATTGGTCTCAAATAGAACTGTGGGCTGATAAAGATTCCAAGTGATGAGACATGGCAGACAACTATTCGTAAGAATTATCATACCTCTGCTGCAACACTGGAGGAACTGGAGGATGACATGTGCTTCGCTATGGCTGCCGTCCTTTGTGTTGATTTACTGCCAGCGGACCTTGGCATCCTAGAGACGGTTCTTGCCAACATTCGAGTCTCAAACATAAGTCATGACCCGGAAAAGCCGGTCACAGAAATTGGCCGTAAACGGAAATTGGGGTCCAACTTGTCTTCCCTCCAAGAGTCCGAACATGGATCTGCCCGCGATTGGCACCAGGGTATCTGTTGCAGGATCCCTCGGTACTGTTAAATTCGCTGGAAATGTAGGTAATACAAAAGGCGTTTGGTTGGGAGTTGAGTGGGACGACCCTTATCGAGGTAAACACAACGGCACGAAGGATGGCAAACAATATTTTGAGTGTCGGTGTGTATCATGATGAGTACGAACCTCCTGGGACACCTGTTTCTCATCCTTTCCTCAGGATACCGAACGCAGGGTCTTTCATTCGTCCATCGGTGTCCATTTGCTATGGAATTTCATTCTTGACCGCTCTGAGATTGAAATACATCGAAATGCAACATGGGTCAGCGTCACTAGAGAAAGTTGTGCTGGGCTCATCGAACGGCGCCATAGAAGTTGAAGCCGTTGGCCTGGACAAAATTAGAGGAAAGTTTGCTCAGCTGGAACGGCTACGAGAAGTCAGCGTGGACTACGAGAATGTGGCGACTGCTGACTCTCCGGGCGAAATACGCAACACCTGTCCAAGTATGTATTCTGATTCCTCATCCAACAATTGCTATTTAAATGTATGTAGATGTTCGAGGCGTTGATCTGTCCTCGAACCTCTTACTGAGCTGGGACGTGGTAGCCTCAATAGCAATTGAGTTGCCTCTGCTAGAAAGATTAGCACTCAAGTGCGTCACCGTCAAGGCATCCTCTAAGAAGTGCTAAATCGCGACGTGCAGCCGAAATCGTCTTGCCCCTTTCAAAGATATATCGGCAGCCACTTTAGCCTTCCCCAGACTCACGGAGCTGCAGCTCAATGGAACATTAATGACTTGGTCAGAAACGGAAGAGCTGGTCTTGGCCATCCCGAATTTGCGCCTTGTCGAAATGGGATACAATCGTTTGAAGCGCTTATCTCCATTTCCAAGCCCCGTTGAACCAAGCATCCTTGTAGTCAACTTAGACGGCAACGAACTTGACGATTGGCCACACATCTGTGAAACGTTCGAGCCCTACCGCACGTACGTTTATGTCTTGCACACCATTGCATATATGAACCTTTCTCTCAGCTTGGAACGTCTTATTTTGTCATCAAACCGAGTACCCACTATTCCACCTGTTACCGAGGCCTCTCCCCGTTTGTTTGGCATCAAACATCTAGCGCTATCCTTCAATGATCTTCGGGCATGGCGTGACATTGACTCATTATCCCAATGGTGTCCCACTCTGGAGACACTGAGTCTACGTGGCAACCATTTGGTGGAAGGTGTGAATCAGCCTGACTCAGTTCTGCCACATCATTTATCAGCTTTCGATCTTGTAGACCCGCAGACCGGGCGTTATGCACGGCAACTCGTCATTGCCAAGATCTCATCGCTGAGAGCCTTAGATGCAGCAGCTGTGCGTTTGTTCTCGGTGGAGATGCCTTGTTCTCATTGGCCTGTGTATTCATCGCATCCAACTAGATCTCATCAAAAGAAAGAGCTGACTGTGAACTGTTTTATCTTTCTCATATTGCTAAAAGTGAAGCGTTGTCTGATGAGGAAAGACTCCGTGAACATCCCCGTTGGGACGACCTATGCGCGAGTCAGTATACTTATTCGGACAGGTCGGCCAACCTAATTCGTATGTTTTAGAGCATGGTAGACCAGAGGACGTGGCAAAATCACGACAGGAAAAACTTAGCAACCAACTCATTCGTGCGTTTTTTCTTCTCGGTTTTTCCTCTTAATTCTGCCTTTCCGTTGATTAGTTCATATTTCTGGTGCATATCAGAGCTGAACATTCATCGGTGCGTCGTGCGCCTACCGGTCAAAGCGCGTGTAGGAAGCCTTCCATTCGAGACATCGTCTGTAACGACCCTTCAAGTCTTGCCAGCAATGCCAATTTGCATATTCCGTTTAAAGGTCTTCAAGTTTTTGAAGACACCACAGGAAAAGTTGGCTCAAGTGTCAGTAGAACTATGGCTCAAAATGCAAGATGGTACATTGGCGGTTATGGGCCGAGAACGAGACGATCATGATATTAGCTGGTGGGGTCTGGAAAATGGGTCAGACGTGTATGTATATTTTGATACGATTGTGTGAGAAAAGAAACTACAAGAACAATGACTACTATTTCCGTCTACTCCGGTGAGGTTGTATCCCGATTTGCGCCTATAAGACGCCCGGAATGCCTCAGCCTTGGTCTATTCCAAGGCGCGGTAAGATCGGACAGAACCTGTGCTCCGGCGCCAACGTCCTCTCGTGGGAGGCATTACGTGATAGCCAGCGCCAAAAGTTTTGATTGGTTGCCAAACGATCCTTTTGTGGAGGTTTGTGGGTGCACACATATTGGGACGATTCACAAGTTGATGCTGACTGGCCTAACGTTTGTTGATGTCCAACGGTCCAGCTATCCATTTGAGCCATTCCTAATGGATAGAGTCGTAGGATTGGATCCTCAAAGTTTAAAGGCAGGACCAACGGGATAGACCATGTAGAAAAGTACACTCCGCTCGCACATACGTCAACGCCAAATTTTCGTGGAGACCAAGACCTATAAATTCGGGAAGGAAAAACCAAATGATGGACGTTGTCCATTTCCTGTCAGGGCCAACGTCCCGAAAACCATGCGCAATTTTAGCGCGCCCAACCGCCATCTCCGTTCCTAGTGGGCCTTTCGTCGAAGGCGCGCCCATCCTTCTCGTCGCGTCTTCTGTCATCCCTAGCACGTGGGGGTCTGTCATAATCGTCCCTGCGTCGGTCATAATCATAATCAGGGGCTCTGTCATAATAACCTCCCCGCCGGTCATAACGGTCATAATCGTACCCTGCAGGCCTTCTATCATCCTCCCTCCTGGCGGGTGGAGACCTGGGGCGACGATCGTCGTAATCGGCGCGACGAGGAGGCGGAGATCTGGAGCGGTCGCGGCGGTATGGAGCACGGTCGTCCCTGTTGTAGCGCTCATCCCTGTAGCGATCATCCCGAGGTCGGTCTTCGCGAGGACGTTCATAACGATCGTCACGGCGGTAATTGTCCGGACCACCACGCTATATTTCTGTACATTAGCAATCACCTAGGGTCATAATGGCCAATGCGACGTACAGTATCATCCAGAGCGACACGAACAGGTCTTCCGCGAAGGTCCTTACCATCCAAATCCTTGACGGCACGGTCTGCATCATCACGGTTGAGATATTCAAGAATACTGCGGAAGTTACAGCGTGAGCCGTTATCTTACAATGGCCCTGAGCACTTACCCGTTGCCGGGGAAGTCACGGTCAATATCCGCAAAGGAAACGCTGCCGGCCTCACGTCCAAAGTCCTTCAGGTCCTAAAAGCGACGAATGACACATCAGGAAGTCATTCCTACTCAAAAGGTCGATGGAAGCAATGATCCCAAGAATAGGCGCAAACCGAAGGCCGCCCGATTAAGGACCCATACGAAGGTGGGTAATGGCCAATTACAATGGGAGACGAGACTGGAGACCGAAAGGGACCACGGAAAGCGAAGACGACGGAACCGGGGAAACCTCATACCTGCCAGCTGGTGTCCCTAGAGATACCCGATACGATCAGGCGGATGCCAGGGGGCCTGCGAGAACGAGGAGGGCTATCACGGACAGCATGTCAGCGACTGATCTAAATATATTGTCCAAGTGTGGTACCCATGGCTCCCTCGATCTCCATCAAAGTTATCACGGCGTGGGCGACTTTCCTTAGCAAACTCGACGACGATGCTGATTGACACGATGAGCGCATGTGAATCGACAAGACAGATAAAACGTACTTGGTTCCCATAAAGGGCTTGCCATTGAAGTTTGTTACAGCATCCTCAGCATCCTATAAAAATGAGTCAGCGATTCGTAAAACGACGGTATGGGCGGCGACGAATTGCCTTCGAGCTCTCGAACTCGATAAATCCGAAGCCTGACGACGAAGGTTTATTGAGCCTGGTGTTGTTTGGATCTTTCTTATCGGACGAACCCGTCATGACGCGGCAGTCGATGATACGACCATAGCCCTCGAAGAATTTGGAGACATCGTCCGATCGGGCATCAGGAGGCAACCCTGCGAGAAAAGAGTTAACCATAAGATGTCACCAAACAAAATTAGTGAAATGCGAACTGCCGAGATAAAGTCGTCTTGCCATTAGATGATGGTGGTTGGAGTTCAAGAAGAGAATAACGTTGTACAAACTAGCAGTAACGGAACCAAACAAGAAATGTGGCACCTTCAGGCCGCAGCGCCACCCTCACCCTCCATTCCATTCCCTCGTCTGAATCTTGCTCCCCTAGCTACTTGTTCTTAAGTAAAATCGTTAATATGAGATTATTGCGGATTCTGGTGACAAAAATCCTCAAGTATTCCATAGAGACAAGCTTAAATCACACCAGTACCAGAAACTATAGTATACAGAAAGTACTCATGTTGATCAAATGCTTCTTGTTCCAGTCAAAACATTATGCTATATATGCAGCTTACTCCTCCAATATCTCTATAACTTTTCATCGTGTAAATTTACTATAACGTTTTCGGACAGGTTGATAGACCTTTCTCTCTAGCCGCACACTATCCGAATTCCATTTACTGGTATCAATAAGCAAAGTCGATTCAGTACCTGGACTTGGTGAAATGCAGCGTCTGAGCCCTTCCGTCCGTCGTATATATGAGACGTCTCGCACATCAATATAGCGAAAAAATGACAAATTCCATAAAAAGCAAACGAGCACCGAAGCAACACGAGCGAGTGGCTAAGATCAATGCTGAGCCTGAGACCAGTCAATCGAGTTAATATCAATTCCCTCCTGTACCATTTCCCATAGGGGGCTCATATCACGAAGCTTGTTCACTGTACCGATGATGTGCTTGACTACAAAATCGATTTCGGCTTCCGTCGTGAAGCGACCGATACCGAAGCGGAGCGACGAGTGGGCCATGTCCTCAGCGGCACCAAGGGCACGCAGAACATACGAGGGCTCCAACGAAGCGGACGTGCAAGCACTACCCGAAGAGAGTGCGATTTCCTACACAAAACAAGCATCAGTCAGAGGGTGCAAGCAACCACAGTCTAAGTCGTACCTTCAACGCCATCAAAAGACTCTCGCCTTCCACATAGGCAAAACTGAGATTGACGCAACCCGGGTAACCATCAACATCCCCATTTCGTACGACATTCTCGACCTGGGAGTTGATGCTTTGAATGAGACGATCAGACAATTTTTTAATGTGTGCACGATCCCGCTGTAAAATGGCAGAGTCAGTATGTGATATTAATAAAACCAGGATAATAACAAGCGCGAATCAGTACCCCTGCACGAGCATCATAGCGAAGCTGGCAATTCCAGGACAAAAGTCGTGATGGAACTCGATGCCACTTCGCTCTCGCGTGCGAGTTTCATCAATTTCCCGCAAGAACAAAATGTGTACTCACAGACATTTCCTGCCTAGCGATCCGCGCCGCCTCACCCAAGCCAACAGCGAGTGCTGTCGGAAGAGTCCCACTCCTCAGCCCTCGTTCTTGCCCACCACCACTAATAATTGGCTCAAGCCGGACCCTCGGTCTTCGCCGTACATAGGCAGCACCGACGCCTTTCGGCCCATATAATTTGTGCCCGGAGATGCTCATTAGGTCAATGTTCATCTCATTCACGTCCAACGGAATTTTGCCAGCGGCCTGTGCAGCATCGGTGTGGAAGTATACACCTCGATGTTTGCGCAGCATAGCCCCAATTTCTTTTATGGGCTGGATGACACCAGTTTCGTTGTTCACGGTCATAATCGAGACAAGTGATGTGTCCGGTCGGATGGCAGCTTCTAGTACTTGAAGATCAATAAGACCATTTGTTTGTACAGGGAGATAGGTGATGTCGAAACCCTCTTCGCCGAGCTTTCGGCATGAATCAAGCACACATTTATGCTCCTGCGATGACTGTCAAATTTAAACGCAGAACACGGTGAAAATGACCCACTGTCTGCGTTGTAATGATATGTCTCTTCTTCTCTTTGTGGAATCGAGCCACGCCTTTGATGGACATGTTGTTTGTCTCCGTTGCTCCAGATGTGAACACAATATCTTTCGTATCGGCCCCAATCAGGTCCGCAACATGCTGGTGAAAGGCACAGCCAGTAAGACTTTGATTATTTTAAGGGATACTTTGATAAATATACCTTGCGTGCATCCTCCACAGCTTTCTCTGCCTCCCAACCATATGCGTGCGTCCGACTGTGAGGGTTTCCGTACTGGTCTGTAAGATAGGGTAGCATCGCATCGAGCACGCGAGGATCGACTGGAGTTGTAGCCTAAGCGCAAATAAGTATCGTCAACCTAGCAGAAAGTCGGGTTACTCACCTGCATGTCGAGATAGATAGGTCGAGTTTTCTCTTTCAGGTTGCCTTCGCGTTGGGGCATCTCAAGTTTGAATCCAAGCATGTCTGGAGGAATATAGAGTCAGATGGCAACTGGTGGCAAAACACAAGCGATCCACCTTGTCGGGGGGCAAAATGATTGTCATCCTGATAGCTTGAAGGTACATCGACAATGCTCGCTCTGTCTGCACCTGAGGGTTGAACAAAATGTCTCGAGGCCCCAGCAGCACATCGTGGAATCGAATTTTTTATAGCGGTACGCTTTACTGCATTCCTAGATAGCCTTGAGAGCATGGTGTAATTCCGTTGGCAGCCAGAGTGACGATATCAGTAAAAGTTCGAGGTCAAGGAAGGAGTCCGTGCCGCATGACGCATGCCGAGAGGCACGTGATGAACGCCACCGCGCAGCGTCAAATATAATGCCAAAGACGAATATGCCGAGCGTTTTTATTGTTTGAGGCTCACATCAGGTCAAAATATGGTATCTTTGTTTATTAATTCACTTATTTTGCCGTGCATGCATACTTCTGCGCAAATTTAGAATATGCAGACACATTGCGGAAGCATATGCGTCGTGGTTATATCGGTGCGTGTCCGCCGTGTCATCAACAAATCCTATAGTATCTAAGGCATTTAGAATAGCTAATTGGCTTCAGTCTATGACCCTGGTTTCTAACCATGTGCCAACAGATTACACAAATTGAGAACAACCTCTGAGATGAAAGGTGACGTCGGCATAGAAAAGATCTAAGTATTCACAACAACATAAAAACAGTTGTAAGGAGAAGCTTACTCCCATCATGTAGATAGATTGGTGGCTAGCTAAGCCTTAATCTATAATAGCTTCATGTATCAGTGTGAATACAACGATCGGCTGGGATCAATCGACAGGTTGCATTACGTACCTCTGCTGTCCCGAGACCAGTCAACGGTACTAAATCATCAGTTGACCGCCCCATACAGATAATCGGTGAGCAGTAAGATATATACAAGAAACACTGGCTGTTTTTCAAAAGAAATTGTTCCCATATGGAATCTCTGATAGTTCGAGTTGGATGACATTGAGGCCGGACAGACGGTAGCGCTTGAGAGTAGGATATCACAAAACACGCCATGGCAATTAAAATTGAGGGCAGCTGCATGTGGAGAATATCACCAAATAATGGCCAACGTACTGTCAAAGATGGCTGGTGTTAAGTTCCGGCTTAGCCTTGGAATGAGTCGAGGAAGCCAGGTGCAGATGCGAGGGTGTTGGTACGATTTTATTTCTGGTAGAATTCGGAGCGGAAGAGAAGTATATGAATTGTGAGGAAGTTACTATGTACAATGTCAAATGATCTTTGTAGCATCAACATCGCCGGTTTGGCATGGTAGAGGTGGTACCCATGGAGGGGAGCATTGTGTACGAAACCAAATGGTCTTTGTAGAATTAAGATCTTCGTTTTGGCGCACTAGGTGGGGGAGGCAGGAGTGGTACCCCGCTACCCGTAGAAAAGCTGAAACCCCCACCGCCAGACCCCAACAAGCTGACACCAGTAGTCGGTTTCTTGTCGCGCCCTGGAATGTTGATGGAAAATGTCTGCCCTTCCTTGAGCGTGTAATCCTTCTTGGGGCCTGCAGGTACTGAAGGTTTGTCAGTAGTCGGAGATGGTGGATTTAGAGCGGTCTTGGCCCGTCTGTATATAGAGTGCTTGGTCAATCATGTCAAGGAATCAGAATCGCGGATGTTACTTCGTATAATCTTGTATCGCAACATCTTAAACAGGCATTCAGGTTCTAGTTTTATAGTCAATGATGGGTACACCCACTGAAATCGAAACTATCTGAACGTTCAGCGTAGCCCATTCCTATGTAAGCTTTCTTCCCGGCGTCCTCCACTCGTATCACGAAATATCTGGATGAATCAATGACAGCTTCCACGGATGGTTTCAGTGGATCGTATTCGGCTCGAGCAAATACTGGAAGAAACCGATCAGAAAGTTCCCATTATTGTATCACCACGGAAGTTCATACGTTCGCCTGTCACTTTACGATCAGAATCCATCGAGCTGAGAAAACTCAAAAGATGGTACCAGTAGTTCCATCTTCAAAAAGAAGGGCTGCTCCTGTGCTCTCTTTCTCTATGAACCTTAGTCTTCCTTTCCACAGTGGCTGAGCGAGATCTCCCCAGTCACCCGCCCGATGGCCTTCGTTGGCTTTCAGCGGAGGGATCTTATACACTGCCATAAACTTCATCAGATGGGACACTGTGGAAAGAGAGCTCTGAATAACCTGATACTTCACGGGCAATATACAGAATGGATTCTATTTCGTCGTCGAGACTGTCCATGAGGCTGTGATTAGATGAAAGTTGACGTTCAAGTGCCACAATACCCAAAACGTAACAAGATTGGCTTGAACCTCAATCATGACAGGTCCTCCTACCCCCCCACCCACGACTGCAGCTGAGATTGCTGATGAGGCCAGGACCTCAGCACCCATAGTAAATGAACCTAGCGCTGCCGTACCTCCACCAGCTGCACCAGCTTCGGTCCAGCCGAAACAGGGACCACAGCAGGATACATATCAGCTTCTCTTCCCTACGCTTGGAAATTTGGCGTATCAGAATGATTACAGACAAATCATAGATGTTGCTGAGCGTGGCGATCTCAAGGTATAATATTTCCCCCGATCACGCGATATCGTTGGTTTTGATTTTTGACGACGTTGTTGCACAGGGAGACAGTGATCGACAATTTACACGTTTGCTTCTGGTTGCGCCTCTGACTCTGGCATATCTTATTCTGGATGAGTTGTATGTATTGGAAACATTCCAACGTATCTCTCAGGGCTAAAACGGGCACACACAGGCCTCCCGCTCGTTATGCCCTGACTCGTTTGCCCGACAAACTTGCTGCCCACCCCCTCTCCCAGGCACTCTTCGGTCTCCTGGCGTCCACTTCGGAGAGACTTTACGAACACATATATTCTCGTGCGGAGTCTCTCTTCCGCTATGCCCAGCAACCTGATTTCCCGGACCAAAAGCTTGGTGAAGTTGTCGCTTCGATGACGAAAGTTTTCGTAGGTTCGTAGAGATAACTTCGATCTTTCGACAGTAGCTTCTTGACACCTGCTCGCAGCATCTTTTCAAGAAAGGACTGTTTTGTTGTTGTCGCGAGCTTTCACTTCGTTACATGTGTCACTTGCACAAATATATCTGGGACTTCCGGCTGACCAACTGCTTTCCGGTACGTAAGCATGGGATCCGTGTTGTGTACCAATGATGCTAATATTCGTCCATTTAGCTGCCGAAAAACATGGATGGTCATACGATGCATCCCATCAATATCTCAGTCCTGCTCCACCTCCCTCGGCAATAGTCACTCCAGGTTATGCGCATGGTATGCACCAGAATGCCGACGAGGTTAGCGCATCCACTGAAGATACTCATGATTTCACAGGCCCGTCTTCGTTAAATACATTCAACCTCGTTGCGGACAGTACAGCGAAGTTGGAGATGTGAGGGGCGAATAGTTTGGAGTAAATACATACATGATGAAAGTGGCTTGTAATTGACGCATCACATTGATCTGCCGCGCAAAGCCCGAACATCCATGATACCTGTGTAATCTTACAGGCAGGTCCCCAAGTATCTACTGGGACCAGAGTTTACACCCCACGGCGAAGTTGCTGTAACGGGTAGATGCGCCAGAGCATCAATGAAGCACTTAGGCACATCTCCCTGCCTGATGCAATCAACGGATTGGCAGACGCTTCAATATAGAGGCTGCGCCCTTGTAAACACGACGACCCATGTTGATATCGTTGAGATAATACGATGAGTGTATGATGTCGAGACGCATGGTCTGTAACAACCACCGCAAATTGATCCAGTGTTCGTTGGTTTCCAAATAGTGGATACGCGGCAATTTATGTGGATACATGCTCCAGCTTTGTGGTCGGAAGGTAGGTTGAGAGGTGGAGAAGGTCCTCTCAGATGATAAAACACTTGAAGATGTGATAGATGTGGTATCGGATATTGTTTCGAAGTCATCTGCGCTGGCTGCAAGGGTGGTAGGTTCACCGGCAGAGATATTGGGGATTTCATCGTCATCTACATCTGTGTCTTCGGATTCGCGAGCATACTTCTTCTTCCTTGAACGCAATTCCTCTATGCGAATCTGCTGGTGATTGGCTTTGAAAAACTAAAAATTCATGAACATTAATCCGCAGACAGGTAATTATGCAGACCAACCTTCACTCTCTCCAATATAAGTTTTTTGACCCGTTCTAATTCGCCCAATCGAAGTATAAACCGCGTATTTATGGCTCTGCTTTGCGCCAAATCCCAACGACAAACTGGCATAGCGTACAGAAAGCCATACCCTGCCCACTTCGGCACTACCTTGATCGACGGAGTTCCAAGAGGGAACTCAGGTGTCTCATCTATTGCTATGGCAAAGAGTCTCGCGAGTGTGGTTTGTATATTTGTGCCATGCTGCGCCTGATGGAACGAAGTGAGATAGCAGACGATATATGCGTCGTTGTCGAGGCGATCCAGAACAAGACAATACCTGCCGTGTCTGTTACGCTTTGCATTCCTTTGGTTGATCTTCTCTTCGGGGCTGAGACTCATGCCCTGCCATTCTAAAAAGTCGTAAAAAGCCCCCCCGAGTGTGCCATCGTCGTTGACGAAAGCAATTTCTCCAGGTTCGAAGGATGCATTGGCTGTTCGGTGGGCTTTTGTGCGCTTCTCCACTTCGTAGTGATAGGCGAGATGGACACGTTCCCAGTATGGATCAACTCCGAGCATGGAAATGGTGCATCTGCTGGGTGCTGCCGTTGAGTCTGAATCGTAGACTGGGCAGTCTTTCGTCAGCGCAGTGTGCATATTATGGATATAAGGACCACACTTTAACTATCCGTTTGGAGCTTAGGGCTGCTCCCACCAATAGTCAACGTTGGCACTTGCAGCAGACTATTGGAATTGGGAATTTGGCAGGATTGAAGAAAGAAAAAAAGACTGATAGGCGCCCATGAGCCACGCGACCACAATAATTGTAATGAAGAACAAGTTGGATTCTATCGATTATTGATGCAACCATCCAAAAACCCACCGAGGTATATCAAAAAGATTTAAAATACAGATGGGAGGCCCGCTGCCATGAACGTTCCCAAATTTCCGGATGACATGAATGAATGACGTCAAATACAAACATCTGAATGTTCGTCTAGCTGTAAAACAATTCACGATGTGCCGAGAGCCTTCGCAATATTCTTCCAGTTCTGGACACGCAGTCAATAACCAGATACTGCGTCATCATACGAAGAGAAAGCATCTACCTTGTGTTGCAAGGTCCGGAAATCGTCCATTGACGCGATGTGAAGCATATATCTCGCCAATTTGTCGAGCTCACGATCATTTATGGCTTCTGGTGTATGTGCATTTTTAAACGCATTTATTTTAAGTCCTTCTTGCGGATTGAGCGCAAAATTGCGACTCTGGAGAGAATAAGAATTATATACGAGAATGGGAGCAAGATCTCACCAAATCGTCTACGTGGATCGTATTCTCCGCGCCGCTACGAGATAATAGCCTCAGGTAAGTCAATTGTTATTCTGACGGCGGGTGTTGTAAATGCGCACTATTGAGGGAAATGGTTCCAAATAATTTGAAGGGCTTTGACCGAACTAAGGACAGTAAACAGTCAGCTTTTGGCGTAAAAATAATCATACTGAGCAAACTTACTGAGTGTAGGGTGTGTTTCCGCGTTCAGTAAACACTGTGAACATACAGGTCTTGTCAAGCACTGGCAAACCATCAGAAATTCTGTGTTAATAGTAAATTATCCGGTCAAATCATCACCAAAAGATATCTGTAGAAGTGTTCGGTCAGATATTCTACCAAAACATGATAATAGCTAAACCTTGTAATTCCGGTCTGTGCCCAGCATGCCAAGTTCCACGAGCTTTGTCTCTAGCCAGATCCAGCTTGTCTGAGACCTGTACACTCGTCAGCTAATTGATT
>Ga0193716_1001054_pt1 | contig 16387 bp, 10 predicted proteins | sample U2c1metaG_FD_145901 | JGI IMG/M metagenome (GOLD analysis project Ga0193716, IMG submission 145901) | Soil microbial communities from a riparian zone of the East river system, Colorado, United States - U2c1 | ecosystem: Environmental > Terrestrial > Soil > Riparian zone | place: USA: East River...
GATGGTGGTGCGCTGGTCGGTGAAGCCCGGCTGTTGCTCCCTGGCGCGGGAATACGAGACGCCGGTTTCGATATCGGGAATCTGCGCCGACTTCGCCGTACCCAGCAACGCGCGCGCTTCACGCAGACGCGCCCCGGCAATGGCAAGGTCGGGCGCGTTCTTCGCCGCCTGGGTAATCAATGCATCCAGCGTGCTGTCGCCGAACTGCGACCACCACTGGGCAGGTACCGAGTCGGGCGCCTGGGCGTTGGCATCGGCGCCGATCAAGGCCACCGGCTTTTCGACTGGCGCCTTGTAGTCGGGACCGACGCTGGCACAGCCAGCGGCGAGCAGGGCGGCGAAGATCGCCGTGTAACGGAACGGGGTATGCATCAGTGCTCTCCAGCGCCCTGCGCTTCAAGCGCAGCGTGTTCGCGGCGCAGGCGCCGGCGCTCGGCAGAGCGTTCGGTCCAGCCGCGGATGATGACGTAGAACAACGGGGTGTACAGCAAGCCGAAGAAGGTGACGCCCAGCATGCCGGCGAACACCGCCACGCCCATGGCATGACGCATCTCGGCGCCCGCACCATGCGAAGTGACCAGCGGCACCACGCCCATGATGAAGGCGAACGATGTCATCAGGATCGGGCGAAGGCGCAGCCGCGCGGCTTCCAGCACCGCGTCACGGCGCGACAGCCCACGGTCCTGCGCATCCTTGGCGAACTCCACGATCAGGATGGCGTTCTTGCAAGCCAGCCCCACCAGCACGATCAATCCGATCTGGGTGAAGATGTTGTTGTCGCCACCGGTAAGGAAGACACCGGAGATGGCCGAGAGCAGCACCATCGGCACGATCAGGATCACCGCCAGCGGCAGCGACAGGCTTTCGTACAGCGATGCCAGCACCAGGAACACCAGCAGCACGCACAGCGGGAACACCACGACCGAGGTATTGCCGGCCAGGATCTGCTGGTAGGTCAGCTCCGTCCATTCGTAGGACATGCCATTGGGCAGGTTGTCCTTGGCCAGCTTTTCCATCGCTGCCTGGGCCTGGCCGGTGGAGAACCCCGGTGCAGCGCCGCCATTGATCTCGGCGGTGGGGTAACCGTTGTAGTGCTGCACGCGGTCTGGGCCCACGCCCTGCTTCACGGTCACGAACGAACCCAGCGGTATGGCGTCACCGGCGGCGTTACGCGTCTTCAGGCGCAGGATGTCCTCCGGCTCGTGACGATACGACGGATCCGCCGACACGTTCACCTGGTAGGTGCGGCCGAAACGGTTGAAGTCGTTCACGTACAGCGAGCCCAGGTACGACTGCATGGTTTCGAAGACGTCGGTGAGGTCCACGCCTTCGGCCTTGGCTTTCTCGCGGTCGACGTTCGCATCCACCTGCGGTACCGATACCTGGTAGCTGGAGAACAACCCCGCCAGCGCGGGCGTCTTCTGGCTGGCGCCGATCAGGCCCTGCGTCTGCTTGTAGAGCTCCTGGAAGCCAAGGTCGCCACGATCTTCCACCTGCAAGCGGAAGCCACCGATGGTACCCAGGCCGTTCACCGGCGGTGGCGGGAAGATCGCGATGTACGCATCCTGCATCGCCGAGTACTTCTGCGTGAGCGCAGCCGTGATCGCACCGGCCGACAAGCTGGGGTCGCGACGCTCGTCAAACGGCTTCAAGGTCACGAACACGATGCCGGAGTTGGTGCTGTTGGTGAAACCGTTGATCGACAGGCCCGGGAAGGCCACGGCGCTTTCCACGCCCGGCTGCTTCAGCGCCACGTCGCTCATCCGGCGGATCACGCCTTCGGTGCGGTCCAGCGAGGCGGCATCGGGCAGCTGCGCGAACGACACCAGGTACTGCTTGTCCTGCGGCGGTACGAAGCCGGTGGGGACGTGGGCAAAGCCCGCGAAGGCCAGGACCACCAGGCCGGCGTACAGCACCAACGCGGCCGAGCCCTTGCCCAGCACGCGCTTGACGCCGCCAACATAGCCATTGGAGGCACGCACGAACAGCCGGTTGAACGGACGGAACACCCAGCCCAGGCCGCGCTCGAGCACGATGGACAGTTTGTCCTTCTTCGCGCCGTGGCCCTTGAGCAGGATCGCCGAAAGCGCCGGGCTGAGCGTGAGCGAATTGAACGCCGAGATCACCGTGGAGATGGCGATGGTAAGCGCGAACTGGCGATAGAACTGGCCGGTGAGGCCGCTTATGAATGCCGCCGGGATGAACACCGCGCACAGCACCAGTGCCGTGGCCACGATCGGCCCGGTCACTTCCTTCATCGCCGCCCGGGTAGCTTCCAGTGGAGGCTGGCCCAACTCGATGTGTCGCTCGACGTTTTCCACCACCACGATGGCGTCGTCCACCACGATGCCTATCGCCAGGACCAGGCCGAACAACGACAGCGCATTGAGCGAGAACCCGGCCAGGTACATCACCGCGAAGGTGCCGATCAACGATACCGGCACGGCGATCAACGGAATCACCGACGCACGCCAGGTCTGCAGGAACAGGATAACCACCAGCACCACCAGCGCGATGGCTTCGAACAGGGTGTGCACGACGGCGTCGATCGAACCACGCACGAAAACGGTGGGGTCGTAGACGATCTGGTAATCCATCCCTTGCGGGAAATCCTTCTTCAGCTCGACCATTTCGGCGCGAACCTGGTCGGAGATGTTGATGGCGTTGGAACCCGGGCGCTGGAACACCGGCACCGCCACGGCCTCCTTGTTGTTCAGCAGGCTACGCAGCGCGTAGCTGTTGGAGCCCAGTTCCACCTTGCCGACGTCACGCAGGTGGGTGACCGAGCCCTGCGGGTCGCTACGCACCACGATATCGAGGAATTCATCCTCGGTGGTGAGCCGGCCCTGCGTGTTGATGTTCACCTGGAAAGCGTTGTTGTTGGGTCCCGGCGGTGCGTTCAGGGCGCCGGCAGCGACCTGCACGTTCTGCTCGCGGATGGCCTTGATCACGTCGCCCGTGGTCATGTTGCGCGAGGCGAGTTTTTCCGGATCCAGCCACACGCGCATGCTGTATTCGCCGGCACCGAAGATCTGCACGTCGCCCACGCCATCCAGGCGCGCCAGCTGGTCCTTCACGTGCAACCGCGCGTAGTTGGACAGGTACAGCATGTCGTAGCGGTTATCGGGCGAGGTCAGATGCACGACCATGGTGAGGTCGGGCGAGCTCTTCTGCGTGGTCACGCCCAGGCGCTGCACTTCTTCAGGCAAGCGGGGCAGGGCCTGTGACACGCGGTTCTGCACCTGCACCTGGGCATCGTTCAAATTGGTGCCCAGGGCGAAGGTGACCGTCAGCGTCATCTGACCATCGCTTGTGCTCTGCGACGACGTGTACAGCATGTTTTCCACGCCCACGATCTGGGTTTCAAGCGGCGTGGCGACGGTTTCGGCGATCACCTTGGGGTTGGCGCCGGGGTAGCTGGCCTTGACCACCACGGTGGGCGGCACGACCTCGGGATACTCGCTGATCGGCAGCTTGAACAGCGAAATGCCGCCTGCGATGACGAGAAGCACGGAGAGGACGCCCGCCAGGATCGGGCGGTCGACGAAGAACTGGGCGATTTTCATGTCTGTGCCTTAGCGGCCGGCATCCGCGAGCGACGGGGATTTCGTCGTACGGTTGGCAACCTGCGGATCGGTGTCACTGCGACGGGAATCCATCGCGACGGTCTTGGGCGTCACTTCCACGCCGGGGCGTACGTGCTGCAGGCCGGATACCACAACGCTGTCGGCAGCCGTCAGGCCGTCGTCGACCACGCGCAGGCCGTCGACCAGCGGACCGGTCTCCACGCGGCGGTATTCGATCTTGCGATCCTTGCCCACCACGTAGACGAACTTGTTGCCAAGGTCGGTGCCTACGGCGCGGTCGTCGATCAGCGCGCGCGGACGGTTGCCGGCGCTACGCAGCTGGATGCGGGCGTACAGGCCCGGCGTGTAGGAGCTGTCGGCGTTGTCGAACACCGCGCGCAGGCGGATGGTGCCGGTGCCCGTGCGCAGCTGGTTGTCGACGAAGTCGATGTGGCCGGCATGCGGATAGCCCTGCTCGTCGGCCAGGCCCATGGAGACGTCAGGCGCATGGCCACGCTCGCGTCGCAAACGGTCGATCTTGAGGTAGGCCTGTTCATCCACGTCGAAGTAGGCGTACACCGGGTTCACGCTCACCACGGAAGTCAGCACGTCGTTCGGCGTCACCAGGTTGCCCGCGGTGATCAACGCGTTGGACACGCGGCCATCGATCGGCGCGCGCACCTCGGTGAACTCGCGGTTCAGCCGTGCGGAAACCAGTGCCGCACTGGTGGCCGCCACCTGCGATTGCGCGGTCACAGCCGCAGTCTGCTGGCGGTCGGCTTCTTCCTTGGACACGGCTTTCTGTTCGAGCAAGCGGCCGGCACGCGAGGCATTGGCCTGGGCTAGCGATAGTTCCGAGCGGGTCTGGGCAAGGTTGGCTGCCAGGCGATCGACCTCGGCCTGGTAGGGTCGGGGGTCGATACGAAAGAGCAGCTGGCCTTTCTTGACCAGCGCCCCCTCGGTGAATTCCACGGAATCCACGTAACCGCTGACCCGCGGGCGCAGCGCAATGGTGTCCACGGCTTGCAGCCGGCCGGTAAAGGAGGCGGCATCGTCCACCGGGCGCACCAATACCTGGGCAACGGTGACTTCAGGTGCCGGAAGGGCGGCCGCGGCCTGGGTGGGCGCCGGGCGTCCCAACCAGAAGGCCGATGCTGCCACCACCGCGGCCGCGGCCGTGGCGAATACGATCTTGGTCTTCATTTAACGTGCCCCAATGTTCTGGTCCGGAGAAATACCGGACCGGTCAGGTTAGTAACTGGGTCTTGCTCCGGCGGATAAAAGTCGGCGTAGAATCATTTGTCCTGTGACCAGCAGTCATCAATAGGCGAAGCGATGGAAGACTTTTCAGCGATTGCCGCGTTCGTACGCGTTGTCGAGGCCAAGGGCTTCTCGGCAGCCGCCCCAAAACTGGGTATGACCCCCTCCGGGGTGAGCCGGGCGATCGCCCGGCTCGAGGAGACCCTGGGTGTCAGGCTCTTCTTTCGATCAACCCGAGCCCTGCGTTTAACCGACGATGGCGGCGCGTTCTATGAACGATGCAAGCAGATCCTGATCGATCTGTCTGAAGCCACCGAGGCCCTGGGTGAATCGCGCTCATGCCCCTCGGGCAAGCTCCGGGTGGGCGTGGCGGTGTCCATCGGGCGCGCCGTGTTGATGCAGAACCTGGCCGATTTCGAGGAAAAGTACCCCGCGATCCGCCTGGACCTCTCCATGTGCGATTACCCCTACGACCTGAACGAAGAAGGCATCGATTGCGCCATCCGCATCGGCGACCTGCCCGATTCGAACCTGATCGCCCGCCGGCTGGGTTACCTGCGCAACGTGCTGTTCGCCTCGCCCGGCTACCTGGCAAAGCATGGCCGGCCCACCAGCATCGAAGACCTGCAGAAGCACCGCCTGATCCGCCATATTTCGCCCAGTACGGGCAAGCCCACGGCCTGGTGCCTGGAAACCAGCGAGGGCCGGATCGAGGTGGATTACGAGCCGCACATGATGATCAACGATGGTGAATCGGTGATCCAGGCCGCGGTGAACGACTTAGGGATCATCTACGCCCCGCACTGCATGGCTGCCGGCATGGTGGCCAAGGGCATGCTGGAAGTGGTGTTGCCGGAGCTGGTGTGCACCGGCTCCCCAGTGTGGATCGTCTATCCGCAGAAGCGGCACCTGTCCGCGCGCGTGCAGGCCTTCATCGGCTGGGTGGATGCGCTGTTCTCACGCACGAATGAGCCTGAGTGCGCGGTGTCCTTTGCCAAGGATCCACCTTCCGCCTATGCAGCCGAGGCGGCTGCAGCCGCCGCAAGGAAAGGGCGAACCGAAGCCACGACCGAGGAAGAGCCTGACATGGCGGTGGCCTGAGGCGTGGCCGATACGGACGTACTCACCGGGCGGCGCGCATTCATCCGTGCCGCCGGCACCGCCGTCGCCGCGCCTGTGCTTAGCTGCGGCGGTGGCGCCTTCGCGGCGGGTGCGTTTGCAGCCGTCGCGCCCAACGGCGGCAGCACCGCCGACGCGTCGTTCCGCAGCGTTGTGTTCCCACCACCGCCGCTGGCGAAGCAACCCTTCCAGCTTCTGCCCACTGGTGCGATCAAGCCAACCGGTTGGCTGCGACGTCAGTTGCAGGTGCAGGCCGACGGCCTGGGTGGGCACCTGGACGAGACCTGGCCGGATGTCGGCCCCGACAGCGGATGGCTGGGCGGCAAGGGCGAATCGTGGGAGCGCGGGCCGTATTTCCTCGACGGCCTGCTGCCACTGGCCTGGCAGCTGGATTCCGAGCCGCTGAAGTCGAAGGCGCGCCGCTTCATCGACTGGACGCTCGACCACCCCTGGCCTGACGGCATGTTCGGCCCGCGTGGCAACGACGACTGGTGGCCGCGCATGGTGATGCTGAAGGTGCTGACCCAGTTCCACGAGCTCACCGGCGATGCCCGCGTGATGCCGTTGATGACGAATTACTTCGTGCACCAATTGAAGGCGCTGCCGGCACGGCCGCTGCGCGACTGGGGTCGCATGCGCTGGCAGGACGAACTGGTGTCCGTGGTGTGGCTTTACAGCCGCACGAGCGATCCCCGCCTGCTGGAGCTGGCGAAGCTGCTGCAGGCCCAGGGCTACGACTGGCAGGGCATGTTCGCCAACTTCCCCTTCAAGGCGAAGGTGGATCCGGAGGCCATCAAGAAAGAGGCCGGTGCCGGTGATGCCTTCATGGAAGACATAGGGCTGCAGGTGCACGGGGTGAATAACGCCCAGGCGTTGAAGGCGTCACCGGTGTGGTCGCAAGTGTCAGGCAAGACCGCCGACCGCGAAGCCGTGCACCACCAGCTGGCCATGCTCGATCAGTACCACGGCCTGCCCAACGGCATGTTCTCGGCCGACGAACACCTGGCCGGACGCAACCCGTCGCAGGGCGTGGAGCTTTGTGCCGTGGTCGAGGCGATGTACTCGCTGGAACTGGCCCTGGCCATTACCGGCGACGCGGCCATCGGCGACCGCCTGGAGCGTATCGCCTTCAATGCCTTGCCCGGCACGTTCACGGACGACATGTGGGCGCACCAGTACGACCAGCAGCCCAACCAGGTGGAGTCGAGCCTGCACCGCCGGCCGTGGACCACCAATGGCCCGGAGGCAAACCTGTTCGGCCTGGATCCGCATTTCGGTTGCTGCACGGCCAACTTTCACCAGGGCTGGCCCAAATTCACCGCCAGCCTGTGGATGGCCACGGCCGATGGCGGACTGGCCGCTGCCGCCTATGCCCCTTGCGAGGTGGCGACGACGGTCCGTGGGGTTCCGCTAAGGCTCGAGCAAGCCACGGACTACCCGTTCCGACAGCAGGTAAGGATCACCCTGCATCCGGAATCGCCCGTCGCCTTCCCGCTGCGGCTGCGCATACCGGGCTGGTCGCCGCGTACGGCGATCAAGGTCAACGGCCAGTCCGTGGCCGCCGCAGCGCCCGGGAGCTTTGCCACGGTAGAGCGCAGCTGGAAGGCCGGCGATACGGTCGAGCTCGCCTTCGATGCCCACCCGGTGGCCGAAGCAGGCTTCAATGGATCACATAGTTTCACCTTCGGCGCCCTGGTCTTTTCCCTGCCTATCCGCGAGAACTGGGTGCGCTGGCGCAAACGCGGCCTGACCGCCGATTGGCAGGTGTACCCGGGCTCGCGCTGGAACTACGGCGTGTCGGCGGGCGCCAGGGCGGTTGCCAGCGAGCACGCCCTGCCCGTCTCGCCCTTTGCAGGGCCACCGCCGCTGACCCTCGCCGTCGAAGGCCGGCCGGTACCGGCATGGAAGGCCGAGGAGGGCGCTGCCGATCCGGTGCCCGCCCAACCGAAGGCCGCCGTCGATGAGCCGGCCACCATACTTACCCTGGTGCCCTACGCCGTGGCGAAGCTGCGAATCACCTCGTTTCCGGTGATTGCCTCACCTTCATAATTCTTCACTTGCCGAATCAGGCACTTCATTCGACGGCGTGGCCTGATGGCCGAAGCGGCAGTGGGCCGCGTGCCGACGGAGCCTCAAGTGATGAAGTTGCCTGCCCTGGTCTTTTCCCCCGTGCTGGCCTTTGCCCTTGCGGCGGCCGCGTACGACTCGCCCCCACCGCAGCGCCTGGACCCGGCACGCATCGCGGCCGTGGAGCCGAAGATCGCCGACAACACGTTCAAGGACATCACCAGCCTGCTGGTGGTCCAGGACGGCCGCACCGTGTACGAGCACTACTTCAACGGCAATGCCGCCGACACCCTCAACGACATCCGCTCGGCTTCGAAAAGCGTGACGGCGCTGCTGATGGGTGCAGCGATCGACCGCGGCCTGGTCAAGGGCGTCGACGCGAAGGTGTACGACTTCTTCCCCGAGTACCACGAGGCGGACGTGCGCAAGCGTGCCATCACCGTCGAAGACCTCATGACCATGAGTTCGATCTGGGAATGCGACGACGAGAACCAGTTTTCCACTGGTAACGAGGAGCGCATGTATGTCAGCGAGCGCTGGCTCACTTTCGCGCTGTCCCTGCCGGTGAAGGGCTTCGCACCGTGGATGACAAAGCCCGCGGAAAGCCCCTACGGGCGTGCGTTTTCATACTGCACGGCTGGTGCATTCACCGCTGGCGCCGTCGTCGAACGCGCTGCACACAAGCCCCTCTCGGCTTTCGCCGCCGAAGTACTGGAAAAGCCCCTGGGCATCAGCCACGTGCAATGGAATGTTTCCGCCGAGGGCATCGGCATGGGGGGCGGTGGCACCCGTTACTCCGCGCGCGACTTGGCGAAGATCGGCCAGCTCGCCCTGGACGATGGCCGCTGGCAGGGTCGGCAGGTGATACCCGCCGCGTTCATCCATTCGATGCTTACGCCGCATGCCCAGGCCAGGGAGGATGCCGAGTACGGTTACTTCTGGTGGCGCTTCCACTTCAAGGCGGCCGGGCACGAGTTCGTGACCTGGGCAATGGGGGGAAATGGCGGCAACTATGTGTTCGTGGTGCCCGAACTGCATCTGGTAACGGTGCTCACCAGCCACGCCTACAACAAGAGTTATGCGCACCCGCAGTCGCAGAAGATATTCACAGATTATGTGCTTAGCGCGACGGCGGCGGCAGGTCCGCCGGCCGCCAGCTCGCATTGAGCACCTCGGCGCGCTGGCGCGCGACATCGGCGGCGATCCGGTCCAGGGCATGGGCAAACCCCGGATCGCCCGCCAGCTTGATGAACAGCGGCGACACCTGCAGGTAAGCCTGGTCTCGGTAACCGGCGTCGATCGCGCGGTTGATCGCCGCCACCGCCGCTGTCTTGCGGTCGCGTGAGAGTTCAAGCACTGCCAGTTCCAGGTACTGCGATGGCCACGGCGTGCCGCCCGTCAGCTGATGGTTGAACTCGTCGATGCGTTCGGCGATCCACGCCGGGTCGACACCGGCCGCGGCGTAAATGCCTACCAGCGTGGTGGGCAGGCTGGCCAGGGGTCGCAGGCCCGCAGCATGCTGGAAGGCGGCGTCCGCGGCGACGCGGTCACCGCGTTGCAGGGCCAGTTCACCAGACAGTAAGTCCAGCTCGACGTGCGGGGTGTTCCGCCCCTGTGCTACCGCCAGTTCCGAGGTGGCCTGGGCGAAGCGGCCCTGCAGGAACAGCGAACGCGGCCAGGCCAGGTTCGAGAACACATTGTCGGGATAAAGCCGGAAGCTGCGTTCCAGGCGCATCTGCGCGTTGGCGGTGAAGCCGAGCAATTCCAGTTCGCGACCGATCTGCACTTCGCGGAAGCGTACCTTGCTGCCGTCGCCGCGCATCGACAGGTTCTCGTGCAGGGCTTGCGCCAGCAGGCCTTTCTCCTGGTGCAGGTAGGCCAGTGAAGCGCGCGTGGCGTCGTCGGCGGGATCCAGCTGCACGGCATGCGCATAGGCGGCCATGGCCTCGTCGATGCGGCCGGCGCAGTCCTGCGCATAACCCTTCGCCGACCATGCCGTGGCGCGGACCGGGTCGATGGCAAGCAGTCGGTTGGCCAGCTCCAGGCCGCGTTCGACGTCGTCGCGGTCGCCGTTGTAAAGGCAGGCGCGGGCGCTCATCGCGCGGCTCAGGCCCAGCATGGCGTCGCGGTCCAGCGGGGCTTGGTTCAGCGCATCGGTGTACAGCTCGATCGCGCGTTCGTTGTTGTCGCGCTGGCCGATTGCCGCGTAGTACGACGCACGCACCAACAAGGGGCTGCGTGGATCGGGCGGCGGCGTGCGTTCAGCCCGGTGCATCCAAACGTACGCCGCACAGGTGGCCGCGAACGCGCCGGCCACGCCCACCGCCAGCCACCAGGGCCACCGCCGCGGCGTGGTTTCCGGCAACAACGCCTCGCCCTCGATCCGCGGCATCGCCGCCAGCTGGTAGCCGCGTCCGCGTACCGACCGTATATAGCGTGGCTGCCGGCCTTCGTCTCCCATCGCCTGCCGAAGCAGCTTGATGCGCTGGGTCACGGTTTCTTCGCCCACCACTGCCGGCGCCCACACCTTTTCGATCAGCTCGTCGAAGCCGACCACGCGATCACCTTGCGCAAGCAGGAACGCCAGCAGGCGGAAGCTCAGTCCCGACACCGGAAGGACATCCTCGCCGCGCGTGACGCGCTGGCGTTCGGTGTCGATGCCAAGATCGAGCAGGCGGTACTGCATCAGCCACCGAACTTCAGGAAGGCCAGCAGGCCCACGCCAAGCACGATGCGGTAGATCGCAAAGGGCGTGAAACGATGGCTGCGGATGTAGCCCAGCAGCCACTTCACGGCGATAAAGGCGACCACCGCCGATACCACGAAGGCGACGCCGAGCGAGGTCCAGTTCTCATGCACGCCGTTGCCGTGGTGGAGCGTTTTGAAAAGTTCGTAGCCACTGGCGGCGTACATGGTGGGAATGCCCACCAGGAAAGAAAACTCCGTGGCTGCCGCGCGGTTGGTGGTGCCGGCCATCATCGCGCCGAAGATGGTGGCCATCGATCGCGACGTGCCGGGGAACAGCCCCGCCAGCATCTGCAGCAGGCCCACCACGATGGCGGTGCGCCAGGTGATCTCCGTGCGGTCGACGCTGCGGGCGGCCAACTGCTCGGCGGCCAGCATCCAGATGCCGCCGATCACCAGCGCCCAGGCGATCGGGCCGAGCGTCTCGGGCAGCCTGAAGCCCATCTTCACCGCAATGAAACCCAGTACCGAGGTGATCAGGAAGGCCACCGCGAGCTTGGCCAGATAGTCGCGGTTGGCGGGGTCGCGCCATTGCGAGACCAGTTCCCAGACCCGCCGCCAGTAGATGAAGGTGACAGCCAGGATCGCGCCGGCCTGGATCACCACGTTGAAGGTGTCCGACCGTTCGCCCAGCCATCGCTCGGCGATAAGCAGGTGACCGGTGCTGGAGATGGGGAGGAATTCGGTGATGCCCTCGATGATGCCGAGCAGGATGGAGTTGAGGAGGTCGCCCACGAAACGTTCCGGCAGGTAAGGGAAGCGGCCTAGCTTAAGGCCTTCGCGCCGCAAAGGGTTTCGCCCTGCGCTGCCGCGCGACATACTGGGGAGGCACGTCGTTGCAATGCCCCATAGTGGTGCAATCGCTGTGCAACGGCCCCGTCAAGTCATTGATGTACAAGAAGCTTGCGTTGGCACATCGATTGCTATGGACGCCCCATTCACCCACTAACCCGAGGTTTCGCCCCATGTCCTCCGTTGAAAACGTGCTTGACCTGATGCAGGAGCACGATGTCGAGTTCGTCGACTTCCGCTTCGTCGACGTGCTGGGCAAGCAGCACCACGTGACCTTCCCGGCCCATGCCGTGGATGCCGAGACCTTCGAGGACGGCAAGATGTTCGACGGCTCGTCGATCGCCGGCTGGAAGGGCATCAACGAGTCGGACATGGTGCTGATGCCCGACCCGGACTCCGCCTACCTCGATCCGTTCTCCCAGCATACGCAGCTGGTGCTTCATTGCGACGTGCTCGAACCCAGCACCATGCAGGCCTACGGCCGCGATCCGCGCTCCATCGCCAAGCGCGCCGAGGCCTACCTCAAGAGCACCGGCATCGCCGACACCGCGTTCTTCGGCCCGGAGCCTGAGTTCTTCATCTTCGATTCGGTCCGCTGGCAAAACGACATGGGCCGGGTGTTCTACGAGATCGGTTCCGAAGAAGCCGCCTGGAGCTCGCGCTACAAGTACGAGGGCAACAACACCGGCCACCGTCCCGGTGTGAAGGGCGGTTACTTCCCGGTAAGCCCGGTGGACACGCTGGGTGACCTGCGCGCGGACATGTGCAAGGTGCTCGAGTCGCTGGGCCAGGTGGTGGAAGTGCACCACCACGAAGTGGCCAATGCCGGCCAGTGCGAGATCGGCGTGAAGTTCAATACGCTGGTGAAGAAGGCCGACGAACTCATCACGCTCAAGTACGTGATCAGGAACGTCGCCCACCAGAACGGCAAGACCGCCACCTTCATGCCCAAGCCCATCGTGGGCGACAACGGCTCGGGCATGCACGTGCACCAGTCGCTGTCCAAGGGTGGCGAGAACCTCTTCGCCGGCGACCTCTACGGCGGCCTGTCGCAGACGGCGCTGTGGTACATCGGCGGTATCTTCAAGCACGCCCGCGCCATCAACGCCTTCGCCAATTCCTCCACCAACAGCTACAAGCGCCTGGTGCCGGGCTTCGAGGCGCCGGTGATGCTGGCCTATTCGGCCCGCAACCGCTCGGCCAGCTGCCGCATCCCGTATGTGTCCAACCCGAAGGGCCGCCGCATCGAACTGCGCTTCCCGGATCCGGTGCAGTCGGGCTACCTCACCTTCACCGCGCTGATGATGGCGGGGCTGGACGGCATCATCAACAAGATCGACCCGGGTGCGCCGTCCGATAAAGATCTTTACGACCTGCCGCCGGAAGAAGAGAAGAACATCCCGCAGGTGTGCTCGAGCCTCGACTCGGCCCTCGATGCGCTGGACAAGGACCGCGATTTCCTCAAGGCCGAGTCGAGGCTCGAGCACGGCGTCTTCACCGACGACTTCATCGACAGCTACATCGCGCTGAAGATGCAGGAAGTCACCCGCTACCGCGCCAGCACGCATCCGCTGGAGTTCCAGATGTATTACGCGATCTGATCCTTAAGGGTTAACGCCCATAAGGTCGCCAAATGCCTTGCTGGTGCCTTGGTTTTCAAGGAATCTCGCCAGCAAGGCTTTTTTGCGTCCGCACGTTGGGAAAAAATCAACGACCATGCCGGTTTCCTGGGACACCGGTCTGCAATCTGCGTAAATTAGATCCCCAACCGGCAAACAATGTCCGCAAAGCAAAGGAGTGCACATGACCGAGGGCAAGGGTGAACTGATCCTCTACCGCACCGAGGACGGGCAGACTGACATCCACCTGCGCGCGGCCGATGGCACCGTCTGGCTTACCCAGGGTGAAGTGGCGGAGTTGTTTGAGACCACCAAGCAGAATGTGAGTCTGCACATCCGCAACATCTTGAAAGAGGGAGAGTTATCGGCTGAAGGAACTGTCAAGGATTCCTTGACAGTTCAAACTGAAGGCCGTCGTCAGGTCAGTCGACCTGTTCAGCTTTATAGGCTCGACCTGATTCTGGCAATTGGTTTCCGCGTGCGATCCCTGCGCGGAAGCCAGTTTCGCCGCTGGGCTGGTTCCACCTTGGAGGAGTACCTGGTCAAAGGCTTCGTGCTAAACGACCTGCGCCTGAAGGATGCCGAACGAGCCGACTACTTCGACGAGCTGCTGCGCCGCATTCGTGACATCCGAAGCTCGGAAAAGCGTTTCTACCAAAAGCTGCGCGACCTGTTCAAAATCAGCAGTAGCGATTACGACGGCACCGTGCAGACGGCCAAGACCTTCTTCGCCACAATCCAAAACAAGCTGGTGTTCGCGATTACCGGGCGTACGGCAGCGGAACTAGTCGTGGAGCGTGCCAATCCCAACGCAACCAACATGGCGTTGACCCATTGGTCTGGCGACCGGGTTCGCAAGTCGGATGCAGTGGTCTCAAAGAATTACCTGGGTCCCGACGAGCTCGATCAACTCAATCGATTGGTTACGATGTTCCTGGATTTCGCCGACGACCGCGCCTCCCGCCGCATCGAGACTCGAATGGCCGATTGGATCACACAGACTGATCGTTTCCTGAGTTTCAACGAACGCTCGTTGCTCACCGGTTCTGGCCGAATCTCCCGCGAACGGATGGAAGCCCTGATTAGCGAGCGCTACGCCACCTTTGATGCCCGGCGCCGAGCCATCGAGGTGCAGGCCTCCGAGCAGGAAGCCGACGAAGAACTGGAACAGCTGCAGGCGCAAGCAACGCGGCTGACATCCGGCAAGGACACAGACAAACCTTAATCCAAGAACAGAACTGTCCTTGTCCAGAAGATCCGGAATTTCTGCCACACCCTCCGCGACGACGTGATCTATCGCGCGCCATTAAGTTATTGAATCCCCGGCCGATACCGCTACTATCCAGCCACGCCTGAAGTGGCGCTTGCAGGGGTTCAACAGATGGGTTTGGCCAGGCGCATCGCCGGAGCGGTGTTCGTGCTGTTGTTGCTGGTGATGGGCATGGCTGCGTGGGGCCGTTTTCGCGCACCCAGCGCCGCCGAGCGCGATGCGCTGGAATTGCTACGCCTGGACTCCACCCCGTTGCCGGCGAAGAACGCCTGGCATGCCCTGTGGCTGCTCGATTACGTCATTCCCGCGGGTGAGCGCGAGGCGGTGTACGACCAGGATCTGGCCCAGTTGCGTGACCGCGCCGCCGCGGTACACGCGGGCAAGCCCGTACCGCCGTTCCGCAAGGCAGCCGATAGCCAATACGGCGCTTTGCCCAAGCTCACCGACGACGACCGCTCGGCGATCTGCCGCCCGGTTTCCCAGTGCCTGGCGCAGGTGCGGACCCATCCGGAGGCCACGCGCCTGGTGCTGACCCGCCATGCCGCCCGATTGGCCGCCATCGCAGGCCTGGCGGGCATGGACTATCTCTGGAACGACATGCCGCCGGTAACGGGGGCGCCGGGTCCCGACATTGGCGACGTGCAGGCGCTCTGGCTTACCGCGGCAGCCTCGGACTTCGTCGAGGGCCGGCAGCAGGAGGGCCTGGCCCAGGCCTGCACCAGCGCGCTGACCATGCGCCGCCTGCACATCGGTAGCAACGACGCGCTCGGCTCGGTGATCACCGCACGCTGGGCCATCGAGGCCGGTGGCCTGGCCATGGACATGCTGGCGCATATGCCGGGCGACGCCCCGGTACCCGCTACCTGCGCCACGGCGTTCGCGCCGCCCACCGACGCCGACGTAAATTTCTGCGAAGTTTCACGCGCGATGTGGCGCGGCAGCTTTGGCAGCATGGAGAACTTCCCGGTAATCAGCCATGGCACAGGGGGCGACGCCTGGTGGTTGCTCAGCCGCGACCAGACGCGCCGGCTGGCGGCGCCTGCGTTCGTGACCGCATGCAAGGCTGACGTCCGGGCGGCGGAACTGGCCGATGCGCGCCTGGCCGATGCCCTCCAGCCCCAGCCCACACCCGATTTCATCGACCGGATCGGCAATGTCCAGGGCGTGGACCTGGCCCTGGCTGGCGTGCCGAATTTCGTGCCGTACCTGCGGCGCAGCCAGGATTATGCCGCCACCTTGCGCATGTTCGGCACCGCGCTCTGGCTGCGAACCCTCAAGGGTGACTACCGCACCCTGGCCACCCGCGTGGCCGCGCGGCCGACCAGCCTCAATCCGCCGGGTTCGCGGACGATCAAGGCCGGTCCCGACGGGATCAGCCTGGAAATGGACCTCTACGCGCCTGCCGATGGCGAGCATCTGACCACGGTGCCCCTGCCGGTCCCCGCATCCTGATCTTGCAATGCCCCGGCATGCCGCCATCTGACGGGGCATGACTTCCTATTCCGTTCTCGACCTCTCCCCCATCATCAAGGGCGGCAGCGCCAGCGATGCCCTGAATAACAGCCGCGACCTGGCGGTGCACGCTGAAGCCTGGGGCTACAAGCGCTTCTGGCTTGCCGAGCACCACAACATGGCGGGCATTGCCAGCGCGGCCACGTCGATCGTGATCGCCCACGTGGCCGCGGCCACCTCGACCATTCGCGTCGGTTCCGGCGGGGTGATGCTGCCCAACCATGCGCCGCTGGTGATCGCCGAGCAGTTCGGCACGCTCGAGGCGCTATTCCCCGGCCGCATCGACCTGGGGCTGGGGCGTGCACCGGGCAGTGACCAGCTCACCGCGCGCGCCCTGCGCCGGGAATTGGGTGCCAGCGACGAGCGATTCCCCGAGGACGTTGCCGAACTGCAGCAGTTCCTGGGCGAGCCGCATCCGCTCCAGCGCGTGCGCGCGG
>Ga0193716_1001055_pt1 | contig 16379 bp, 13 predicted proteins | sample U2c1metaG_FD_145901 | JGI IMG/M metagenome (GOLD analysis project Ga0193716, IMG submission 145901) | Soil microbial communities from a riparian zone of the East river system, Colorado, United States - U2c1 | ecosystem: Environmental > Terrestrial > Soil > Riparian zone | place: USA: East River...
CGCCAGGTCCGGAATGTCTGGAGGTCCGGCAGCATCGGCAGTGAATGCATTAGGGCGATCGGCTCTCTCAAAGCAGCACCAGCTATAGCCCGGCTTCGCGTCCCGGCGACAGCCTTATTGATTGGCGCGCTCGAACTGGCGCAGCAGGCGATTGCCACGCTCGACGGCGGCATCCAGCGCCGCCTGCGCCGATTTCTTGCCGCTGAAGGCCTGCTCCAGCTCTTCGTCAATGACGTCGCGGATCAAGACAAACGATCCGAGCCGAACACCCTTTGAGTTCTCGGTCGGCGCTTTCAGCGTGATCTGCTCGATCGAGATCGCCGCGCCGGGGTTACGTTCGTAGAAACCCTGCGCGCGGCTCAGGTCGAACGCCGCCCGGGTCACCGGCAAATAACCGGTGTTCTGATGCCAGGCCGCTTGAACCTCGGGCTTGGACAGGAATGCAAAGAATTTGGCGACGCCCCGGTATTCGGGCTGGGGCCGATCACGCAGCACCCACAAGGTCGCGCCGCCGATGGTCGAGTTTTGCGGTGCGCCCGCCACATCGGGCCAATATGGCAACATGCCGTAGCCCACCTCGAACTTCGAATTGGTCTTGATGTCGGCGCGTGTTGCGGAGGAACCGATGAAGATGGCGCATTCGCCGTTCTGAAACCGCGGCTCCGACGTGGTCGCCCGGCCGCTATAGTCGAAGACCTTGTCGACCTGCCATTTCGCGAGTTGCGCGATGTGCCGCACCATCACCGGATTATTGAAATTGAGCTGCGCATCGAGCCCATCGAACCCGTTGGCCTTGGTCGACATCGGCAAATCGTGGAAGGCTGAGAAATTCTCGACATTGATCCACGACGGCCATGACGTCGTAAAACCGCACACGGCGCCCGCCGACCGCAATTTTATCGCCGCCGCGCCGAGTTCGGGCCAGGTCCTGGGCGCAACCTCGGGATCGAGGCCGGCCTGCCTGAACAGGTCCTTGTTGTAGTACAGGATCGGCGTCGAGCTGTTGAACGGAAATGACAGCATATTGCCGGCGACATCGGTGTAGTAGCCGGTCACGGCGGGAAGATAGGCGGCGGGCGAAAACGTCTCCGATTCATCGCGCATCAGTTCGAAGACCGGGTAGATTGCGCCTTTCGCCGCCATCATGGTTCCGGTCGCGATTTCGTTAACCTGAACGATGGCGGGCTGGCTGTGCGAGCGAAAGGCAAAGATCGCCGCATTCACGGTCTCGGAGTAATTGCCCTTGTAGCTCGGCACGATCCGGTATTCGGATTGCGAGGCGTTGAAATCTGCCGCTAACTTATCCAATTGCCGACCGAGCTCGCCCGACATGGCATGCCACCAGGCGATGTCGGTGAGGGCCTGGGCCGGATATGCAAAGGTGACCGCCGCCATCACGGCAGCGAGCTGCAAAAATCTCAGAGCCGAATTCACGATAAAACCAATCTGTCCACCGCGCCTGAAAAATCGTCCTTGCAAAATCATCTTGGGCGGCGCGCCCTCATAGAGCCCCGTCGCGGCGGTTGCAATCCGGCAAAAAGTCGCCCCCGCAGCGCACAATTGCCGGTTTTTGGCGGTCCCGGCAGGATAGCCATTTTGCGCCGGCCTCTGCTAAATTGATTGAACCTTTTTCCCCGCCCGTCGACTCCCTTCCTAAGAGGTTTAAGTTGCCTGTGTACAGCCGCGCCAGCCTTTGGCGGATTACACCAATCGTTGTCGCGCTGTTTCTGACGGCCGCCTCAACGGGAGCGGTCGCGCGCGAAATTCGCGCCGTGCATGCCGCCATCAGTCCCGATCGCATCCAGGCGAAGCTGACCGGCCAATCATCGGCGATGGTGCCGTTTTCATTGCGCTCCACCGCCAGCCGTGGAGTGAGTTGACGTTGCGAACATCCCGGCCATACGACGCTGCAGAACGCCCGGCGTGGTTCGTCGCCCGGGCGCGCGTACGTATCGTTGGGCTGCTGCGGGCGATACCGATCCGCTGGCGCATCCTCTCGATTGCGGCGCTGAACTCGGCGGTCGTCGTGGTGCTGGCCGCCATGATCTGGAACGGCGCCCAGGTGCTCGGCTCGGCCTGGGACGACGTCCGCCAGGTGCGCGAGTCCGACAAGATCCTGGCCTTGCTGGAGAGCGAGACCAGCCGGCTGCAGAACCTGATCCATCGCTACATCAACCAACCCAGCCCGGAGTTTTTCGCCGAAATCCTGCTGTTGCGCGAAGCGGTGCTGGGCACACTGACCACGCGGGCGTCGACCGACCCGATCCTGTCCGGATCGGTCGATGAGCTCGAACGCGTCACCGAGCGTTTCCTCAACGGCTTCGGCGAACTGCGCACCGTGCAGGCCGCCATCTCGAAAACCTATGAAGAGCAGGTGCTGACCCCGGCCCGCGACATGGCCGGACTTTATTCGATCATCGAGGGCGCCACAGGGCATCGCGACGCCCCGATCTGGCCGGAACTTGGCAAATCCCGCGAAGCCTTTACGGCCATGCTGGTCGCCGCAAATTCGTATTATTTCTCGTTGGCGACGGCGTCAGCCGAGGAGGCCCGGCGCAATCTCGATATGATCGAGAAAACCTTGCCTGTGATGTCCGGCCTCGCCGACAACGACCTGCAGCGCATGGCGCTGCAGAAGCTGGCGAGCCGGACCGAGACCTTGCGGGAAGGCCTCGCGAAGCTCTCGGAGCAGCTTGCGAGCCGGACCGAGCTGTTGCGCAACAGCATCGACGCCAGCCAGGCCGAAACCATCGGCGCAATCGACGAATTGTCGATCAAGATGCACCAGCGCGAACAGAAGGCGCAGGAGACTTTCGATCGGACGCTGTCCGACATCTCCCGCAGAGTGCTGTCCATTGCGGTGATTTTTCTCGGCATCATCGTCACCGTGGGCGTGCTGATCGCGCTGAGCATCCGGTTGCCGCTGTATCAGATCATGTCGGCGATGCAGGCGATCACCTCGGGAGATTTCGACCGCAAAGTCCAGGGAACGGCGGCCCGGGACGAAGTCGGCGCGATGGCCCGCGCGGTGGAAGTCTTCCGCGAGAACGCCATTGCCAAACGCGAGACCGAAGACGAGTTGCGCACCTCGAAGGAAAAGGCCGAAGATGCCCTGCTCGAACTGCGCGCCGCCCAGCAGAACCTGATCGACGCCGAACGGCTGGCGGCGCTTGGCGGGCTGGTCGCGGGCGTCGCCCACGAGGTGAACAATCCGATCGGCATCAGCCTGACCGTGGCGTCCAGTTTCGCCCGCCGTGCCGAAATGTTCGAGGCCGAGCTGAAATCCGACGGCCAGTTACGGCGGTCGCAGCTCGAGGACTTCGTCCGGAGTTCGCGCGACGCCGCCCAGCAATTGGTGGCGAACCTGTACCGCGCCGGCGAGTTGATTCAGTCCTTCAAACAGGTCGCCGTCGACCGATCGCATGCCGAGCGCCGGCAGTTCAGCCTGGGCGAATCGACTGACCAGATCATTGCCAGCCTGCGGCCGGTCCTGAGGAAGGCCGCGATCTCGCTGTCGGTCGACGTGCCCGAAGGCCTCATGATCGACGGCTATCCGGGGTCGTATGGGCAGATTCTGACCAATCTCTTCCTTAACGCGGTCAATCACGCGTTTGCCGACGGGCGTTCCGGCACCATTTCGATCTCGGCAAGGCCACGCGGCCAGGACGACGTCGAGATCATCTTCGCCGACGACGGGGCCGGAATGACGCCCGATGTGCAGCGGCAGGCATTCGACCCGTTCTTTACCACCCGCCGCAACGAAGGTGGCACCGGGCTCGGCCTGCATATCGTTTATAATCTGGTTACCCAGCAGCTCGGCGGCCGCATGATGCTGGACTCAAGGCTGGGACAAGGCACTACATTTCGCATTATCATGCCCAAGACCGCCAAAGGCGGCCAAGGAACTGCAGACACGACCGCGGACCAAACCGCAGACGCAACAAGTGACGGAATCTCTCAATGGCCGAACAGGACGATGTCCTCCACCTGATCGACGATTCCGGAACCGTTCCGGAGGTATCGACCGCACGCAAATGGAAGGTCGCGGTCATCGACGACGATCAGGCCGTGCATGAAGGCACCCGGTTTGCGCTGAGCGACTACAGCCTCAACGGCCAGACGCTGGAAATCCTGTCGGCCTATTCGGCGGCCGAAGGCCGCGTCCTGATGCGCGAGCACCCCGACATCGCCGCCGTGCTGCTCGACGTCATCATGGAGACCGACGCGGCGGGCCTCGATCTCGTCGAGTACATCCGGAACGAAATCAGGAACGAAACCGTCCGCATCATCCTGCGCACCGGACAGCCGGGCCAGGCGCCGGAGCGCCGGGTCATCGTCCAGTACGATATCAACGACTACAAGGCCAAGACCGAGCTGACCGCGGACAAGCTGTTCACCTCGCTGACCGCGGCGCTGCGCAGCTATCAGCAGCTCGAGCGCATGGTGCAGACCCGCCGCGGGCTGGAAATCATCATCGATGCCGCCTCGACGCTGTACGACTTCAAATCGATGCAGCGCCTCGCCGAGGGCGTGCTGACCCAGATCGCCTCGCTGTTGAATGTCGATTGCGCCGGCATTCTCGTGCTGCGCGATGGCGGCATGATCGGCGACGATTTTTCGGTACTGGCCGGCTCCGGCTGCTACAGCCGCTTCATCGGCACCGCCGGATCCCGATCGCTCGACGCCGATCTGCGCTCGATGGTGGAAGCCGCCTTCAGGCGGCGCAAGCATGAATTCGTCGACCACCGCTCCGTTCTCTATGTCCGCACCGGCAGCGGGCGCGAGGTCGTCGTGCTGCTGCAGGCGGAGCGAGAACTGTCCGAGACCGACCGCTCGCTGGTCGAGATTTTCGGCAGCCGGCTTTCGATCGCCTTCGACAACGTCATTCTCTATCAGCAGCTGCACGAAGCCAACACCCAGCTCGAGGACCGCGTCGCCCAGCGCACCCGCGCGCTGATGCAGGCCAATCGCAGGCTGTCGGCGCAGTGGTTGCGGCTGCAGCGCGCCAATGGCTTCAAGAACGAGATTCTCGGCACGGTCGCGCATGATTTGAAGAATCCGCTCGGGGTCATCCTCGGCCGTACCGAAATGCTGACCGAACTGATCGGTGCCGGTTCTTCCAAGGAAAGCGTTACCGCCCAGGTCGACCACATTCGCGACGCCACCAAGCGGCTGACCTTGATGGTCGATCACCTGATCTCGGACGCGATGGCCGATGCCTTCGACATCACGATCCGCCGCGAACCGGTCGATGTCGCAGCGCTCGTCAACGAGGTCGCCGACGCCAACCAGCCTTCCGCCACCAACAAGCAGCAGACCATCGCGGTGTCGGCGCCGCCGAATTTCGTCACGATGTGCGATGCCGACCGGATGCGGGAAGCGATCGACAATCTCATCAGCAACGCCATCAAATACTCGCCGATCGGCGGCCAGATCAGCGTGGTGGTGAGCCGTGACAAGAACAACACCGTTATCCGGATCGCCGACCAGGGCGCCGGCCTGTCGCCCGAGGATCTCGGACGGTTGTTCGGCCGCTTCCAGCGGCTGTCCGCCAAACCCACCGCCGGCGAAAGCTCGACTGGCCTCGGCCTGTCGATCGTCAAGCGCATCATCGACATGCATGGCGGCCAGGTGACGGCGGACAGTGCCGGCCCCGGCCAGGGATCGACCTTCACCGTCGTATTGCCCGCGACCGAGGTGTCATGATGACCCAAAGTCAGCACATCTTCATCGTCGACGACGAAGCGCCGGCCCGCGAAATGGTCGGCGATTATCTCAAGATGCACGGCTTTGCCGTAACGCTGTGCGATGGCGGCAAGAGCCTGCGCGCCGCGATCGAGGTCAACGTACCCGATCTGGTGGTGCTCGATCTGAACATGCCGGAGGAAGACGGGCTTTCGATCATCCGCGACCTCAAGAGCCGCATCAACGTCCCCGTCATCATGCTGACGGCGACCGCAAGCCCGATCGACCGCGTGGTCGGGCTGGAACTCGGCGCCGACGATTACATCGCCAAGCCCTGCGAATTGCGTGAATTGATGGCCCGCGTCCGCTCGGTACTGCGGCGGAGCGCGCCGCCGGTGAAGGCGGTGGCAGCCCCCGAGGCCGCCGGCGCCAAGGCAACCAAGGACCAACTGGTTCGATTCGGCACCAAATGGCTTGATCTGGAGGCGCAGGCGCTGCGCGACGACGAGGGCAATGAGCATCCGCTGACCGCCTCGGAATTCGGCCTGCTCAAGGTGTTCGCGGCCAATCCCAAACGGGTGCTGTCGCGGGAACGGCTGCTGGAACTCGCCAATGCGCGTGACAGTGAGGCGTTCGATCGTGCCGTCGACCTTCGAATCATGAGAATCCGCCGTAAAATCGAGCTAGATCCGACCAAACCGGCCGTTATCCGCACCATCCGGGGCGGCGGATACCTGTTTTCGCCCTCGGGCGACAAGGCGTAGCGGCGGCCAGACGGGAATCTGGCCGGGCCAAACGCAAATACGCGGCAGGATTTTGCGGATTTGTCTACCTCCGTAATTTCACGATCATTGAAATTACTCGATTTTTTGCTCGGATTGTTTCGTCGGGCGGATGGCGACGAAACAATTCTCCTCCCCACGAAACCATTTTATGCTGTTGGCGCAGACATCCCGAAACGTTCGCTGACTATCAATTTCCCAACGAGGCGCCGCCAAGCGGCGATCACCGGGAGCCTGTCATGCCGAACGTCATTGCCATCAACGCCGCAGCCCGCCAGAGCATCATCGCCGCCCAGGCGACCTCCGATGAAATGCTGCTCGAAGGCATTGCCGAAGGCGGCCGTACCGCCATGCACATCCTCTACTGCCGGCACAATGTGCGGGTGTATCGTTTCATCCTGCGGATCGTGCGCGACACCACGATGGCCGAAGATCTGGTCAGCCAGGTGTTCCTCGACGTGTGGCGCACCGCCGCCCAGTTCGAGGGCCGCTCGCAGGTCTCGACCTGGCTATTGTCGATCGCCCGCTTCAAGGCGCTGACCGCGCTACGCCAGCGCCGGCACGAAGACATCGACCAGGACGACGTGCTTGAGATCGCCGATCAGGCCGACACGCCGGAAGCTTCGCTGGACCGCAGCAACACCAGCGCCATCCTGCGCGCCTGCGTCGCCAAGCTGTCGCCGGCGCACCGCGAGATCATTAACCTGGTCTATTATCACGAGAAGTCGGTCGAAGAGGCCGGTGCGATCATCGGAATTCCCCAGAGCACGGTCAAAACCCGGATGTTCTATGCCCGCAAGCAGCTCGCTGAACTGCTGAAATGCGCCGGCGTCGACAGCCTGGCCGCATGAAATCGATCAGTGGCGTCGTGAAACAAATGAAACAGTTCACGACATCACCCGGAAAAATGTCGCGGCTATATCGATAACCATCGAATTTGCTTCTTCCTCCCAAGAACCTCCAACGACCCGGACGGGATGCCCCCCTCCGGGTCGCTCTGTATTTGGCGATGTGATTTTTTCGAGCCTGACGTGAGCGGCCAACCTCCGAAGCTTAAGGCTTTTGAGACACTTTCCTGACAATCGACGGCCTGTAAAAATCGAGCCATTCCAGCCACGTATCATCCGATCCGGTCCGGATTGCTTGCCATCGCGCCACGGGTGCGATTTGATGGTTTTAGTGATTTCGCAAACGATGATACATAGCCGGCTGGGGCGCACAGGAGAGGTTTGCATGACCAAGTTTCGGCACCTGATCTGGATCACGACCGCAGCGATCGGCGTGATGCTTTCGGTCTCGCCAGGTTTCGCCCAGCAGCCCGATCGCGGCGACCAGCCGGGGCTTATTCCGGATGATTCCGTGGAGTTGGCCCCGGAATTCCAGAAACAGATGGTTTACTACCGCACCACCGAACCGGCCGGCACCATCATCATCTCGACCGCAGAGCGGCATCTTTATCTGATCGAGGGCAACGGCCGCGCATTGCGCTACGGCATCGGCGTCGGACGCGATGGCTTTCAATGGCAGGGAATGGTGAACATCACGAAAAAGGCGGAGTGGCCGGACTGGACGCCGCCGCCGGAAATGATCGCGCGTCAACCCTATCTGCCCCGCTTCATGGCGGGCGGCCCCGGCAACCCGCTCGGCGCCCGCGCGATGTATCTCGGCACTACGGTCTATCGCATTCACGGCACCAACCAGCCGGACACCATCGGCACCGCGATCTCCTCCGGCTGCTTTCGGCTCGTCAATGCCGACGTCGCCGACCTCTACGGCCGCGTGCCCGTCGGCACCAAGGTGATTATCCGGCAGAAGCCGGAGCTGTAATCGCGTCGCCGCTTTCACATCCGATTCATTTTCCTCCATTGATTGGCGAGATAAATCATGCGGACATTCCGAGGCGGCCTCCTGATCGGGCTCGCAATCGCGTTTGCGATCGCGGCCGCCGCCGTCACCTATGAACGATATGATACGCGGACGCTGAAGCGGACGATCCGGCGCGGCGAGGTGCTGTGCGGCGTCAATACCGGCCTGCCCGGCTTCTCGATTCCCGACGACAAGGGCAACTGGACCGGGTTCGATGTCGATTTCTGCCGCGCGGTAGCTGCCGCCATCTTCGACGATCCGAAAAAGGCCAAGTTCGTTCCGCTCGACGCCAATGAGCGCTTCAAGGAATTGCAGAACCGCAAGGTCGACATTCTCTCCCGCAACTCCACCTGGAGCATGTCGCGCGAGACTTCCTACGACCTGTATTTCCCGGCCGTCTCCTATTATGACGGCGAAGGTTTCATGCTGCCGAAATCACGCAATATCGATTCCGCGCTGGCGCTCGACGGCAGCAAGGTCTGCGTTCAGGACAATACGACCACCAAGCTCAACCTCGCCGACTATTTCCGCGCCAACAATATGAAATACCAGGAGATGAAGTTCGAGAAGCTGGACGATGTCGTCAAGGCCTATGACAGCGGCAAGTGCGACACCTTCACGGCCGACGTCTCCCAGCTTTACGCACTGCGGCTGAACTTGTCGAAGCCCGGCGATAACGTCATCCTGCCGGATATCATCTCCAAGGAGCCGCTGGCGCCGGTGGTGCGCGAGCGCGACGACGACTGGATGCTGATCGTGAAGTGGACGCTTTACGCGATGATCAATGCCGAAGAGCTCGGCATCACCTCGCAGAATATCGACGAAGCGCTGAAGTCGAAAAAGCCCGACGTGATGCGGCTGGTCGGCACCGAAGGCTCCTACGGAGAAGATCTCGGCCTGACCAAGGACTGGGCCGTCCGCATCATCCGCCACGTCGGCAATTATGGCGAAGTCTATGAGCGCAATGTCGGCGCCGGTTCGAAGCTCGGCATCCCCCGTGGCCTGAACCAGCTCTGGAGCGCCGGCGGCATCCAGTACGCCCCGCCGATCAGGTAGGCTGGGTAACGGCGGCCATCCTTCGAGACGCGCGCAAGCGCGCTCTTTCTTGCGCGCCTCGAAGGGCGACGGAACCGGCGGTTCAATAACTCTTCATTCTCGCCAACTGGTCGGCGTGGAAATTGCTATCGCCGAACAATTCCTGGCACACCCGCGCGCGCTTCATGAAGAAGCCGATGTCGAACTGGTCGGTCATGCCCATGCCGCCGTGCATCTGCACGCCTTCCTGCACCGCCAGCGTCGCGGTTGAACCGGCGCGCGCTTTCGCGACGGCGACCGCGGCACCGGCTTTCTCGAAATTACCGTCGAGTGCCTGCAGCGCCTTGAGCACGGCGGCGCGGGTGATTTCGATCTCGATATAGAGCTCGGCGGCCCGGTGCTGCAGCGCCTGGAATTCGCCGATCAGTTTGCCGAATTGCTTGCGCTCCTTCAGATAGCCAACGGTGCGGCCGAAGACTTCTTCGCTGAGGCCGACCATTTCCGAGGCCACTGCGCCACGGCCGATATTGAGCACGCCTTCCAGCAAAGCGCCGCCTTGGTCGACTTCGCCGAGTACACCGTCGGCATTGACCTCGACATTGTCGAACACGATCCGCGCAGCGTTGTGCGAATCGACCATCGCCGTGCGCTCGGTCGCGATGCCCTTGGCCTTGGGATCGACCAGGAACAGCGTCAGTCCGTTGTGCTCGCCCGCGACGCCCGCGGTGCGGGCCGCGACAATCAGGAGATCGGCGGTGTGGCCGTCGACCACGAACGCCTTATCGCCGGAAAGCTTGAAACCGTTGCCGGAGCGCACCGCCTGCATTTTGGTCTGCAGCGGACGATGCTTGGCGCCCTCGTCGATCGCGAGCGCGGCCAACAGCGATCCGTCGGATATTTTCGGCAGATAGTGCGACTTCTGCGCGTCGCTGCCGCCGCGCGACAGCGCCGAGGCGGCCAGCACGGCGGTCGACAGAAACGGCGACGGCATCAAGGTGCGGCCGATTTCCTCCATCACGACGCCCGCTTCGACGCAGCCGAGGCCGCTGCCGCCGAACTGCTCCGGCACCAGGAGCCCGGAAAATCCCATCTCGACGAAGGCGCGCCACACCTCGCGGGAAAAGCCCGTGGCGTCCTTGCTGTCGCGCAACTGCCGCAGATGCGACACCGGCGCCTTGTCGCTGATCAAGCCGCGCGCGCTGTCGCGGAGCATCGATTGTTCTTCGGTGAGGACGAGGGCCATGGGAGGATTTCCGATAACGCTGGTGTTGAAACGAACGAGGTTAAGTTAGTCAGACACACCCTGCCTCATGGTGAGGAGGCGCTCTTGCGCCGTCTCGAACCATGAAGACGTTTTGGCTCATCCTTCGAGACGCGGCCAAGCAGCCGCTCCTCAGGATGAGGCTTTGCTCAAGCCCCCGGCAGATCGAGAATCCGCTTGGCCACGATGCCGAGCATCACCTCGGAGGTGCCGCCTTCGATAGAATTGGCCTTGGTACGCAGCCAGGCGCGCGGGCGGGCGCCGCCTTTCGAGCGCTCGCTCTCCCATTCCAGCGCATCGATACCGCCGGCCGACATCAGGATCTCGTAGCGGCGCTTGTTGAGCTCGGTGCCGTAATATTTCATCGCCGAGGAAAACGCCGGATGCGATTGACCGGCCTTGGCCAGATCGACCGCGCGCTCGGCGGCCGCGGCCAACGCCGCCTCATCGATCTCGAAGGTCGCGATCTGCCCGCGCAGCATCGGATCTTCCAACCGGCCCTGTTCGTCGGTCCCAATGGAGTCGGCGGCGACCTGTCCGAGCGGCCGGCCGACGCCGCGCTCGCCCATGCCCGAGATCATCGCACGCTCATGCTGCAGCAGATATTTGGCGACATCCCAACCGCGATTGACGGTGCCGACCACGTGCGACTTGGGCACCCGCACATTATCGAAGAAGGTTTCGCAGAACGGCGAACGACCGGAGATCAACAGGATCGGCTTGGTCGAAACGCCCTTCGAGGCCATGTCGAACAGAATAAAACTGATGCCGTCATGCTTCTTGGCGGTCGCATCGGTCCGCACCAGGCAAAAGATCCAGTCCGCATAGTTCGCATACGACGTCCAGATCTTCTGGCCGTTGATGATGAAGTCGTCGCCATCGCTCTCGGCGCGGGTTTGCAGCGAGGCGAGATCCGATCCGGCGTTCGGCTCGGAATAGCCCTGGCACCAGCGGATCAAACCGGCCGCAATGTCAGGCAGATGTTCTTTCTTCTGCGCATCGGTGCCGTATTTCAGCAGCGCCGGCCCGAGCATGGAAATGCCGAACGAGGTCAGCGGCTGGCGCGCGCCCATCGCCGCCATTTCCTGGCGCACGATCTTGGTTTGCTCGCCATCGAGGCCGCCACCGCCATATTCCCTGGGCCAATGCGGCACGGTCCAGCCCTTGTCGCGCATCCGCTCGAACCAGACGCGCTGTGGCTCGGACGAGAATTTGGTGTTGCGGCCACCCCAGAACGTATCCTCGTCCGACGACATCGGACGCCGCATCTCCGGCGGGCAATTGGCCTCAAGCCAGGCGCGGGTTTCACGTCGGAATTGATCGAGATCGGTCATCATGGCGTTCCATCCCAAAAGTTGAGCGACCTTAGCCGTCGCATTGCGGAATTCAATATATCTCTGCCCCGGCCATGCGGCGGCGGATGTGGTCTTGGCGGCCAATCGGGTATATTCGCGTAGGCGGTAAGGATTGAAAAACAAGAGGAAACAGACATGCGCCTGAAGTTGCTTTCGCCTGGCGAAATGAACGAGGACCAGAAACAAACTTACGACGAATCAATCGCCGGCAAGCGTGGCGCGCCGCCGGCGCCGATGATGGCCTGGCTCAATAGCCCGGAGATGGCGCGACACGCCACCCGTCTCGGCGGCGTGCTGCGGTTCGACACGATATTTCCGGCAAAACTTTCCGAGATCGCGATCCTGGTCACGGCGCGGCACTGGACCTCGCACTACGAATGGTTCGCCCACAAGCGGCTGGCACTCAAGGGCGGCATGGATCCGAAGATCATCGACGACATCCGCGACCGCCGCACGCCGCAATTCGACGACCCCAAAGGCAGGATCATCTACGAAGTAGCCAAGTCCCTGCATGAAGGCCATGGCGTGTCCAAGTCGCTGTACGACGAGGCCGTCAAGGTGGTCGGCGAGCGCGGCGTGGTCGAGATCATCGGCCTCTGCGGCTACTACACGATGGTCTCGATGACGCTGAACACCTTCGAATTCGGGTTGCCGGACGGCGAGGTATCCGATCTTGCATGAGGAATAACGCTGCATAGATCGCAGCGATGGCACTCAGCACAACAGGAGCAAACATGCCCGATAACCCACCCGTGATAGCGGGAACGCGCATCGGGCATGTTCATCTCAAGGTCGCCGATCTCGATCGGGCGCTCGGATTTTATTGCGGCGTGCTCGGATTCGAGGTGATGCAGCGCTTGAGCTCCGGGGCGGCGTTCATCTCGGCCGGCGGCTATCATCACCACATCGGATTGAACACCTGGGAAAGCAAAGGCGGCCATCCGCCGCCGCCGGGAACGACCGGCCTGTTTCACACCGCAATTCTCTATCCGACGCGGCCGGCACTGGCCGATGCCCTGCATCGCGTGATCAGCGCCGGCATTCAACTCGATGGCGCCAGCGATCACGGCGTCAGCGAGGCGCTGTATTTGCGCGACCCCGACGAGAACGGCGTCGAGCTTTATTGGGACCGCCCGAAGGAGCACTGGCCGCGCAAGCCGGATGGCTCGCTTGCGATGTTCACGCACCGGCTCGATCTCGAGGAATTGTTGCGGCAGCGCGAGGGGTAGTCCTCATGGTGAGGAGGCGCTCGCTGGTGTGCGTCTCGACTTTTTCGATTCAAATTTCAAACAGCCTGTAGCCCGCATGAGCGCAGCGATATGCGGGGCATGAAGTCCCGGATATCGCTTCGCTCATCCGGGCTACGACCATTGCCACGAGCATTCTCATTCTCGCGGCACGCCGTGCCCGAGTTCTGCAAAATCATCCGCCCAAAAACGAGAGGGCAGGCGCCCCTCAAGAGAGCAACTGGGTTGGAAGAAGACCGTCGATCAGCCGGCCTCAAGGCTGGCGCTGGCGCGCCCCCGCCTTCGGCGGCGCGGGCCTTGACCCCGTCAGTTCGCCGGTCTTTGAGCTTGGCATGCGCTCGGCCGAGGTCCGAGCGCATGATCGGCGCGCTCGTCAAAGCATCTGGTATCGTTTCGTATCCCACTTCTCGGCGCGGGCGATCATGGTGTTGAGGATGACGAGCAGCTTGCGCATACAGGCGACGAGCGCGACCTTTGGCGCCTTCCCCTTGGCAATCAGGCGCTGATAGAAGACCTTGAACACCGGATTGTTCAGCGTCGCTGCGCCGACGCAGGGCATATAGAGGGCATTTCGGACCCAGCGGCGCCCGCCTTTGATGCAGCGTTGGCCGTGACGCTTTCCGCTGTCATCGTCATAAGGAGCGACGCCCACCAGCGCGGCGGCGACTTCGTTGCTCACCTGTCCGAGTTCCGGTAGTCCCGCAAGTAGCGTAATAGCGGTCGCTTCGGCAAAGCCCGGCACGCTCTGGATGATCTCAGCGCGCTTGGCAAATGCCGGCGTTGTCTTGATCTTCGCCACGACCGCAGTCTCGATCGTGGCGATCTCGCCAGCCAACTTCTTCAGAAGACGCGCGTGAGCCTTTCGAACAAGAGCCGGCAACTCGTGTTCCTTCTGCATTTCCAGGCGAGCTCTGACATCGATCAGGCTTTTGCGTCCCTTCACAAGCGCCTTCATCTCCTCATGTGCGGGATCGTCGACCTGGCTTGGCGCCTCGCTGAATGTCTCGGCGAACCAGGCAATCATCTCTGCGTCGATCTTATCGTTTTTCGCAAGGCGTCCAGCCGATTCCGCGAAACTGCGAACCCGTTTTGGATCGACAATTCGCACTTCGATATCGGCTTGGCGCAACGCTCTGACCCAGACCCGCTCGTAGCCGCCGCTTGCCTCCATCACCGCCTTGCCGACCTGATGCTTGCGAAGCCATACAATCAAACCGCGTTGTCCCGCTGCAGTCGTGCGGCAGGTCTTCCGCTCCGTTACGGTTCGAATGCATGCATCCACCTTGTCCTTGGCTACATCGATACCGACGACAACCGGATTGTTTTGTGTCATCATCCACTCCCTTCCTTGCCTGGTTCGGGCTCGAAGCCCTTGCAACTGTTCGGGTTGAGGAAGACACCGGAGCTGTCCCTTGCTCTGTTTACAGGCTCTGTCGCCTTTGGGCGCAACGGGCTCAGTTCCGGCAACGGGCGGCTTTGCGAGAACCGCCCGTTGTCACATTCTGGCAGATTTCGGGGACACAAGGGCGCAGGGAAAGCCGGGTGCCCGCTGCACCCGCAGCCCCGTGTGCAAAGGGTAGTAAGCACACGGTAGTCGACCACAGGTTCACCGGGACACCCGGCTCTCCCTGCGCAATGGTTTTACGGCTTATTTCGTGCTCTCCCCGGTGACCGGCTGTTCGATTCACACATTTAGAGCTTTAGAGTTGTACCGTATTTGATGCTGCGGAAGACTTCGAGGCCGAGTCGGATCACCTTTGGGCCGGGTTTTCCGTAGTAGGCCGTCCATCCTCCAAGCCGGGCAATGACCCAGGCAGCAAAGGCAAGCGTACCCTTTGGATGTGGATTTTCTTGCTTGGTAGTGGGGCCTTCAAGTTGAACGGACAGGGCTTCAAGCACGGGTCGGTCATTTGCTTCGAGAACGTCGGCTAGCTGTTCCTGGGTAGTTCCATCGCGGGCCCGAACCAACTGCATGATGGTGACCGCTGCCACGGTGGCTGCGGCGACGAACTTGATCATCACCTCGGGTTCACCAATGTCGGCTGCCTCGATGTCAAAACCTGCGGTCTTGAGCGTGCGGAAGTACTCTTCGATGGTCCATCGCTTGCGATAAAGATCGACGATCCGGCGTGCCTGGTCTGGGGTCGCCAGAACGCGTGTGGTCAGCAGCCGCCAATGAATTGGTTTGCCATCATGGGTCGACGACACTTCTCGAACATCCACCATGGTTAGATCGATCGTATCATGCAGATCCGCGGCGGGACTTGGATGCGGCCTGCATAACGTCACAGGCGAGCAGCGCAGGACAAGCTGAGCCGTTCGCTCCTTACGGCCCGGCGCCGCAGGAATCGTCGCGTTGAACCGAACGACTTCTGGCAAATGGTCGCTGAACGCAAACAACCGCGTAGACTTCCCCGATTGAAGTTTGATCTGGCGGTCCCAGGATGCCCTGACAATCAGCTCTACATTTGCCGGACGGCGTGCGAAGTGCTCATAGATGTCGCTTTCCCGGTCGGAGATCATGGTAATGCTCCGCGCCGCCGATAGTGCATCACCGGCCTTCGCCGTCGCCGACAGCCAACGTTGAGACTCCTTGTCCCCTGTTGCGCGCGAACGCCGCGCCGTCACTTTGCCCTTGTCGCGGTTCCAGATTTGAGTATCGACAAGCCCCAGTAACGCATCATCGCCAGCGTCAATCGCGAGCGCTGCGTGCAGCAGCAGCCCTCGTGTGCCGCCACCCTTACCCACAGGCCCATATCCGTTGGCTTTTGCGCGCCGCCCGCCAAGGAACAACTCGCTGGTGTCCTGAACCACGATGATCTCGCGACCAGCAACACGTTCTGCCGTGCGCTTTGCCGCATGGCTAGCCATCTCCGCGACACTTACTCTTTCATTGCGCAGAAAGCGGGTAAACTGAATCTCCCGCGCTCGGTTTCCTGCGAGCCGTCGAATACATGAGCCTGGCCGTCGAACCAGCGCCTCATGCAATGAGGCCCCCCTTTTTCAAGGCGACGATCGCCAAATCGTCCCAGTCCAGTCTCTTCCGCCATAGACCGCCCTCCGTAAGAATCCACTGAAAGGAATCAGTCTTGGCCGATTTCCGCAACAAAGATGTGTGCATTCAATAGCCGGTCACCGGGGAGAGCAC
>Ga0193716_1001057_pt1 | contig 16366 bp, 14 predicted proteins | sample U2c1metaG_FD_145901 | JGI IMG/M metagenome (GOLD analysis project Ga0193716, IMG submission 145901) | Soil microbial communities from a riparian zone of the East river system, Colorado, United States - U2c1 | ecosystem: Environmental > Terrestrial > Soil > Riparian zone | place: USA: East River...
GCTGCGGACGGACAGGGAGACGGCCCTGCTCGGCGCCGATGCGCGACAGGCCAGGGGGCGGCGGGCACCCGGCAGGTTTCCGTGCGTTTTGGGCGCAGAAGCGTAAATGCTTCCCGGTACTTTCTCGTTGGGGAGTAAACGGCTAAGATGCTCGGCATGAAATACCAACTGAATCGACGAAATTTTATTATTGCCGGGGGCTTGACGGCGCTGGCATCCACGCGCGTGTTGGGGGCGAACGATACTTTGCGCGTTGGCGTGATTGGCGCGGGCGGACGGATGAACGATCTGCTGAATGCGGCCGAGCGCGCAGGCAGTTACCAGATTGCGGCGGTGAGTGATGTTTATGGGCCGCACTGCGACGCGATCAAACAACGGTCGCGGGATTTGGCGACCGTGCACGCGGATTATCGGAAGTTGCTGGAGAGCGATCTGGACGCCGTCCTCATCGCGTCGCCGGATCATTGGCATGTGCGCATGGCGGTGGACGCCCTTGCCGCTGGCAAAGATGTGTATCTGGAAAAGCCGGTGACGCACACTTTGGCGCAAGGAGCGACACTGAGTCGCGCGGTGCGATCCGGGAAACAGATTTTGCAATGCGGGATGCAGCAACGGAGTTGGAGCCATTTTCGCGATGCGGTGGATCTGATTCAGGGCGGAAGCCTGGGCCGCGTGCTGCAGGTGAGGACCTACTGGTGGCAGAACTACCTGGCGCGATCGACGCGCAAGGCCATCGACACGCAACGGCTGGACTGGAAGCAATGGCTGGGGGGCGCTCCCGAGCAGGCCTTCAGCGAGGAAAAATACTATCACTGGCGCTGGTACTGGAATTTTGGCGGTGGCGCGATGACCGACTTGTTCACGCATTGGATCGATGTCGCGCAGTGGGCGATGAAATCAGATCAACCGACCGACGTGCACATGATGGGGGACAAATTCCTTTTCGACTATTGGGATTGTCCCGATACGGTTGAAGCGGCAGTTCGCTATCCCGGCTTTGCTGTCGTGTATGAGGGAATGATGGGGTCGTCGATCGACGACGGCGGACTGGAGTTCCGCGGAACCGAGGGAACCCTGAAAATCAACCGCAGCGGTTTCTCGATCCATCACGAAGGCGCTTCGAGCAAAGACAATCCGGTGGTCCGCGCCGAGAGCTTCCGGGACGGGACCTTTGACCACATGCAGAATTTTTTTGATTGTGTCCGCTCGCGCAAAGAGCCCAACGCTCCTGTGGAAACCGGAGTCGCGGCCGCGCGCGCCGGGCAGTTCGCCAATCTGGCGTATCAGCACGGCGGGCAAATGTCATGGCCGCCGAAGACGGAGCCGTAAACGCTGCTTGTCGTCTCGCAACGCCAGAAACGAAACGAGGCTACTCGGCGTAGAGGAGCAGAAGGATGCCCAGGAAGATCAGCAGCAAGGGCCAGAGGGCGCGGAAGACGGGGCGCGCGGTACTGGACGTGTCGGACAAACCTTTTAGCAGGCCGATTGCGGCGCCGACTCCAGCGTAGGAAACGTGCTGCATCTGGATGCGGTGCATTTCGGTCATCGGGTCCGGGCCGACCATTCCGGCGTCATGAGCATGGAACAGCAGCAGGAAGGAACCTGCAAATGCCAGCGCGGGAAAAGCCCAGGCGCTCCAGGAAGCCTCGAGCGTGCCCCGGGCGCGGCGAAATTCAATGACCCCGAGAATCATGAGGATCGCGGCGAACGCTTTGTGCTGCAGGACTTCGAGATTTCCGATTACGCCGACCAACCAATCCTTGTGGCCGAAGGGCCAAAGTTCGGTGTCGCTGAAAATCAGAAGCAGAATGCCGGCCACCAGAAAGCACAAAGGCCAGGCGTAGCGGACGAGCGGAAAACGGCGCTTGAGGCGCGGTTCAAAGAGTATGAAAATTCCGGCCAGAACCAGCAACAAGCCCGCCAGGTGGTGATTGAATTCACTTTCCCGTTTGTCGCGCAGGAGCTTGGCTTGCTGGTCTGGACTGAGCGGTTCGCTCGCAGACATGTGCCCGTGCGAGTGATCCATGCCGGAATGATCCGGCCCGGGGCGAGCTGCAGGTTGCTCTTGTGAACGGACCGGCGAAGGATTCCAGGTGAAGTAGATGCCAAAAAAAAGCGTGAACACGAGAGTAAGAAGGACAACCGATTTCAAATGACGGCTAACCATGGCGAATTTCGCCCTCTCCTTATTTTGTACGGCGCGTAATTGGGCCGGTTGGACGTAGATCCTGGACGCAGAGAAAGCCGCTTGGCGCTCCACGTGATCCCCAAGAGCATTGGATTCAGGCCGGCGGCAAATGGCTACACGCGCGAAACAATCTGGCAGGGGGCAAGACGACAAATTGAATTTAAAAGGACCGGGGGAGGCGGAAGTTTTTGCGCAAAAAATTTCGCGGCTGGCGGCGGTTGCGATTGCGCCACAGTTTGCGAGTGCCGGCCCCTATTCTTGGCTGGAAAGTTCCCGGAGCCAGATGTTGCGATAGCGGACGGGGTGATTGTGATCCTGTAGGGCGAGTGGAAGTTTTTCCGCGTGCGGTGAGTCGGGCCCGCCGTTCACGGTGGGACCCTGGATTTCGACGCGGTCCTGAACGAGGACGCCGTTGTGGAAGACGGTTACCCGGCCGTGGCCAAGGAGTTTGCCGGATTTGTCGAAATGAGACGGATGGAAAACGATGTCATAGGTTTGCCACTGGCCGGGCGGACGCGAGGCATTGACGAGCGGAGGATATTGCCCGTAGACGGCGGCGGCTTGGCCGTCGGGATAGGTTTTGTTCTGATAGGAGTCCAGAACCTGGATTTCGTAAAGGCCCATTAGGAAAACGCCGCTGTTGCCGCGGTCCTGGCCTTCGCCGCGGGCAGGTGAAGGCGTCGAGAATTCCACGTGCAGCTGGATGTCGGCAAATTTTTGCCGCGTAAAAATGTAGCCCGACTTGGGAACAGTTTCAAAATAATCCTTGCCAACCTTCCATTTGGCGGGCGAGCCATCTTCCTGCGACCAGGCGGACAGATCTTTGCCGTCGAAAAGGACGATGGCGTCGGCAGGAGCGCGGCCGGGGGTGTCTTGCGTCGGCCCGCTGCCCGGATCAACGACGGCAGGCGCGGGACGCGCCAGGTCGTGCGTCTTCCATTTGGTGGTTTGGGCACCGGCGGTGGCGGACAGAAACAGTGTGAGGCTGAGCGCGTACGGGATGAGACGAGTCATCTGTGGCTCCAGGCGTTTGGCAAATCGCACTATGCGGTTTCCGGTTCTTCGATCAGAGATTCCTGACGGACGACCACGACGATACCGGAGTCGGTGACGTGGAAGCGCCGCCGGTCGGCTTCCAGGTCGTAGCCGATTTCGGTTTTTTCCGGAAGGCTGACATGGCGGTCAATGATGGCGCGGCGGATGCGCGAGTGGCGCCCAACGTTGACGTGATTGTAGATGATGGATTCGGCAACTTCGCAGTAGCTGTTGACGCGAACGTCGGCGCCCACCACCGAATGACTGACGCGGCCTCCGGAAATGATGGAGCCGCCGGCGACAATGGAGTCTACCGCCACCCCCATGCGGTCCTTGTCGGCGAAGACGAACTTTACCGGAGGATATTGGTGAATCCAGGTGCGCAACGGCCAAGCGGAGTCATACAGGTTAAAAACCGGGGAGACGCTGACCAGATCCATGTTGGCTTCGTAGTACGCGTCAATGGTGCCGACGTCGCGCCAGTAGAGGGCGTCCTTGCTGTTTTCGTCGACGAAATTGTAGGCAAAGACGCGGTGCTTGTTGATGATGCGCGGGAGAATATCTTTGCCGAAATCGTGATGGGATTTGGCATCTTCAGAATCGGCCAGGAGAATGGGAATCATAAGCTGTGTGTTGAATATATAGATGCCCATGGAAGCGTTGCAATGGCCGCGGTGGTGCGGCGACTCTTTGGGAAATTCCGGCTTTTCCTCAAAGCCCTTGATGCGCCAGTCCTGGTCTACTTCAATCACGCCAAACTGTTTTGAAGCTTCCTGGGTGGGAATCTGAATCGTGGCTACCGTTACGTCGGCTCCGGAGTCCACATGCTGCTGGAGCATTTTGGCGTAGTTCATTTTGTAGATATGGTCGCCGGAAAGGATGAAGACGTACTTGGAGCGTTCGCTGCCGATGGAATAGATGTTCTGGTAGACGGCGTCGGCCGTGCCTTGATACCACTCCTTGGAAACGCGCATCTGCGGCGTAAGGACTTCGATGTAATCGCCGAGCCCGGCGAGCGGCGACCAGCCGGCGCGTACGTGGCGATTGAGGCTGAGGGCTTTGTACTGCGTGAGGACAAAAACTCTGCGCAGGTCGGAATTGATGCAGTTGGACAGCGTGATATCGATGATGCGGTAGAGTGCGCCGAAAGGGACGGCGGGTTTGGCGCGGTCGCGGGTGAGAGGCCAGAGGCGTTCGCCCTGCCCTCCAGCAAGAAGTACGGCGATGGCATCGCGCATTGCGGACATGGTGGAACCCCCAGGGGCGCCGGCTGAGAAGCGGCTCATTCTACGCAAGGGCAGGGCCCCAGCACAAGAGAACAGCCGGAAAGAATTGGATGCCCGGCAAAGGAAGAACGAGCCCCGCGCCGGTGGCCTTTCCCAGGAATGAAAAAAGCAGCGTTGAGCGGGGTCTATTTTACTATTTGAGAAACTGGTTGGCTAAATTGCAAACAGAGAGGTTTAGTACTGCCAGAAAAGGGCGGACAGAAAGAATCCTTGACTTGGATGGCGGTATTGATTAGAAGGATGCCAAGCACTCATTCCAACGAATGGCCGCTGAGCGGTCCAAACATGCGATAATTAGCACAGGGGCGGTGCCCAACCGTTGTTTTGGAGCGGATGTATTGGTCCGCAAGAGGCGCCGCATAGATACCAATCCGAACCGGATTGGGGGTGAAGTACACAGTGGCTGAAGTCATTATTCAAGAGAGTGAGTCTCTGGAAAACGCACTGCGGCGTTTTAAACGCAAAGTGCAACAGGAAGACATCATCAAGGAAATCAAAAAGCACAGCTTCTATATGAAGCCGGGCGAAAAACGCCGTGCAAAAGAAGCGCTTTCGCGGAAGCGACTGCGCAAAAAGCAGCGGAGAGAAGCGGATTGATTTTTGGGGTCGACCTCGAACGGGTCGACCCTCCGTTTTTTCCCGAAGCTTGATGCGCCGCACTTCCGAGATTCAGGCCCCCGTAAGGCAGTGAGTTTTTGGGTAGAAGTTTACGTTTTGCGCCCGCAGGCCTTGGGACCCATGCCCGGCTTTTTCGGATATTGGCACCCCACGTAACCCCGCTTCCAGTGCAGAACGAGCCCAATTCCCTGCCCGACACGGGACCAGGGGAGAGCGGCTCATGGAATACCACGATCGGGTGCTGAAGTGTTCTGAATGCAGTTCAGAATTTGTATTTACGGCCGGCGAGCAGATGTTTTTCGCCGACAAAGGCTTCAAGAACGAACCCAAGCGCTGCAAAGGCTGCAAGGCGAAGCGGGCCGAAGGCGGCGGTGGGAATGGAGGTGGCGGCCACGCCTCTCCCATGCGCTCTGAAACAAAAACCAATTGTTCCCAGTGCGGGAAAGAAACGACGGTGCCTTTTCGTCCCACGCAGGGCCGTCCGGTATTTTGCCGTGAATGCTTCCAGCAACGCCGGGCCATGGGTGCGGCCTAGAGCCAAAACGGTTGAAACGCAATTTTCCGTAGTCATGGATTGGAAAGAGCGGCGCTCCGGTCATCCCTGGAGCGCCATTTTTTTAGGTCGCGGGGAGCGCTGGTCCGGGACCGCAGCGGAGATTTAGTTTGCAAGCTGGTGATGTATTTTGCCAGGTACCGGCGTATGATACCGCCTCGCGGCACCCGCTAAATTCAAGCCACCCGGAGGGCCGGCCATGGCTCACCGCTTCACCATCGGCGTCGAAGAAGAATTCCAAATCATAGATCCGGCAACGTGCGAGCTGCGTTCGCACGTGATGCAACTGGTATCGGCGGCTTCACCGAGCATCATCGAGCAGGTGAAACACGAGATGCATCAGTCGATCGTCGAAACCGGCACCAATATTTGCCAGGACGTTCACGAGTTGCGGATCGAGATGCACCGGACGCGGGGCGAACTGGTGGCCGCCGCCGAACGCGCGGGGCTGCAGGTTGCGGCAGCGGGCACGCATCCGTTTTCCAGCTGGATCGATCAGGTGATTTCACCGGGCGAGCGCTATCAGAATATTGTCGAAGAATTGCAGCAGCTGGCAAGGTCGCTTCTGATTTTTGGGATGCATGTGCATGTGGCCATGCCCGACAAACAAACGACGATCGACATGATGAATATGGTGCGCTATTTCCTGCCGCATCTACTGGCGTTGTCGACGAGTTCGCCGTTCTGGATGGGGCGGAATACCGGATTGAAATCGTTTCGCACGACGGTATTTCGCAGGTTTCCGCGGACAGGGATTCCCGAGCAGTTTCAGTCGTGGAGTGAGTACGAGAATTTCATAAATTTACTCGTGAAATTGAATTCGATTGATTCGGGGAAGAAGATCTGGTGGGATGTGCGGCCCCATCCGGTGTTCGGGACGCTGGAGTTCCGGATGTGCGATGTGACCACGAAAGTGGAAGAGGCCGTGGCGATCGCGGCTTTGACCCAGGCGATTGTCGTAAAACTGCATCGCTTGTATAAAGGCAACTTGAGTTTCCGCCTGTATCGGCGCGCGCTGATTGAAGAAAACAAGTGGCGGGCGGCGCGTTACGGGATTGCCGGAAAATTGATTGATTTTGGCAAAGAGACCGAAGTGCCGATGAAGGAATTGATGGAGGAGCTGCTGGAGTTTGTCGATGACGTCGTCGACGACCTGGGGAGCCGAAGCGCCGTCGAGTATGTGAACACGATCATGCTGGAAGGAACGAGCGCGGAAAGGCAGTTACGTGTCTATCAGGAAACCGGGGATTTGAAAGCGGTGGTGCGGCATATTGTGGCCGAGACCCGGGGCGGAGTGACCGAACCGCGGACCAGTTCGGTAGGCGCGGTGAACTAGCGGCGCACCGCGTTTCGTTCTCCGGTACGGCCAAGCGCGGCGCGGCTCCCGGTCGGAGCGTCTTTAAGAAGCGCTGCCGCGATCCTGGAAGTAATTTTTTCTAATTGAGGAGCGTTGCGATGAAGAAGGTTGGCCTTCTCTGCGGGCGTGAGTTCAGTTTTCCTCCGGCGTTTATTGAGCGCGTGAATGCTCTAGGGGCCAAGGAGGGAGTCTCGGCAGAGTTTGTGAAGCTGGGCGGGACGAAGATGGGCGAAGCGGCCGCTTACAGCGTGATCGTCGACCGCATTTCGCATGAAGTGGAGTATTACCGCGGGTATTTGAAGCACGCGGCGCTCGCCGGAACCTACGTTATCAACAATCCCTTTTGGTGGACTGCGGACGACAAATTTTTCAATTATGCGGTGGCCGCGAAGCTCGGCCTGGCGATTCCCAAAACCGTGCTGCTGCCGCAAAAGGCCTACCCGGCGAATGTGGATCTAACGGCGGAGTCCTTGCACAACCTGGAATACCCGGTCGACTGGGATGGCTTGCTCGATTACGTGGGGCGTCCGGCGATTCTCAAGCCGTACTCGGGCGGCGGATGGAAGCACGTCTACAAGGTGGCGAACAAGGCGGAGTTGCTGGCGGCCTACGACCAGACCGCTCCCTATTGCATGACGCTGCAGGAGTTCATCGATTTCGACAAGTACGTCCGGTGCTTTACGTTTGGAAAGATGGATATATTGCCGGTGCACTACGACCCCAAGGAGCGGAAATATATAGTGGATCACCAGTATCTGTCGGCCGAGCTCGGGGCCCGCGTGGTGGCCGATGCGCAGACGATCAATCAGGCCCTGGGTTACGAGATGAATACGATTGAGTTTGCGGTGAGGGATGGCGTGCCGTATGCGATTGATTTTCTGAATCCGGCACCGGATTTTGAGCGGGACCGCATCACGGAATTTTATTTTGAGCAGGTGGTTGAAAAGATGGCACGGCTGGTGATCGATCGCGCGGTGCACGGGAAGGCTTCCTTTCCCTGGCCGCGATGGGAAGAAATGCTCGGGGTGGGGGCGGCTACTGGGTTTACCGGAGCGCCCAAGGTTGTGCCTGCGGCGATTGGATCTACGGCAGCACCCAATCGGCCGCCGGCGGGAATCAAAGTGTAGATGAGCACTGCGCCTAAGGCCAACTTGGAACTCTCAAAACCCGCAGAAGAGTGGCACGAAATATTGAGGGGCGTTTTGTTGCGCACGCCTTCCCTTCCGGAAGATCAGTTCAAAAAGCTAATACGCGCGAAACTGACATTCGGGGATCGCGTGCACTGTCCTTTCTTGCGGCCGTTTTTTCTGTCCCCGGAAGATGAAGAGCTGGTGCGGACCGTAGCCGAAACGATTGCCGATCTGGGCGAGCGCGTCGCCTCCGTTGCATTGAAGGATGAACATTTGTTTGAACAGCTGCATTTGCGGCCGGAAGAGGAACAGTTGGCTCGCTTGCCGGCGGGGTATGGGCGGGCCAGTACGGCTTCGCGGCTGGACGCTTTTCTACTGCCGAATTCGCTGAAGTTTGCCGAGTACAACGGAGAGTCGCCGGCGGGTGCCGGATATACCGAAGTGCTGGCGGAGATCTTCCGCGAATTGCCGGTGATGGGGCAATTCGCCAAGCGTTATGAAGTGCACAGTTATCCGTTGATTGCGAAATTGCTGGATGCGCTCGTGGCAACTTTTCTGGATTGGGGCGGAAGCTCAAAGAAGCCGCAGATTGCCATTGTGGACTGGAGGGAGGTGCCGACCTGGAGCGAGTTTGAAATCTTACAAGAACGCTTTGAACGGATGGGCGTGCCTACGGTGATCTGCGATCCGCGCGATTTGTATTTTGATGGGAAAGCGTTATACGCGGAAGACCAGAAGATTGACCTGGTGTACCGGCGCGTTTTGATCAATGACCTGGTGGCCCGGCCTGCCGAATGCTCGGCGCTGGTGAGAGCGTACGCGGCAAACGCGGTTTGCGTGGCCAATAATTTCCGCTGCAAGCTACCCCACGTTAAGGCGTTTTTCGCAGTTCTGACGGATGAACAGAATGGTGCGCTTTTTTCTCATCATGAACGGGAAATTATCAAACGGCACATTCCCTGGACGCGCGTGGTGGCGGATGTGAAGACGGCACACTACGGGACGTCCATTGATTTGCTGGAATTTATTCGCAGCCAGCGGGAAACCCTGGTGCTGAAACCCAGTGATGAATATGGCGGAACGGGCGTTACTCTCGGATGGGAAACGGACGAAGCCGCCTGGGATGCGGCGATTGAACGGGCGCTAACCGCCAGAGACGGGGCTTGGATTGTGCAGGAGAAGATTCCGGTACGGCGGGAAGTGTTTCCTTATATTGTGCAGATGGGAAAAGTGGATTACCGGGATATGCTCGTCGATTTTGCGCCTTATTTGTTTCGAGGGAAGCTGTGTGGTTTCCTGACGCGGTTGAGCGCGACAGGACTGGCGAATGTCACCAGTGGCGGAGGGCAGGTCCCGGCGTTCCGGGTGTCCCCGCGGACAACCGGCGCCGATTGAGGCAAATTGGCCTGTTCGGGAACCACAGCTCACTTTTAAGTTCCGCCTCATACTCTGTAAACTACTACGCATGTTATTTGGAGAAGCACCAGCAGAGTTGATGCCGGGCGCGCGAAACGCCGTCGGGACGTGCCTGGGTGTGCAACGGGGCGAGCAGGTGGCCTTGATTGCGGACGAAGTGAGCCGTTCTGTGGCGGCCAGTCTGGCCGCCGCTGTCGATGAGCGGGGCGCGAAGTATACCGGATTGTTGCTGGAGGATTTGGGACCGCGTCCGATGGCAGCTGCGCCCGGGGCCGTGCTGGAGGCTCTGGAGACGGCCGATGTCGGGGTGATGTGCATGACGCCGCAGCCCGGCGAGCTGGCGGCGCGAATGGCGATTGTCCGCGTGGTGGAGCGGCGGCAGATCCGGTATGCGCATATGGTGGGCGTAACTCCGCAGATCATGCAGCAGGGGATGCGGGCGGATTACCAGCTGGTAGACAAGTTGAGCGACAAACTGCGCCAGAGAATGTTGCGCGCGGAAACCTTGACGGTAACAACCGAAGCGGGCACCAGGATTGCAGCGCATTTTGATCGCGGGCTGGATTGGGTAAAGACGAGCGGGCTGATCAGTCCGCGCTACTGGTCGAACTTGCCGGCCGGTGAAGTGTTTACAACTCCGGCGACGGTGGATGGAACGTTTGTCTGCGATGCGACGGCGGGCGATCATTTTAACGGGAAGTATGGGGATTTGCAGGCGACGCCGCTGGTATTGACGATTGCGGGTGCGCGGCTGGTAAAAGTGGAATGCGCGCGCAAGGATCTGGAGAAAGAATTCTGGGAATATTGCCACACGGACGAGAACAGCGACCGCGTGGGCGAGCTGGCGTTCGGGACCAATTTAGGATTGTCGGAAATGATCGGGATTTTGCTGCAGGACGAAAAATTTCCCGGGGTGCATCTGGCCTTTGGCGATCCCTACGGAAGCCAGACGCATGCGGACTGGAAGTCCAAGACCCACGTGGATGTGCTAACGCGGAATTGCGATGTTTGGATTGATGAGGATCAGGTAATTTCCAAGGGGAGATACCAGCTGGATCATCTGGGCTTGCGTTAAGCGCGAGTGCGCGGTTCCCCCTCACGGTAAAGGCAAAAAGCAACCCGGCATGCCGCGATCCGGGAAGACCGGGGCGCACGACACTCCCGCCCGCGCAGTCCAAGGAATTTTCCGCAGACCTATGGCCCGGAAATCTAGAAGAGGCGGGAAACGTATTCGCGCATTTGGCGTTTCCAGTAGGGCCAGTCGTGGCCGCCTTCCGGGCCCCAATTGTCCAGCGAGTGGCGAATGCCCTTGCTCGCCAGGACTTCCGAGAGGCGGTAGGCGGGGCCACTATTTTCCCACTGGCCGGTTCCGGTGCTGATGTGGATGTCACAGCTGGCTAGTTGCTCGTAGACCCAGGGGTCGCTGAGATTGGAGAGATAGTCGACAGGATTGTTGAAATAGAAATTGTCGTCGTAAAGACCATCCATGAAATTGCGGAGATCGTAAACGCCGGACATGGCGAAGCAGCGTTTGATGACATCGGGATGTTTAAACAGACTGTTGGCGGCGTGATAGGCGCCGAACGAGGCGCCCATGGTGGAGATGGCAATATCCTGACTGTTGCAATTGTTGCGGATGAAGGGGACCAGTTCGTCGCGCAGATAGGCATCGAAAACGGATTGGACATAGCTGCGGTGAAACGGATGAGCGCCTTTGTTGTAGAAGCTGTAGCCGTTGATGGAATTGATGGAGAAAAACTTGACGCGGCCGCCGTCAATGAAGTCAGATAGGGCGGAAATCATTCCCTGGCCTTCGAGTTCCCATTCGTCACCGGCGCTGGTGGGGAAACCCAAAAGCGGTTGGCCCCAATGACCGTAAACAACGACACCCATTTCGATGCCGAGCCGGGGAGAATACCAGCGGTGATATTCGCGTTTCATTGCGCCTGCCTCACGGGTGTTGCGGGGAGGGAAAGTATGCCAGTGGAAGGCGGAGTGAGGCAACGAATTTGCGAGACAGCATTTGAGTCGTAGAGGACGCTTGCAGCAAAAACCGACAGAAACGGACGAGGTGAATGCCAGTGGCCACAGGAACACAAGCGAATCGACCGACGCCGGAACGTATTTTTAATGCCCTGAGCGCGCATCAGCAGACGGCGGCGCTGCGGGCGGGAATTGAGTTGGGGGTGTTTACAGCGGTCGGCGAGGGCGCGCGATCGTCTTCGGCGGTTGCGGCGAAAACGGGAGCGTCGGAACGCGGAGTTCGGATTTTGTGCGACTACCTGACCGTTCACGGATTTTTGTTGAAAGAAAATGGGCAGTACGCGTTGACGCCGGAGTCTGCGACGTTTCTGAACAGGCATTCGCCGGCTTATATGGGAGGAGTCGCGGGCTTTTTGCTGAACGACGAACTTTTGAGAAATTTTCGCGCTTTGACGGATGCCGTGCGCAAAGGCACCTCGGCGGGAGAACACGGAGACAATGAGAAACCCAATGATGACGCCTGGATCGCATTTGCGAAGTCCATGGTGCCGCTGACGGTACCAATTGCGGCGTATCTTTCAGAATTGACGAGCATGGCATCCGCACGGGATTGCAAAATACTGGATATTGCCGCCGGACACGGCATGTACGGGATTACCCTGGCCAAAAACAATCCGAACGCGCGTGTTACGGCCCTCGATTGGCCGAATGTACTGCAGGTGGCCGAGGAGAATGCGCGCGCCGCGGGAGTCGCCGAACGGTATACGGTCATTTCTGGCAACGCCTTGGCGGTAGAACTGGGGTCCGGATACGACTACGTTTTGCTGACGAACTTTCTGCATCACTTCAATCCGGAAACGTGCGAAAAGTTGCTGAAGCGTGTGCATGCAGCATTAAAGCCCGGCGGCAAGGCGATCACACTCGAATTCGTGCCCAACGAAGATCGCGTATCGCCGCCGATGGCCGCCGGATTCAGCCTGATCATGCTCGTGAACACCAATGACGGCGACGCTTATACGCGTGCCGAGTATGAGAAGATGTTCCGGAACGCGGGATTTCGGGCGACGACATTGCACGCTGTGGCGGAAATGCCTCAGCAGGTGCTCATTTCGGAAAAATAGGCGGGTGGGCCAGATGGGAAACAAAGCCGGGCGATCTGGGAAGAAGATAAAACGCGGACGCGACGCGGCGCTGCGCGAACACTTGGTTGCTTTGTTAAAGGGCGGAGGCGCTCACGTCCATTTTCGCGACGCGATTGACGGCTTCCCGGCGCGCAAGCGCGGGGCATTTGCCAAGGGGCTGCCCCATACCGGATGGCAATTGCTCGAACACGCGCGGCTGGCGCAAAGCGATATTGTGGAATTCAGCCGGAATCCGAAACACGTTTCGCCGGAATTCCCGGAAGGTTATTGGCCGAAGAGTCCGGTACCGCCAAACGATGCGGCGTGGAAGAAGAGTTTCGATACGTTTGAGCGTGATCTGCAGCGGATGATCCGGCTGGTGCGCGATGCCAAAACGGATTTGCTGGCGAAACTTCCGCAAGGCAGCGGCCATACGCTGCTGCGCGAAGCGCTGGTGTTGGCCGACCATAACTCGTATCACCTGGGGCAACTGGTCGTATTGCGGCGAGCCTTGGGCGCCTGGCCGGAAGAGTAGCCGACCCCCGCCGCCGGGCGACCGCATTTCCTGAAATTCTTCCCGAAAAACGCGAGGCCGTACTGGTTTGGCCCGGAAACCTTCGCTCGCTTGCAAGAAACAGGATTGCGGGTACGATGGGACCTGAAATGTACGGTTTTTCAGCAATTTTCGCCTAGCCAGCGGGAGGCTTCATGATCCGTATAGAAAATGTGACGCGGCGCGATTTCCTGAAAGGGATGGCGGGCACCGCTGCGTTTGTTCTTGGCGCGCAGTGGCTGCCCGAGAGCCGGGCTGCCGGCGCACCCCGGGAAGCTTCCAGCGCGATGGGGAAAGCGCCATTGCAGCCGAACGTTTATGTGGCGATCGACACCGACGGAACGGTCTATATCGTGGCCCACCGGTCCGAGATGGGAAGCGGCAGCAAGACGGCATTGCCGCGTATCGTCGCAGACGAATTGGATGCGGATTGGTCGCGCGTAAAAATCGTGCAAGCGATCGGCGACGAGAAATACGGAGATCAGGACACCGATGGGTCGCATTCGGTGACAAGCTTTTTTGATCCGTTGCGCGAAGCGGGGGGCACGGCGCGCTTGATGCTGGTGCGGGCGGCAGCGACGCAGTGGGGGGTACCGGTCGGGGAGTGCACGACGGAACTGCACGAGGTGGTGCACAAGAGGACTGGGAAAAAATCGGGTTACGGCGAACTAGCGGCAGCGGCCGGGAAACTGGAAGTGCCAAAAAAAGAAGAGCTCAAGCTGAAGGCCCGGGGCGACTGGCGGTACATCGGAAAAGGGACTTCGAGTTACGACTTGCAGGACATGTGCACGGGCAAAGCCGGGTACGGACAGGATGCCAGGATGGATGGAATGCTGTATGCGAGCGTGGCGCATCCGCCCGTCTTTGGAAGTTCGCTGAAGTCTTTTGACGACCAAGCCGCGCTGGCGGTGAAGGGAGTGAAGCGAACGGCGACGATTGAAGCTTTCAAGCCCCCTATTGGATATCAGGCGTATGGCGGTGTGGCCGTGCTGGCGGACAACACCTGGGCGGCCATGCAGGGAAAAAAGAAACTGAAGATCGAGTGGGAGAGCAGTCCGCACAGCGTGTGGAATTCGGAAGCGTACAAGAAAGAATTGCAGGAGACGGCACGGAAGCCGGGAAAAGTAGCGCGGAACAGTGGCGACGTGGAGGCGATATTTGCAAAGGGAGGAAAAATTGTCGAAGCCGAATATTACGCGCCGATGCTGGCGCATGCTTCGATGGAGCCGCCGGCGGCGCTGGCCTGGTTTCACGATGGAAAAGTCGCGCTCTGGGCGCCGACGCAGAATCCCCAGGGAGCTCGCGATGCGGTTGCCAGTGCCGTGGGATTGAAAAAAGAGGATGTGACCGTCAATGTGACTCTGCTGGGCGGAGGGTTTGGCAGGAAATCGTTCCCGGACTTTGCCGTGGAAGCAGCGGTGCTTTCAAAAAAGACGGGAAAACCGGTGAAAGTAGTGTGGAGCCGCGAAGACGACATCAAGTTTGACACCTTCCACTCGGTAGCGGCGATGTATATGAAGGCCTCGCTCGGAGCCGACGGACGGCCGGAAGCGTGGCTGCAGCGCACGGTGTTTCCGCCGATTGGATCGACCTTCGACCCGGCCACGACCTACTCGGCTCCGGATGAGCTCGGCCTGGGATTTACCGACGCGCCCTTTGCTTTGCCGAACTACCGGGTGGAAAACGGACCGGCTACGGCGCATGTGCGCATTGGATGGCTGCGATCGGTGGCCAACATCTATCATGCATTTGGGATTCATTCGTTTTTGGATGAATTGGCGCACGCCGCAGGAAGCGACCCTCTGCAGTACGCGCTGGCGGTGCTCGGGCCGGACCGCATTATTCCGAAGTCGGAGCTGGCCCCGGAATATCAGAATTATCAGAGCGACTACACGGCATACCCCATTGATACGGGGCGCTTCCGGCGCGTTTTGCAGCTTGCTACGGAAAAAGCGGGATGGGGCAAGACCAAACAAGGGAACGGATTCGGGATGGGCCTGGCGATGCACAGAAGTTTTCTGACCTATGTTGCTACCGTGGTGCAAGTGAAAATAAACGATGCGGGAAAGGTGGAGATTCAGCGGGTGGACACGGCGCTCGATGCCGGGACCGTCGTGAATCCGGAAATGGTGCGTCAACAGTTTGAAGGCGCAGTGGTGATGGGCACGAGCCTGGCACTCTACGGAGAGATTACGGCAACCAACGGAGCGATCGATCAATCCAATTTTGATGATTACCCGGTGGCGCGGATGAGTACCGCGCCCCGAGCGACGCACATTCACCTGGTGGACAGCGACGCGCCACCTGCCGGGGTGGGTGAGCCAGGATTGCCGCCGTTTGCACCGGCGCTTTGCAATGCAATTTTTGCGGCTACCGGCAAGCGTATTCGGGAATTGCCGCTGGCCAAGGCGGGCCTGGCCTAGCCCGAGAGAAGCTGGTGTTTGTTCTTATTAAATCGTAATAAGGATTAACCAGTCAGATAATTACGCTTTTGCAGATGCCGTGGACATAGGCGACCAGGGCCAAATCGGCGGATGCTAGCATCAATGAATGTCCGGCATCCGTGAGTTCACGGCGCGCTTGTCGCGCCCCCCGTTTGTGGCGGGGCTGGCCCTGTTTTGTGCTCATGCGGCCGTAATCCTCTTTCTTGGGAGCCGCGCTCCCGGCCCTCTTCTTTCCGACCTGATCCAGCTGACGCTCGGCACGATTACCGCAGTGGCCTGCTTCCAATCCGCAAAACGCTCGGGAACTTTTGGGCGGATGTTCTGGCGACTGGCCGGAGCAGGTTTTGCGATCTGGTGCGTGGGACAAATTTTTGGAACCTATTACGGAGACATCTTAGGAATACAAACCCAGCCGTTGTGGGGAATTGACCTGATTTTTACGGCCTGGCCGGCGCCCCTCGTGATGTGCATGTTCCTGGATCCTGAAGGGGAGTCCGAAGGGTTTGACTGGCAGCGCATATTGGACTTCGCGCAAGTGGGCATTGTCTTTCTGCTCTTGTTCTTTTTCTTCTCGAACCTTTCAACTCATGGAACATCGGTCAGCTCGTTCCGGCTGAGCGCCGTGACCGACGGATTGGTAACGATAGGTTTCCTGGTGCGCGCTTCTTCTTCGCGAAATGAA
>Ga0193716_1001058_pt1 | contig 16364 bp, 14 predicted proteins | sample U2c1metaG_FD_145901 | JGI IMG/M metagenome (GOLD analysis project Ga0193716, IMG submission 145901) | Soil microbial communities from a riparian zone of the East river system, Colorado, United States - U2c1 | ecosystem: Environmental > Terrestrial > Soil > Riparian zone | place: USA: East River...
CCCGTGGCTGAATTCACGTTCTCCGACGAGCAGGCTCAGCTGAAGGCTGCGGTCGCGAAGTTCTGCGCCGAGAACTTCGACGAGCAGACGGTGCGGCGGCTGATGGAGTCCGATCCGCCGTTCGACGCGGCCGTGTGGACGCGGCTGGGCACCGAGCTCGGTGTGCTCGGGCTGTCCGTGCCCGAGGCCGACGGCGGCTTCGACGGCTCACTGATCGACCAGGCGGTCGCCGTCGAACAGCTCGGCGCATCGCTGGCCTGCGGACCGGTTTTCGGCACCGTGTTCCTCGCGATCCCCGCGCTGGTCGCCGCGTCGTCGGGACCGGTAAGGGACGGGTTGCTCGCCGAGCTGGTCGACGGCCGTCGCACTGCGGCGTTCGCCGTGACCGACAAGGCTGGCGCCTTCGATCCAGCGGCAGTGACGGTCACTGCGTCGCGCTCCGGTGAGCAGTGGACGCTGACCGGTTCCGTGCCGCGGGTGGTCGACGGCGGTGTCGCCGACGATCTGCTCGTCGCCGCGAACGGACCGGACGGAGTCTCCCTGTTCGCGGTCGAGGCCGCCGCATCGGGCGTGGCACGCACCCCGCTGGTCACGCTCGACCTGACGCGGCCGCAGGCCACGATCCAGTTCACCGATGCGCAGGCCCGTTTGGTGGCCGACGCGGGCGAGGCGCCACGCGTGATCGAGCATGCGCTGCAGGTGGGTTCGGCGCTGCTGGCCGTCGAACAGGTCGGCGCCGCACAACATCTGCTCGACCTGTCGGTCGAGTACGCCAAGACCCGGCTGCAGTTCGGAAGGCCCATCGGGTCGTTCCAGGCCGTGAAGCACCGGCTGGCGGATCTGCTGGTCGACGTCGAGCACGCGCGCTCCACGGCGTATCACGCGATCTGGGCGTTGACCGATGGGTCGGACGATCCCGCGCTGGCCGCGAGCATCGCCCAGGCCACGGCGTCGGCGGCGTTCGCAAGGGTCGCGACCGACACCATCCAGGTGCACGGTGGTATCGGTTTCACCTGGGAACACCAGGCGCACCTGTACTTCAAGCGTGCGACCACCGACGCGGCGCTGCTCGGTAGCCCCGAGCAACACCGCTCCAGGGTGGCCGCGCTGGTCCTCGACACCGCGTCGGCCGAGCGGGCGCCGAGGGTCGCCGACGGGACGCCGGCCTAGCGCCCGTCACTTCCCTTCGCCGACTTCTGCAGCAGGGTCGCGATCCTCGCGGCGCCCGCAGCCCTCCTGCAGAAATGGCTACGGCATTACAACGCCTCGGTAACGTTTCGTGATGACTGAGTGACGCGAGTGATAATTGGGGTACTTGCTCGCATGCCCACTTCGGTCCAAGGAGGGACCTTCCTTGTTTAGGTCCTTCATTGCAGCCGAGATGACCGGCGTTCGTCGCGGTGCCCGCATGGTGTCGGCCGTCCTCGCGATCCTGTTCGCCCTTTCCGTGACGACGGCCTTCACCCCCGCCACGCCGACTGCCTCGGCCGCCGACTGCCCTGACATCGAGGTGGTCTTCGCACGCGGCACCGACGAGCCGCCGGGCATCGGGAAGGTGGGCCAGGCGCTCGTCGACTCGATCAAGTCGCTGGCCAAGAAGAAGACGGTCCGCTCCTACGCCGTCGTCTACCCGGCCTCCTGGGACTTCCTCGGCGTCGTTGACGGCGCCAACGATGCGAGCGCCCGCGTCCAGGCGACCGCGGCGAAGTGCCCCAAGACGAGGATCGTCCTCGGCGGATACTCGCAGGGCGCCGCGGTCGTCGACGTCATCACGACGTCCCCGATCGCCGGTGTCGGGTTCAAGGCCCCGATGCCGGCGGCGGTCGCCGACCACATCGCCGCGGTCACCGTGTTCGGCAATCCATCTGCGCGGGTGGGCCAGCCGTTGACGATGCTCAGCCCGCTGTACGGCGCGCGGACCGCCGACATGTGCAACACCAACGATCCAATCTGCTCTCTGGGCAAGGACTTTGGGTCGCATGTCCGCTATCCGGAATCCGGACTGGTCAAGCGCGCCGCACAGTGGGCCGTCGATCACGTCTAGTACCTGACGTCGCTCTGCAGCAGCGGCGGGTAGACGCCGGACGCCTCACCGTCGACCGTGGTGCCCGCGAACTGAAGCATGGCGCGCATGTCGCCGTTCAACTCGGCCGGGTAGTTCAGCGTTGGAGCCGAGACCGCGTCGAGCCTGCCTAGCTGTTCGGCGCTGAGCGAGACCTCGAGACCGGCGAGGTTGGACATCAGGTGCTCCAGTCGCCGTGCACCGACGATGGGCACGACGGTCCCCTGTCGTGACCGCAGCCACGCCAAGGACACCGCCGCCGAGCTGGTGCCGAGTTCGTCGGCGATCGCCCCGACGGCGTCGATGACGCGGAACTCCTCGTCGCTCGGGCCGCCGACGAACGCCACGCGGGCTGAGTCGACGACGTCCGCGCCCCGCTGGTACTTGCCGGACAGGAAGCCGTTCTTCAGCGGGCTCCACGGCACCAGCGCCATGCCCTGATCCAGTGCGAGGGGCGCGACCTCACCCTCGACCGTGCGCGCCAGCAGCGAATACTCGACCTGCAGTGCAATCAGCGGCGTCCAGCCGCCTCGCGGAGGAGCCTGTGTTCACATTGCTTCCAGGGTCGTGATTTCCGCGTGCGGGCAGCCCGCAGCGCAATCTGAACGACCTGCTGGGTAAACGGAGCCGGTCGCGTCGTTCATCTGAGCGCGCATCCGCGAAGGTCGCGTTCACATTGCTTCCAGGGTCGTGAAAACGCAGTGCGGGCAGCCCTCAGCGCAAACTCAACGGAGGCGAGCGACCACGCAGCCGCTACCGCGTCAGCTCCGCAAGGATCGTCGCGGCCCAGCCCTGCTTGGTCTCACGGACATGGGTCACCGTCGTCGAGTCGCGCCCCCTCGACCGGCCAACGGCGTTCTGCCGCAGGCCGTCCCACCCGCGCGGCGTGCCGGCGGCATACCCGACTTCGGGTAACCCCGCCAGTAGCGCCCTCTCGCCCTGCTCCATGTCAGCAGTCAACTCGCACCACCGATCGAGATGCAATCGATTTTCGGTCACCAGAGGGATTTGTAGTTCAACAGTGCACCGATGACGAGCACGATTCCGATGCCCGCGAACAACATTCGTACGGCGAGCGGCCCGTAGCGGGTGATTGCGCGCACGATGTTGCGCTGAATGTGCCTGGCCCGGATGGTCTGCCGGGTCGACAGCGCCAACACCAGGAGTGAGGGCACCAACGTCAGGGCGCAGTAACAGATGATGATCAGCGGCCACACCGACGGCAGCGGCTCGCGCGCCGACAGCATCGCCAGCGCCGTCAGATAGGGCACTGCGGTCGGCGCCTGTCCGAACCCGATGACGAGCCCGACGAGTCCGAGCAGCCACGGGTTGCGCCGTGCCACGTTCACCGCCCACAGCGGCGGCGTCGGCGTCGACCTCGACGAAACGATCGCAAGGGTGATGAGCACCACTCCGAGGACCAACTGGCCCCAATAGCGAATCGTGGGGGTCAGATCGAACTCGAAGCGATCGGTCAGGAAGTTCAGCCCGAGCACGGTCAGGACGCCGAACGTCGTGATCGCGATGAACACGCCTGCCACGAAACTCAGCCCCGACGGCAGCGCTGACCTGCGGCTCAACCGGCTGTCGTACACGATCGCCGTCGTGATTCCCAAGTTGAGAACGTTGACCGAATCGAGGAGCGCGAACCCCAGGAGGGCTAGGAGGAGTGCCAGCATGACGTCACCGAACCTACGGGAGCAACCGCCAAGGCATGGAATCGACGGTGCCGGGTATACCTGGTTTTCACGAACCCCGTACCGGAAGGACACATGACCGCAGCACGTGCGCAGCTTGACCAGCGTGACATGGCCGAAGCCCAGCGCATCGTGAGCGCAGTGGCAGGCGCCTTCTCCGCCAAGGTGGTCGGCCAGAACCACCTACGGGAGTCCATGTTGCTGGGTCTCCTCGCGGGCGGTCATCTGCTCATCGAGAGCGTTCCCGGCCTGGCGAAGACCACCGCGGCCCGCGTGGTCGCCGAATCGATCAGGGGCGGATTCAAGCGCATCCAGTGCACCCCCGACCTGCTGCCCAGCGACATCATCGGCACACAGGTGTACGAGGCAGCCACCAACACGTTCGTCACCCAGCTCGGGCCGGTGCACACCAACATCGTGCTTCTCGACGAGATCAACCGCTCCAGCGCCAAGACGCAGAGCGCGATGCTCGAGGCGATGGAGGAGCGTCAGACCACGATCGCGGGTGTCGAGTATCCGATCCCCGAGCCGTTCCTCGTCATCGCGACGCAGAACCCGGTGGACCAGGAGGGCACCTATCCCCTCTCGGAGGCGCAGACCGACCGCTTCATGCTCAAGGAGATCGTGCACTACCCGTCCACCGACGAAGAGGTCGAGGTGATCTCACGGATGGACGCCGGACTCTACGAGAAGGACCATCGGAGCGCGCCGGTCGTGGCCACCGCGGACATCCTGCGGGTTCAGGACCTGGCGCGGACGGTGCACATGGACCGCGCCCTCATCCAGTACGCCAGCCGCCTCGTCGGCGTCACCCGCGAGCCAGAGCAATACCTACCCGCGAACATCGCGCGGCTCATCGAATACGGCGCCAGCCCGCGAGCCACCATCGCGTTCTGCCGGACGGCGCGGGCCTTGGCGATTCTGCACGGCCGCGGCCACGTGGTCCCCAACGACATCGCCCGGCTCGCGCATCGCGTGTTGCGGCACCGCCTGATCCTCGGGTTCGAGGCGGCCAGCGCCGGAGTGACGCCGGACGCGGTGGTCGACGCGGTGCTGCAAGCGGTGCGGGTGCCGTGAGACACAGGTAGACGAACCGCGTGGGAAAGCATCTCGACGGCGCCAAGAAGTACTTCGGCCGCGACACCAGCGGATTTCTCGAGGGCGGCCGCTACGCGCTCGTCCACACCAGAAGCCTCGAGTTCGACGACCTCCGGCCGTACGTGCCCGGCGACGACGTGCGCGACATCGACTGGAAGGCGTCGGCCCGTTCGGGCCACGTGCTGATCAAGCGATTCGTCACCGAGAAGCACCACAAGATCCTGGTGGTGGCCGACACCGGCAGGAATACGACCGCGCTGGCACCGTCGGGCGAGACCAAGCGGGAGGTGGCCGCGAACCTCATCGGCGCGATGGGGCTGATCACCCTCCGCCGCTCCGACGAGATCGGCATGGTGTTCGGCGACGTCCGCGGATGCGTCGACATCCGGCTGCGACGCGGCGAGACGCACATCGAGTACCTGCTGCACCGGTTCGAGCAACAGACCACGACGCGGCAGGCCCGCAGTGACGTCGTCACCCAGCTGAACTGGGTGGCAAGACATTACCGGCATCCACTGCTGATCTTCGTGGTGTCCGACGAGCCCGACGTCGACGAACGGCTCGGCGCCGTTCTGACCCGGCTCACCGGTAGGCACGACGTGATGTGGGCGATGGTCTCCGACATGCCCGCGGTGGCGTCGGCGGAGGACGAGCAGGACGGGTTCGACGTGACCAGCGGACGCTTCGTCCTGAGCGCCGCCGCGGTGGGCCCCAAGGTGATCGCCGCGTATCAATATGCTGAAGAGCAACGGCGGGAACGACTTTCGGAGTTCATGACCCTCCGCGGCGTCCCGCACGCGACGATCGCGGGCAGCACGGACATCAGGACCGGACTGATCGCGATGACCGGGGTGTTCGCCCGTGCCGGATGACCTGCTCCGTCACGTCATCGGCCCGACGCCCTACTCGTCGTGGTGGTTGTGGACGGCCGTGCTGCTGTTGATCGTCCTGATCGTCTGGTACGCCGGCGTATTCGCACTGACCATGCCCGCTGGGCGGTTGCGCAATCTGCCCGTCGTCGGAGCCATGCACGGTGACATGGTGCGGCGGCGCTTCGCCAGGACGGTTCATCAGATCGGCGAGAAGTACCGCGCAGGTGATCTCGCCGCCGCTCCCGCCGGTGCCGCGGTCAGCGCCGCACTGCGTGGCTTCCTGCAGCAGACCACCGGAGTCCGCGCCCAGTACATGCAGGTGGAGCAGATCGCCGCGGGCGAACTCGCTCGGGCCGCACCGCTTTTGGAGCAGCTCGACGACGCCCAGTTCAACGCTGCGTCTCGGGTGGACATCTCAGCGGTGAGCGAGTCCGCCGAGGAGCTGATCCGATCGTGGACCTGACCTGGTGGGTCGTGGCGATCGCCGGCTGTGTGGCCTTGGCGATCTGCATTGCGGCCGTGCTGTTCCGACCGATGGATGCCGAGCGCCGGCAGTTGCGTCCACTGGCCAACGTCGGTCGCCTGACGACGCTGCCCGAGTACGTTCGGGCGGCACGCATCCGGTCCTCGTCGATGGTCATCGCGATGGTGCTACTCGTCGTCATCTTCGCCGCCGCGGTCGTCGCCGCCTCGCGCCCGACCGGATTGCCCTCGGCAGCAGGCGAATCGGGTGCGGGCCAACCGGAGGACGTCATGCTCTGCGTCGACGGGCCTGCCACGGATCCCGCCCCGAGTGCAACGCTGCGCTACTTCGCCGAGCAGGTCAAGACGTTCTCCACCCAGCGCATCGGGCTGACCTCGCCGAACCGGCGGGTCGTGCCGCTCACCCGTGACTACCAGTACGCCGCTGGAAAGTTCGCCGGCGCGGACGACGGCTTCGTGGCGCCGGTGTCCTACGTCGACTACACGGAGGGCGCCGACGATCTGCTGGCGATGTGCCTGACCGGGTTCCCCACCTTCGACAAGCCACCCGCACAACGACGTTCGGTGATCTACGTCGGACCGGACTCCGACGGCCGTCGGGCTCCACTCTTCACCGCCGACAAGGTCAGGGAGTTGGCCCGCACGGCGGGTGTTCAGGTCAACGTCGTCCTGACGGGCGCCGACAACGGCACCCTCGCGTCGCTGGCCCGCGACACCGGAGGGCGCGCCTTCTCGGCCGACACCGACGTGACGGCACACTTGGCGGACATCAGGGCCAACCCGCCCGCCGCGGTGCCCACCGACGACACCACCCCACTCAAGCCGACCGAATCTCCCGATGTACCACTGGCGGTGGCGCTCCTGGCGGCTCTGATTCTGGCCGCGTGGCCGGTGGTGCGGCGATGATCATTCAACCGGTACTGCCCCTGCTTCTGCTCGCCGCCGTTGCGGCAGCGATCGTGGTGGCTCGCGTCATCGCATTGCGGCGCTTGACGGCCGCCGGACGCACGCGGGCCGCCCTCTTGCGCTGGGGCGGCCTGACGCTGGCCGCGCTGCTGCTGCTGGTGGCGGCCGCACGCCCGGTGATCGGCAGCGACGACCAGGGCATCGTCCGCGCTGCCGGGGACGGCGACCCGAACGTGTTCATCGTCGTCGACCGCTCGGCGGACATGCGCGTCGAAGACTTGTCTGGCGGCAGGGAGCGGATGGCCGGTGCGCGCGATGACATCTCGGCGCTGATCGACCGCTATCCCGATGCTCGCTTCGCCGTCATCTCCTTCGCGTCACGTCCGTCGCTGGACTGGCCGCTGTCGTCGGACACCTGGAGCCTGCGGCCGGTGACGTCCGCGATGACGCCGTACGCCTCGGCGCCCGACGCAGTGGTGCAGACCAACGTCGGTGCCGCGAGCAACGTGCTGCGCTACCAGCTCATCGGGGCAAGGCAGCAGTTCCCGCGGGCCCAGAACCTGGTCTTCTACCTCGGCGCGGGTGCGGCCGAAACCCAAGTCCCCCAGCGGCAATTCGAGCTGCCCGAGGGTGCGGTGGACGGCGGAGCGGTGCTCGGCTACGGCAGCGACGGTGGCGGACCCATTGCAGGGACCGACGTCGCCCGGTCGGCGATCGACGAGCAGGCATTGCGCGGCGTCGCCGATCAGATCGGCGTGCCGTACGTCCCGCGCGAGGGCACCACACCGCTGGCCGGAGTGCTCGAGGACCAGGGCACCGTGATCGGTCCGCCGCCACCGGTCGCAGCGCCTGCCGGCAGGACCGAGTTGTACTGGGCGCCTGCGATCGGCGCCGCGATCCTGGTCCTGATCGAGCTCTACCTGGTGCTGCTGGAGTTCCGCCGCACCCGGCTGGCCAACGCGGACGTGGTCGTATGAGCCTTCGGGCGAGCGAAGCGACGGGGGAATATTCGCGGCTGCGTCTGCGGCGACGGCTGCTGCTGTTCTCCGCACCCGTCGCGCTGCTGCTGGTGATCGTGCTGCTGAAGCTGTCCTCGGTCGTGATCGCCGGTGGTCTGGCCGCGTCCGACTTCGCGCAGAAGGACACCGGCGCCCTTCGGACCGAGGTCGCAACGCTGAACGCGCTCAACGTGGTCGAGCCGGCGAAGGGGTTCTTCGCCGCAGGCGATCTCGCCGTGCTCGACGGCCGCCTCGAGGAGGCCGATGCCCACTTCTCCGAGGCACTGGCGCGCACCGCGCCCGCAGAGTCCTGCGCCACGCGGGTCAACCTCGAGCTCGTCCGAGAAACGCTCGGCGACAAGGCAGCCGGGGTGCTCGACGTCGAGGCGGCCGTCGCCCGCTACCGCGGCGCCCTCACCGCCGTGAACGACGCCCCGTCCGGATGCTTCGAGGGCAACGCCGATCCCGATCAGGAACGGCGCGTCATCCGCAACGAGGCGGCCGCCCGACTCAACGACAAGATCGACGACTTGCAGGCGGCGCCGCCGCCGGTGCCGCCACCGCCCGCGGCCGTACCCCCGCCACCGCCACCCCCGCCACCTGCTGGCGAGTCCGCGCCCGACGAACGGGATCCCCGACTGCGGTTGAACCCGGACACTGGCGATCCGCTGGAACGGCTGCAGCAGATCCTGCGCGATGCGGCCGCTGCACAGAACGGTGGCGGATGACCCACCGACAAGACTCATTCACACTGCGCTGAGGGTGTGCGCCACTGGCAGTTTCGCGCCCTGCCCGCAGAGTGAACGACTCAGACGGTCGGCGGAAGATGCTGCGCCACGGTCGAATGCGCCGCGATCAGTGCGTTGCGGGCCCGCCAGTCATTGAGCGCCCTGGCCAGTACGCCGTCCGGATCACCGCGACGTAGCTCCGTGAGCACGACCTGCCGCTTGAGGCCCGCCGCAGCGGGCGGAATGCTGTGTGCCCCCAGCGATTCCACGGCGTCGGACAACCGTTCGACGATCGGCGCCGCTCCCCGATCGGTGACGATGATCCGCGCCCACGGGGCTGCCACCTCGATCGTCTCAGCAGTGGCCGAACGTTCGGCGTAGCAGAACCACACCACGGGCCCGCCCCGCGCGGGTGGCCATTCCAGCGGCAGCGGTGGTGTCCTGCGGAGCTCCCAGCCCGGCTCGGCGGTGGTGTCGGCCCACGCGAAGTTCGAGGCCTGCTGGACCGCCGCGCCACTCAGATGCAGATCAGGATCGGGAGCACCGCGGCGAAAGATGCGCGACGACCGTCGGGCCAGCGCGGCCGCAGGCGGTGAGGCGCCAAGCAGCGGGGCCACCACCAGCCACCCCCAGAGCCAACCGGGCCAGATCCCGCCGTCAGCCAGTGCGGCGATGAGGGTTGAGGCCGCCTGCCCCAGCCACAGCGGGCCGACGTAGACCAGCGCCGCGAACCCCACCGCGACGCGGCCCTCCCAGACCATGTCCGGATCACTCTGCGTCGCAAGCGGACTCACCAGGAGCGCCAACACGGTGCACACGGCGATGCCAAGCGCCAGCGCGAGGACGTCGACCCAACCCACGTGCGTCACGGCGCGAGTGCTTCCTCGAGAGTCCTTGGCCGGTAACCTCGCAACGTCGCGACGTCGTCGGTGACCGCGGCGCACGAACCGTCGGCGATCGCGGTGTACGTGCTCACCCAGGCGTCGAGCTGCCACTGCTCGACGTCGTAGGCGGCCGCCCTGGTTGCGTACGCCTCCTCGACGGTCTGGTTCTCGAAGCTCAGCTCGCGGCCGAGCACCGCACCCGCGCGCACAGCGACCTCGGTGAGGGTGAGAGCCTCGGGGCCGGTGAGTGTGTATGTGGCGCCGGCGTGACGGTCGGGGTCACGCATTACGACGGCGGCGACGTCGGCCACATCGGCACGCGCGACCGCCGCAACGCGGCCGTCTCCTGCCGGGCCGCGGATCACTCCCGACTCGTCTGCGAAGGCGGGCAGCAGGTCTGCGTAGAAATTGTCGCGAAGGAAGGTGAATTCCATCCCGCTCTCTCGGACCGCTTCTTCGGCATCGTGATGGTCGCGGCCGAGGGTGAACGTCGCATCGGCAGCCGCTCCCGCGAACGACGTGTAGACGAGATGCCGAACTCCTGCGGCCGCGGCGGCGCGGATGAACGTGCGGTGCTGCTCGCGGCGGCCGGGGGCCTCGGCCGCGGACACCATGAACAGCACCTCGATGCCGCGCAGCACTTCCACGGCGGCGGGCTCGTCGGCGTACTCGCAACTGCGTACCAGAAGGCCGAGGTCCGGTGTGCGCGTGGGATCGCGGACCACCAGCACGGGCGCGTAGTCCGTCAATAGGTGGGCAACCCGCCCGCCGACAGCGCCGGTGGCACCGGTGATCCCGAGCAGGGGCTGCGGTCGCACGGTCACGCTGGTGAAGTCGTTCTGCCAGGTCGCAGCGCCACTTTCGCTTGGGAACATCCGCTCGAGCTGGGCGTCGGCTAGCGGCCACAGCAGCGGCTCGGCCTCGGCTTCGGTGGGCGCCGCGTCTCGCTCGACCACGCACTCGACGAGGCCGGTATGCCGCAGGTCGTGGCACACGAACCAGCCGCCGATGCGATGGAGACCCACGCCGTCACCCTATGGCAGCGAGATCGTCGCACTTGAGCAGATTCTCGGTACATCTGGTGTTAACAATGCCGACTGATTCCACCCCTCGTTTTCCACGCGCGACGGCGCCGGAGGGTGTTGACTGACCAACACGTTTGATTCGGCACTATCGAGGTGAGTCTCATGGCACGCATTGATTTGTTTGCGAAGATTCCATTGATCGGGATGTCCCTGGTGTTCCTGGCGATGTTCATCGTCGCGGTCACCGCGTACCTTCACGCCGGTTGGTATTCGATCATCGGCTACGCGATTGCGGCCGTGGTCGCCGTGTGCGGCTTCGTGATGACGTTTCGTGACGTCAGCGATACGCCAGGACCTCCGGAGCAATGGGATGCCCGCGGTAACCCCGTTGATCCTGCGTCACCCGGAAACTGACTAGAGCGAGGATTGCTTCGATGACCACTGAACCCAAGCCGTCGACGTACGACAACTCCGCGCTGAAGGCGGAGGACGAGGGCTACCACAAGGGCCTCAAGCCCCGGCAGCTACAGATGATCGCGATCGGCGGTGCCATCGGCACCGGACTGTTCCTCGGTGCCGGCAGCCGACTACACAACGCCGGTCCAGGCCTGTTCTTGAGCTACGCGTTCTGCGGCATCTTCGTCTTCCTGATCCTGCGGGCGCTGGGTGAACTCGTGCTGCACAGGCCGTCGTCGGGGTCCTTCGTGTCGTATGCGCGCGAGTTCCTCGGCGAGAAGGCGGCATTCGTCGCCGGCTGGATGTACTGGCTGAACTGGGCGTTCACGGCCATTGTCGACTCGACGGCGATCGCCACCTACTTCCACTATTGGTCGTCGTTCGGGAGCGTCCCGCAGTGGCTGATCGCATTGGTCGCGTTGGCGCTAGTGGTGGGCATAAACCTCATCTCGGTCACCCTGTTCGGGGAGCTCGAGTTCTGGGCCGCGGCCATCAAAGTCCTTGCGCTGATCACATTCCTGGTCGCAGGCACCATCTTCCTTGCCGGCCGCTACAAGATTGAAGGGCAGTCAACCGGCTTCAGCGTGATCGCCGACAACGGCGGGCTCTTCCCCCACGGCGCCTTCCCATTGGTGATTGTCATGTCGGGCGTCGTATTTGCCTATGCTGCAGTTGAACTCGTTGGCACCGCCGCCGGTGAGACTGCCCATCCGCACAAGATCATGCCGCGCGCGATCAACTCGGTGATCGCACGTATCGCTGTCTTCTACGTCGGTTCACTGTTCCTGCTGGCCCTTCTTCTCCCGTACACCACCTACAAGGCCGGCGAGAGCCCGTTCGTCACGTTCTTCTCCCGAATCGGGTTCGACGGCGCGGGCACGATCATGAACATCGTCGTGCTGACCGCCGCATTCTCCAGCCTCAACGCCGGGTTGTACTCGACCGGCCGGATTCTGCGGTCGATGGCAATGAACGGCAGCGCACCGAAGTTCACGGCGAAGATGTCTAGCCGCGGCGTGCCGTATGGCGGAATCTTCCTGACCGCGGCCGTCGGGCTGTTCGGCGTCGTCCTCAACCTTCTCGTCCCCGGCCAGGCGTTCGAGATCGTGCTCAACATCGCGGCCCTCGGCATCATCGCGTCCTGGGCCACCATCGTCATCTGCCAGATCCAGCTCTACCGCTGGGCGAAGCGCGGCATCCTCGAGCGGCCGGTATTCCAGTTGTGGGGCTCGCCGTACACCGGCTATCTCACGTTGGTGTTCCTGTTCGGCGTCGTCGTGCTGATGGCGTTCGATCCTCCGATCGGCACCTGGACGGTTGCCTCACTGGTCCTCATCATCCCTGCGCTCATCGTCGGGTGGTATGCGGTGCGTGGCCGGGTGCTGGCCGTCGCGCAGGAGCGCATCGGCTACACCGGTGAGTTCCCGACCGTCGCCAACCGGCCTCCGCCGGGTGACGACGAGTAGGCCCTTTGGGGCGAGCGAAGCGACGGGGAAAGCTCACGGCCCGACGGCGTCGATCGCGCGGTAGATGCGCTGTTCGCTGACTGAGCGTGCGGTGCCGAGCTGTTGGGCCCAAAGGCTCACGCGGAGTTCCTCGATCATCCGCGCGATGTCGCGCACGTCGTCGGCGGCCGCACGTCCCGGTGACAGTGCCTTGACGAGGTCGTCGTAAGCGTCCTGCACCGCGTGCACCCGCAGCATGAGATCGCGGTCGGCGTCGACGGCGTGCGGCAGCCGGTCGAGCCGACGGCTGATGGCGGTCAGGTACCGCGTGAGATCGGCAAGGCGCGCGACGCCGGTGGCCGTGACGAACGCCCGGGGCAGGAGCCTGGCCAGCTGGGCCCGGACGTCGGCGATCGCTTCGGCCTGCGCGGGCAGCGGCTTGTCGGGCAATGCGAGTTGCACGTCATTCCATGCGGCGAGCACCTTTTCGACGCGGCCGACGACGTCCAGCGTGGTCGGCACCAGGGCGGCGGCGACCCTGTCCCGTAGCGCAGCGAACGCATCCCGTGTCCACGCAGGAGCGGGTACCAACAAGTCCACCGCGGCGTCGGCGCAGTCGTCGAGCAGTGCGGTCAGCGAGCCGTCCGGATTGGCGCCGAGCAGCAACCGGGTGCGGGGATTGAGCGCCCGCTCAACGGCTTTGACCGGTGAGGTGACGGCCAACCGCAGCAACCGGCGGGTACCGGGGCCCATCGCCGAGCCCTGCTCTACCTGCGTGGCGAACACGCGCACGTCGACCGCTGATCCCGCGTCGACCAACGCGGGAAACCCACGCACGGTGTGACTTCCGGCAGTGCGCTCCACGATGCGCTGCAGTTCGGCCAGGTCGTCGGGCCAGGTGCGCAACCCGGTTCGCTCCAGGCCGCTCGCAACAGCACCCGCGACCGCCTTCCGCACCGGGGCGGCGAGTCGCTCCTGCAGCGCGTCGAGGTCCTTGCCGCGGGCCACCTCGGCGCCACCGGATTCGACGGCGAACGTCACCCGCAGGTGGGCGGGGATCTTCTCGATGTCGAAAGCGTCGATCGGCACCAGCACCCCTGTGCGCCTGCGCAATTCGCCCTGCAGTGCCTGCAGCAGCGGTGCGCCTGCCGGATCGAGCGTGGCGAGCAGCGCGCGGGCGGTGTCGGGGGCGGGGACGAAGTTGCGGCGCAGGTCCTTCGGCAGGGACCGGATCAGCTCGGTGATCAGTTCTTCGCGCAACGCCGGTACGTGCCAGGCCAATTCGTCGCCACCCAGTCGGGGAAGCACCTCGACGGGTACGTGCACGGTGATGCCGTCATCCTCCGCGCCCGGCTCGAACCGGTAGGTGATCGGCAGTGACAGGTCGCCCGCTTGCCAGGTGTCCGGCCGGTCGGCGTCGTCGTCGTTGCGCAGCAGGTCATTCCGCGTGAACGTCAGCAGGTCCGGTGTGCGGTGCCGTTGCTTCTTCCACCAGGCATCGAAGTGGCGGGCCGAGACCACGTCGGCGGGCACCCGCGCGTCGTACAGGGCGTAGATCTCGTCGTCGCCGACCAGCAGGTCCCTGCGGCGGGCCCGCTCCTCGATCTCGGCGAGGTCTTCGAGCAACTTGGCGTTGTCGCGGAAGAAGTGGTGACGGGTCTGCCAGTCACCCTCGACGAGCGCGCCGCGGATGAACAGCTCCCTCGCCAGCACCGGATCGATCTGCGAGTACCCGACGCGGCGGCGCGGCACCAGCGGCAAGCCGTACAGCGTCACCCGCTCGAACGCGGTGGCGGAGCCGCGCTTGGCGTCCCAGTGCGGCTCGCTGTATGTGCGCTGAACGAGATGCGCGGCAACACTTTCCACGGCCTCCGGCTCGATGCGCGCGGCGATCCGGCCGTAGAGGCGGCTGGTCTCGACCAGGTCGGCGACGACGATCCAGCGCGGCGGCCGCTTGGTCAGCACCGAGCCGGGTGCCAACACGAACTTCGAGTTGCGTGCGCCGACGTACTCCCGGGTCTCGCCCTCCCGCACGCCGATGTGCGACAGCAGCCCGGCGGTCAGCGCCGCGTGCACGCGCGCCGGATCGGCAGGCTCGTCCTGCTCGCGGATGCCCATGTCGCGGGCGATGCTGCGCAGCTGACCGACGAGGTCCTGCCATTCCCTGATGCGCAGGTAGTGCAGGAACTCCTCGCGGCACATCCGCCGAAATGAGCTGCCGGACCGCTCCTTTCGCTGCTCGCCCAGGTAGTTCCAGAGGTTGAGGAAGGACACGAAATCGGAGTGCTCGTCGGCGAACCGGGCGTGCTTCTGCCGTGCCGCCTCTTCTCGGTCGGCGGGCCGCTCCCGCGGGTCAGGGATCGACAGCGCCGCGGCAAGCACCAGCACCTCACGCACACAGTTCTCGGCGTCGGCCTGCAGGATCATCCTGCCGATGCGCGGATCCAGCGGCAGCTGAGCAAGCCGGCGGCCCAGAGCCGTGATCGCCCCGTGCTCGTCGAACCCTCCGAGTTCTTGCAGCAGCTGCACGCCGTCGCGGACGCTGCGCTTGTCGGGCGGGTCGAGGAACGGAAAGTCCTCCATGTCGCCAAGGCCAAGCGCGGCCATCTGCAGGATCACCGCCGCGAGGTTGGTCCGCAGAATCTCGGGATCGGTGTAGCGAGGCCGGGATTCGAAGTCCTCCTCCGAATAGAGGCGGATGCACACACCGGGCGCCACGCGTCCCGACCGGCCGGCCCGTTGCGCGGCCGATGCTTGAGAGATGGGCTCGATCGGCAGCCGCTGCACCTTCGTCCGCCGGCTGTAGCGGGAGATGCGCGCGGTGCCGGGGTCGACGACGTAGCGGACGCCGGGCACAGTCAGGGAGGTCTCGGCGACGTTGGTGGCGAGCACGACGCGGCGGCCGGTATGCGGTGCGAACACCTTCTGCTGCTCGGCCGTTGGCAACCGCGCATAGAGCGGCAGTACCTCGGTGTGTTTCAGGGTGGCGCGCAGTGCTTCTGCGGTATCCCTGATCTCGCGCTCGCCGGACAGGAACACCAGCACGTCGCCGGGTGGTTCGCCTTCGAGCTCGCCGACGGCGTCGACGATGGCCTCGGTCTGGTCGCGCATCGTGGTGCGGATCTCCGACCGGACCACCTCGTGGTCGGGGTCATCCGGATCGGCACTGTGGTCGTCGCCTTCAGCGCTCGGCACCGGTACCTCCAGAGGGCGGTACCGGATCTCGACGGGGTACGTCCGGCCCGACACCTCGACGATCGGCGCGCCTCCGCTGGATCCATGTTCGCCTCCGGCGAAGTGCGCGGCAAAACGACCCGGCTCGATCGTCGCCGACGTGACGATCACCTTCAGGTCGGGCCGCCGCGGCAGCAGCTCGCGGAGGTAGCCGAGCAGGAAGTCGATGTTGAGGCTGCGTTCGTGGGCCTCGTCGAGGATCAGGGTGTCGTAGCGCAGCAGCCGACGGTCACGCTGCATCTCGGCGAGCAGGATGCCGTCGGTCATCAGCTTCACCAGGGTGCGGTCGCTGGCCTGATCGGTGAACCGGACCGTGTAGCCGATCGCGCCGCCGAGCTCGACGCCCAGTTCGTCGGCGATGCGCTGCGCGACCGTGCGCGCGGCGAGCCTGCGTGGCTGGGTGTGGCCGATGATGCCGCGGATGCCGCGGCCGAGCTCAAGGCAGATCTTGGGCAGCTGGGTGGTCTTCCCCGATC
>Ga0193716_1001059_pt1 | contig 16350 bp, 8 predicted proteins | sample U2c1metaG_FD_145901 | JGI IMG/M metagenome (GOLD analysis project Ga0193716, IMG submission 145901) | Soil microbial communities from a riparian zone of the East river system, Colorado, United States - U2c1 | ecosystem: Environmental > Terrestrial > Soil > Riparian zone | place: USA: East River...
TAATCGGTAGGCACGACATCCGGTGTCTTCGGCTTTTTTAGCGCGTCCATCGGATTTTTCCGCCGCAGATCGTTCGCCACACAGAAGGCGAAGAAGGAGTGCATCCGCTCGTGCTTGCGGTGCGTGGTCACCTCGCCGTTGTTCCAGGTAGAGCGAAATTCAGTCAGATCGACGGGCACGATTTGGTCGATATGATTGAACTTGCGAGCTTCACAAAAGGGAAGGAACTGACGCTCGAAAAGAGTCCGCGACTTCTTGCGGGAGGAATGCTCCAGGCCACGCGCTTCCTCGTCTTTGAGGAACATGTGAATTGCTTCTTTGACGGTCTCACGTCGAGACTGCACCTGATCGACGCGAGTGGGGTCGGCCTCAGCTTCCTTCTTGCGGGCGTTTCGCTCGGCCTGCTCCCAGCTTCGCGTGCCGGCAGACTCGCGGACGGCCTCTCCATTGGGCAGAACGCCCCGGAGCCATTTGGGGCAGCGGCAGCGCCGCCACTGGGTGTCGGCGGCATGGCGGCAATCGGCGGCGTGACGAGTATAGATATGCAGCATAGGAATCAACCTCCCATAAGAAGGTTAACTCTGGTGGCGGTACAAAGTTGGTACAGTTCGCCAGTACCACATGTAAGTGTTTGATTATAAAGATAATAAAGTGGTGGCCAGAGACGGGATCGAACCGCCGACGCCGGCCTTTTCAGGGCCGCGCTCTACCACTGAGCTATCTGGCCTTGGCATGCAAACGCTATGTCGGGGATCGCCAAGAACCACCGTGCGCATCGATCTGCATCGATCCACGTCTGTCGCCCCAGCCTCTCAGGGGAGCATATCGCCGGCGGCGAACCAGCAACGCAAACGCAGTTTCAGTATAGCAATCTCACGCCACTCCGCCAACTTACCTCTGCAACGCGCTATTCTTTCTCAAACTGCCAACGATAAGGACGCTTCATGCCCCGTCCCATTCCCGGACTCACTGCCGCACTCCTCCTCTGCCTCGCCATGGCTGCACTTGCTGAATCTTCGGTCGAAGCTCCTACCCGCAAGCCAACCGCAGGCCCATCCCCAACCTTACAAGAGCAGCGCGCCATCCGCACCTTCAATGCGGCAAAGCAGAGCCCGCTTCAGCTCAACGCCTTTCTTGTCCAGATGCCCAAAGGCGGGGACCTCCATATGCATCTCTCCGGTGCTATCTACGCCGAGACCTTTGTTAAGGAGGGTGCTGCCGATATCCTCTGCGTTAACCCCGCCAACTACAGCTTCTTCAAGCCCAAGGCCACCACGCGCAGCCTGCCGCCGCAGCCGGTCTGCGGCGAAGGCAATCTTCGCGCCGAGAGCGCCTTCAAAGACCAGCACCTCTATGACGCCCTGGTCGACTCCTTCTCGATGCGCAGCTTCGTTCCCAGTGCCGGCATTAGCGGCCACGACCAGTTCTTCGGCACCTTCGGACGCTTCAGCGCGATCAATCGCTCCCACGCCGGCGAGTGGCTCGACGAAGTCGCCACCCGCGCCGCTGGTCAGAACGAGCAGTACCTCGAGATCATGGTGACGCCTGTCTTCTCCGATGTCGCCAAACTCAGCTCCACGATCGAATGGCCCCACACCCCAGTCGACCCCGCTATGAACCGTTCCGGTGACGCAACCGGAACCACTCGCGAAGACCTCAGCCACCTCCGCGACACACTTCTCGCCGGCGGCCTTCGCGACGAGGTCGTCATCGACCGCAAAGAGCTCGACGATGCGTTAGCCTCCCGCAACCAGATCGAACACTGCGGCCAGGCCAGTGCTACTGCAGCCTGCTCCGTCAAGATTCGCTTCCTCTATCAAGTACTTCGCGCCTTCCCGCCGCAACAGGTCTTCGCCCAGACGCTACTCGGCTTCGAATTGGCCTCGCAGGACCCCCGTGTCGTCGGCATCAACTTCGTAATGCCCGAGGACGCCTACATGGCAATGTCCGAGTACCACCGGCAGATGCTTATGCTCGACTATCTACATAGCGTCTACCCCAAGGTCCACATCTCGCTCCATGCTGGAGAGCTCGCTCCCGGCCTCGTCCCGCCTGACGGTCTGCGCTTCCACATCCGGGAGGCCATCGACCTCGGCCATGCAGAGCGCATCGGTCACGGAGTCGACGTTATGTACGAGGATGAGCCCCACGCTCTGCTTAAGGAGATGGCCTCCCGTCACATCATGACCGAGATTAACCTCACCTCCAACGACGTCATCCTCGGCATCGATTCCAAACACCATCCTCTGCCCGACTATCGAGCCGCCGGTGTTCCCGTTGCTCTTTCGACCGACGACGAAGGTGTCTCCCGCATCGACATCACGCACGAGTACACCCGTGCCGCGCTCGACTTCAACCTCTCCTACCTTGATCTCAAGAACATGGCCCGCACCAGCCTGGAGCACAGCTTTCTCTCTGGCGCCAGCCTCTGGCAGCAGCCCGATATCTTCACCCGCACGAACTCCGCTTGTGCTGCCCAGCCATTAGGCGCGGCCAATCCCACTGCGAAGTGCTTGTCCTTCCTCCAGTCCAGCGAAAAGGCAGCTGAGCAATGGCAACTCGAACACCGCTATCAGGTCTTCGAAGTCAGCCAGCCTTATTGATCATCCATTGACTTCAGATGGCCTTTGCTCCTCCATGGCAATCGCAAGAGCAATCGTTGCTTCAAGCAAAAAAGATGAGCAGCCCGCCGCCTTCTTGGCAAAGGCGTTACCATGTTTTGGTGCGAACTTACCTGGTGCTTGCCATCGCTCTGTTGCTCATCGCGCCCCTCGCCCCGGCGCAACAAGTCACCCTTCTACTCTGGCCCAACGGCGCCCCTGAGTCCTACCATGGCGATCCGGAGACTGACATCACCAAACCCACCGACCCCCTTGTTGGCGGTAAGCCGTTGGTACACCTCACCAACGTCAGCAATCCCACGCTCACGGTCTACAAGTCTTCCGACACCACCAACACCGGCGCCGCTGTCCTTGTCTTCCCCGGCGGCGGCTATAAAATTCTTGCCTACGATCTTGAAGGCACTGAAGTCTGTACCTGGCTCAACTCTATCGGCGTCACCTGCGTGCTGGTGAAGTACCGTGTGCCCTTTGCGGAGCACTACCCCGAGAATCCCGCCGACCTTGAGGACGCCCAACAAGCCATGCGTCTCACCCGCTCCCACGCCGCCGAGTGGAACATCGACCCGAAGCGTATTGGTGTTCTCGGCTTCTCCGCCGGCGCCCATCTCGTCGTCGTCCTCGGCAATCACGCCGACTACAAGCGTCCAGAAGCCCCTATCAGCGAGGTTGATGCTCGCCCAAACTTCGTCGCAGCCATCTATCCCGCCTATCTCACAGATGCCCCGGCGCTTAGCAAACTCGCATACGGCATCGACCCGACCTCCAGCACTCCGCGCACCTTCCTCCTTCAGGCTGAGGACGACCCGGTACATGAGGAGAATGCGCTTCTCTACTTCCAGGCGCTCAAGGAGGCCAAGGTCCCTGCCGAACTCCACCTCTACGCGCAGGGAGGTCACGGCTACGGCCTTCGTCCCACGGATCTCCCCATAACGCACTGGCCTCGTCTTGTTGAGATATGGCTTCACACCATTCATGTGCTCTCCGGCCCAGTCTCTTATCCGTAACTGTTTAGCCATCAGAGTCCAGATCGGTAGCCCAGATCTACGTCTCCGATGATCACACCGAGATAGCTCATCCGAGAAGGGAACTAAAGGGCTTCGAGAAGCCGTGCGTGATGATGCCGCCTCGTCCGAGGTTGAGGCGGCATTTTTTAGTCCGGCGCAGATCAGATGACGCGCTAAACTCATCACGAGACGCCACTCCATGAAAAGACTCCTCTTCACCCTTCTGCAGGCTCTTCTCTTCTTCATCGTCTTCGTCGTCGGCACCTTTCTGCGCCCCTTCAATCTGCGCTGGGGCTTGACCGTCACGACGCCTTCCATCACCCGTTTCTTCGTCCCGGACGGCCTTCTCCTCACTCTTGCGCTCTTTATCGCGATCGTCATCACTCAGGCCATCCGCAAGCGACTCTGCAACACGACGTGGACGATCATCGGCTTCATGCTCGCCGTAGTCGCCGGTTATGCCATGCGACTCGGCTTCATCACCCACGAGCTCTAACTCCATGCGAAAGAACCAGCCTGACGATCTCTTCAAACTCCTCGCCACAGCCCAGCGCCGCCTGGACGAAGGCTTCGCCGACCTGCCTCCTAACCCCGCACCCCCGCTCGGCGAGCAAGCTGCGGCCATCCTCGACGAAGTAGCGACGAGGCTCCACGACAACTACCCGTACGCCCATCCTCTCTACGCCGGCCAAATGCTCAAACCGCCGCATCCCATCGCCCGCGCCGCCTATGCGCTTGCCATGTCGGTCAATCCGAACAACCACGCGCTCGACGGCGGTCGCGCCAGCTCCGCGCTCGAGATCGAAGCCGTAGCCGAACTTGCGAAGATGTTCCACTGGCCCCAGCACCTCGGACACCTAAGCAGCGGAGGAACCTTCGCCAATCTCGAAGCCCTCTGGGTAGCCGGCCAACTCGCACCCGGTAAAGCAATCGCCGCCAGCGATCAGGCCCACTACACCCATAGCCGCATCAGCAGTGTCCTCGGCCTGCCCTTCGTTAGTATCCCAACAGACGACACCGGGCGCATGGACCTGACCGCCCTCGAACATCTCCTGAAGACAGAAGACATAGGAACATTGGTGGTCACACTAGGTACCACCGCCATCGGCTCCGTCGACCCTCTCGACCAAATCCTGAAACTCCAGGGACGCTATAAGTTCCGCATTCACGTCGACGCCGCCTACGGAGGCTACTTCACCCTCGCCTCCAATCTAGCGTCTGAGACTCGTGCCGCCTACGACGCTATTCCTTACGCCGACTCCATCGTCGTCGACCCGCACAAGCATGGCCTCCAGCCCTACGGCTGCGGAGCCGTCCTCTTTCGCGACCCCGCCGTAGGCCGCTTCTACAAACACGACTCACCCTACACCTACTTCTCCTCCAAAGAGCTCCACCTGGGCGAGATCTCTCTCGAGTGCTCCCGCGCCGGAGCCTCCGCCGTCGCTCTATGGGCTACGCAGCGCCTCCTCCCCTACACCCCCGGCGGTACCTTCGCTCAGGGGCTCGAAGCCGGCCGCAGTGCCGCTCTTGAACTCAACCGACGCCTTGCTCAATCTCCATACTTCGTCACCCCCACAGCCCCGCCGCAGCTCGATATCGTCTTCTGGGCCGTAAAATCCGGAACCTTGGCAGAGTCCTCCGCACTTGCCCAGCACATCTTCGATGAGACAGCCCGCCTTGACCTCCATCTCGCCCTCGCCAGCCTCCCCATCCGCCTCTTTCCTCCGGATACTTGGTCGCAAGCCGAACAAAACAAAACCGTCACCTGCCTCCGTTCCGTGCTCATGAAACCCGAGCACCTCCCCTGGCTCGACCAGATCTGGCAGCGCCTCGAAGCCGCGACGCGTCAGGCAGCACTGTCAATACCCCATTAGATCCAAGCTGAATGACCTCTATTGCACAAACGTGGTTCAGCCAATTTGGTAAACTCACGCGTAACGGGCCCGAATTCCCTTTGCATCGGAACTCATGCAACTCATGATCTCCGCAGCAGGAAGGCCTCCAGCACGCATCTCAACACCGTCGCCACGTGCGGCCGGCCCGGTTAAAGGAACCACCCACGCATGAGCCTCTCTTTCGCTCCTTCCTCCGCAACACCCGACCTCACCCGTCGCAGCATTGCGTACTTCTCCATGGAGATCGGCCTCTCCCCAGCCCTACCTACCTACTCCGGTGGACTGGGCATGTTGGCCGGCGACACTCTCCGCTCTGCCGCTGACACTGCGGCTCCCATGGTCGCCGTCTCCCTCGTCCATCGCCGCGGCTACTTCCGCCAGCACCTCGACGACGTAGGCCAGCAGACTGAGTCCGACGTCCTCTGGTCGCCCGAGACGACTCTTCCCAGCGCCAATCAGATCATCGCCCTGACCCTCCAGGGCCGCCAACTGCTCGTCCGCGCCTGGCGCTTCGACGTCATCGGCGTCGCCGGCCACATCATCCCCGTCTTCCTCCTCGACACCGACGTCGAAGGCAACGACCCCTGGGATCGTAAGCTCACCGATCACCTCTACGGCGGCGATACCTACTATCGCCTCTGTCAGGAGGCCGTCCTCGGCCTCGGCGGCGTAGCTCTTCTCCGCGCACTCGGCTCCAGGCCCGAGGTCTATCACATGAACGAGGGCCACGCCGCCCTCCTCGCCATCGCCCTCCTCGAGGAGCAACTCGCCGGAAACCCGCTTTGTGATGCCACGGAAGCCGACATTCAGGCCGTAAGCCGTCAGTGCGTCTTTACCACGCATACACCCGTGCCCGCCGGCCACGACCAGTTTGGCCTCGACCATATGTACCAGGTCCTCGGTCACGACCGCGGCTCCGCCATCGATCGCGCTGGCTGTCTCCACAACGGTCTCATGAACATGACCTACATCGCCCTGCGCTTCTCACGCTACGTCAACGGCGTCGCCATGCAGCACGGCAAGGTCTCCGAGCAGATGTTCCCGGACTACAAGGTCCACGCGATCACCAACGGTGTCCACGCCGCTACATGGCTCTCGGAGCCCTTCCAGGAGCTCTTCGACGCCGAGATCCCAACCTGGCGTACGGACAATCAATACTTCCGCTCCGTCTACGGCATCGACCCGGCGCGCATCGCCGCCTGTCACCTCAAAGGGAAGCAACACCTCTTCGCTACTGTAGCCAAACGGACGAGCCATTACTTCAATCCCAATGTGCTCACCCTCGGCTTCGCTCGCCGCGTCGCTACTTACAAGCGCGCCAGCCTTCTGTTGCATGATCCCGCGCGACTGGTTGCCATCGCCGAAAAGATCGGCGGCCTTCAAATCTTGTTCGCCGGCAAAGCTCATCCCGCCGACACTGCAGGTAAGGGTCTTATCCGCGACGTCTACGCCTCCGCCGCGCATCTCAACTCGTCGGCCCTCAAGATCCACTACCTCGAGAACTATGACTGGGAGCTCGGAGCCCTGCTCACGCAAGGTGTCGACGTCTGGGTCAACACCCCGCGCCGCCCCTACGAAGCTTCAGGAACCTCCGGCATGAAGGCTGCCCTCAACGGTGTTCCCTCGCTCTCCATTCTCGACGGCTGGTGGATCGAAGGCTGCGCCGAAAATACCACTGGCTGGGCCATCGAAGACGGTGAGTCCGAAGCCGCAGAGGCAAACAGCCTATATGAGAAGCTGGAAGAGCACATTGCCCCCATGTACGCTAACCCCATTGCCTGGGCCGAGATGCAACGGCACTGCGTCGGGATGAACGGAGCTTTTTTCAACACCCACCGTATGTTGGCGCAGTACTTCGGCAACGCCTACTACCCTCCGCGTCCCATCGGACCACCCGCGGCCGCAGACAGCCATCCGCACCGCCGCTCCACCGACGCAATCGTTCCCGAGCCTGCCCTCGCCTAGGTAAGAATCGCCGATATAGTCCTGTTATTTTGCTGCGCCGTTTGCCTTAATCCCCTGCTACCGTCTGCGGCACAGTTCGCCCAGCCGGGCTCTTCTTTCCAAACCGTACTCGCAGTCGGTCGAAGAACAGATAGACAACTGGAGTGGTAAACAACGTAAGCGCCTGCGAAACGACCAATCCTCCGACGATTGTGATACCCAGCGGCCGCCGCAGCTCACTACCCGTACCCGTACCCAGTGCCAGCGGCAACCCACCCAGCAACGCCGCCATCGTCGTCATCATGATTGGCCGGAACCGCAGTAGGCAAGCCTGATAGATAGCCTGCTCGGGAGTCTTGCCCTCTTCCCGCTCCGCTACCAGCGCAAAGTCGATCATCATGATCGCGTTCTTCTTCACGATGCCGATCAGCAGGATGATGCCGATCATCGCGATCACGCTCAACTCCACCCTGAACAGCAGCAGAGCCACAATCGCACCCACGCCTGCCGATGGCAACGTCGAGAGAATCGTCAGCGGATGGATAAAGCTCTCATACAGCATTCCCAGCACGATGTAGACAGCTACCAGCGCGAGCAGGATCAGCACCGGCTCACTCTTGAGCGACGCCTGGAACGCCTGCGCCGTTCCCTGGAACCCCCCATTAATCGTCGATGGCATTCCGATGTCTATCCGCGCCTGCTCGATCGCTTCCGTTGCCTGGTCCAACGAGGCTCCCGGCGTCAGGTTGAAGCTCAGCGTAGCGGCCGGCATCTGGGACTGGTGATTCACCGTCAAAGGAATCCGTTGCGTCTCGAAGTGCGTCACCGCCGACAGCGGAACCATCGCGCCCGTAGTGCTCTTGACATAGATATTCTTCAGCGAATCCGGGTCCCGCTGGAACTTTTCCGCTACTTCCATCACGACGTGATACTGGTTTAGCGGACGGTACGTCGTCGACACCTGGCGCTGCCCGAAGGCGTCCGAGAGCGTATTGTCGATTGTCAGCGCCGACACTCCCAGCCGGCTTGCCGTATCCCGGTCGATCACCAACTGCGCCCGCAGCCCAAGGTCCTGCTGGTCTGTCGCCACATCTTTCAGTTCCGGCAGCTTCTGCATCGCCGCCATAAGCTTTGGCGACCACTCGTTCAGATTCTTCAGGCTGTCTGCTGTCAGCGAGTACTGATACTGTGTCGCCGAATTTCGACCTCCAATCCTCAGCTCCTGTTGCGATTGCAGATAAAGCTGCGCCCCCGGAATCCCGGAAGCCTTCGGACGGAGGCGATTGATGATCGCCTCTGCCGTATCCCCCCGATTCTGACGTTCCGCGTCAGGTTTCAGCGACACGAACATATTTCCCGAGTTGCTGCCTCCGCCGCCTGGGCCGCCGCCCCCCACAAAGGCCATCACATTCTGCACGCCCGGGTCGCTCTGCACGATGGTCGCCATCTGCTGCACCTTCGGCTTCATGGCATCGAACGAGACATCCTGCTGACCACGAATCATCCCGCCGATGCGCCCCGTGTCCTGCTGGGGAAAGAATCCCTTCGGCACCAGGACGTACAGGTACACATTCAACACAAATGTCAGGACTGTAATCGTCAGCACCAGCTTCTGATGGCTCAGGACCCACTTCAATCCGCGTTCATACTCTGCCGTCAGCCAGGCTAATGCCTGCTCTCCCCAGCGATAGAAGCGCCCGCGCTTCTTCGTCCCATGCGGCTGGATGAACTTTGCGCTCAACATCGGCGTCGTCGTTAGCGACACTACCAGAGACACCATAATCGCCACCGACAGCGTCACCGCGAACTCGCGGAACAGCCTTCCCACGATCCCGCCCATCAGCAGGATTGGAATGAACACCGCGATCAGCGACGTGCTCATCGAGACCACCGTAAACCCGATCTCCTTCGACCCCGCCATCGCCGCCTGAAACGGTGTCTTTCCATTCTCCAGATGACGGCTGATGTTCTCGATTACGACGATCGCATCGTCCACCACGAAGCCCGTCGAGATCGTCAGTGCCATCAGGCTCAGGTTATCCAGGGTGTACCCCAGCAGGTACATCACGCCAAAGGTTCCCAGCAGGCTCAACGGCACAGACACGCTCGGAATCAGCGTCGACCGAACCTCCCGCAGGAAGAGGAAAACCACCAGGATCACCAGCAGGATCGAGATGACCAGCGTCCGCGTCACATCCTTCACCGAAGCGCGGATCGTCGTCGTCCGGTCCAGCGCCACGTGGATCTGTATCGCCGGAGGCACCGCTGCCTGCAGCGTCGGCAGGATCTTCAGTACATTGTCCACTGTCTGGATCACGTTCGCCGTCGACGTCTTGAAGACGATCACAAGGATCGCGGGCGCCCCGTTGAACATGCCGCCTGTGTGGATATCCTCTACTGAGTCGACTACCTCTGCCACATCTTGAATTCGCACTACCCCATGCGTCGCTGCCGCAGCGCCGGCGGCCGGTGGCTGTGAGGCTGCCGTCGAACCGGTCGCGGTCACGCTCGTAGTCGGCGTACTCGCAACCGCGCTGGCAGCAGACGCCGGCAATCCCGTACTTGCCGCAGCCGAACTCACCGGCCCGCGGTCCGTGGCGATAATGAGCGGAGCATACGCTGCCGCGCCGAACAACTGGTCCGTCGTGCTCACCATCCATCGCCGTGTCTCGTCTTGCAGATAGCCCTTCGGCTGGTTCACATTCACCGTGCCGATTGCGGCCCGCAGAGCCTCGAGCCCAATCCCAGAGTTCGCCAGTTGCGTCGGATTCGCCTCTATCCGCACCGCTGGCTTCGCGCTTCCGCCACAGAAGGTCTGTCCCACGCCCTCCACCTGCGCGATCTTCTGCGCAAGGATGCTGTCGCATGCATCGTAGATCTGCGGCACCGTCAAGGTATCCGACGTCAACGCCAGAATCAGAATCGGCGAATCCGCAGGATTGATCTTCCGGTACGAAGGATTATTCGGCATGTTCGACGGCAGCTGACTTCGCGCTGCGTTGATCGCCGCCTGCACATCGCGGGCGGCTCCGTTCACATCGCGGCTCAGGTCAAACTGCAGCGTGATCGAGGCATTCCCAGTGCCGGATGACGACGTCATCTCGTTCACGCCGGCAATCTTCGCAAACTGTCGCTCCAGCGGTGTCGCTATAGCAGAAGCCATCGTCTCCGGGTCAGCCCCCGGCAGCCCCGCACCTACCGAGATCACCGGATACTCCACCTGCGGCAGGCTCGATACCGGCAGCAGCGTGTATGCCACCGCACCCGCGAGGATGATCGCCACCGACAGTAGAGTCGTTGCCACCGGACGCTTGATGAACGGCGCGGAGAAATGTACTCCGCCCTTCGACGGCAGCTCCTCGGCGCTCTTCTGCGCCTCAGCCAGATCGTGATTCTCGTCCAGGTAGGCCATCAGTCCGCACTCACCGCATGTTCATGTTCACGGAACTCCGCATCTGCCTCTTTCGTGTGCAGATACTTCCGTCCAATCCGGTCGAAGAACAGGTAAACCACCGGCGTCGTGAACAGCGTCAAAATCTGCGACACAATCAATCCGCCGACGATGGTGATGCCCAGCGGCCGCCGCAGCTCGCTTCCCGTGCCCGTGCCCATCGCCAGCGGCAACCCGCCCAGCAGCGCTGCCATGGTGGTCATCATGATCGGGCGGAACCGTAGCAGGCAAGCCTGGTAGATCGCCTCCTCAGGCTTCATCCCATGCTCGCGTTCAGCCTCCAGTGCGAAGTCGATCATCATGATCGCGTTCTTCTTCACGATGCCGATCAGCAGGATGATGCCGATCAGCGCGATCACGCTCAGGTTTACATGGAAGATCAGCAGCGCCAGAATCGCACCGACACCGGCCGAAGGCAGCGTCGAAAGAATCGTGATCGGATGGATATAGCTCTCATACAGCACGCCCAGCACGATGTAGACGACGATCAGCGCCGCCAGGATCAGAATCGGCTCATTCGAGAGAGAAGCTTCGAACGCCCGTGCCGATCCTTGAAACTCCGTATTTACGCTGGGTGGCGGATTCAGCTCCTGCTTCGCCTTGTTGACCGCATCGACCGCATCCCCGATCGACTTGCCCGGCGCCAGGTTGAAAGAGATCGTCACAGCAGGGAACTGTCCCTGGTGATTGATCGCCAGCGACGTCTTTCTCTCTTCCATGTGTGTGATCGCCGACAATGGAACCTGCGATCCGTTCGAACTCTTCACGTAGATATTGTTCAGCGAAGAAGGATTTTTCTGGAAGTTCGGAGCCACCTCCAACACCACGTGGTATTGGTTCTGTTGCGTAAAGATGGTCGAAACCTGACGCTGGCCGAACGCGTCATCCAGCGTGTCGTCGATGTTCTGCGGCGTGATCCCCAGCCGCGACGCCGTATCGCGGTCGATTACCAGATGCGCCTCCAGCCCATTCAACTGCTGGTCGCTCGCTACGTCGGTCAGGATAGGTATCTGTCTGAACTTCTCCACCAGCCGGTCCGTCCACACCGCCAGCTCATCCGCGTTCGCATCTTCTACGGAGTACTGGTACTGCGTCCGGCTCACCCGGTCCTCCACCGTCAAGTCCTGCAGCGGTTGCAGGAAGCACTGGATACCATCCACCAGCGCCAGCCGCGGCTGCAGCCGTTGAATCACCTCCGACGCCGAGGCCGTACGCGTCTCGCGGTCTTTCAGGTTGATCTGGATGCGCCCGCTGTTCAGCGTCGAGTTCGTCCCATCGATTCCGATGAACGACGACACGCTCTCTACATCCTCGTCTTCGAGGATCATCTTCGCCAGCTCCTGCTGGTGCACAGCCATCGCCGGGAAGCTGATCGTCTGCGGAGCCTCCGTGATCCCCAGCAGCACGCCCGTATCCTGCACTGGGAAGAACCCCTTAGGCACGATGATGTACAGGTACACCGTCAGTAGGAACGTTGCCAGAGTCACCAGCAGCGTCAGCGTCTGATGCTTGAGCACCCAGCGCACGCCCACCGCATACTTCGCGATCACGTACTCGAAGAACGCTTCGCTCTTGCGATAGAAGGCGTTCTGCTCGCTCTCCGGCTTATGCTTCAGCAGCTTGGCCGACATCATCGGCGTCAGCGTCAGCGAAACCACAGCCGACACCAGAATCGTCACAGCCAGCGTCACGGCAAATTCGCGGAACAGCCGGCCCACGATATCGCCCATGAACAGCAGAGGAATCAGCACGGCGATCAGCGACACCGTCAGCGAAACAATCGTGAACCCGATCTGCTCCGATCCCTTCAGCGCCGCCTCTAACGGATCGTCCCCCTCTTCGAGATAGCGCGAGATGTTCTCGATCATCACGATCGCGTCATCCACCACGAATCCCGTTGAGATCGTCAACGCCATAAGGCTCAGGTTATTCAGGCTGTATCCCAGCAGGTACATCACGCCGAACGTGCCCACAATCGACAGCGGCACCGCAACCGATGGAATGATCGTCGCCGCAATCGACCTCAGGAACAGGAAGATCACCATGACCACCAGCGCGATGGTCAGGATCAGCGAGAACTGCACATCCTTCACCGAGGCCCGAATCGTATTCGTCCTGTCGGTCAGCACCTCCAGCTTCACACTCACCGGCAACGTCGCCCGCAGCTGCGGCAGCAGCTCCTGCACCTCGTCTACGACGCCGATGATGTTTGCGCCTGGCTGCCGCTGGATGTTTACGATCACCGCCGGCTTCAGCGTCAGCTCACGCGCCGGCTGGTCCTTGCCGTCGGCGTCTTTGCCCGCGGGCCGCGCCGAGGTGCCCATCCACGCCGCCTGGTACAGGTTCTCCGCGCTGTCCACCGCATTCGCTACGTCCGACAGCCGCACCGGCGACCCATTCCGGTATGCAACGATTACCTTGTTGTACTCGACGCTCGACAGCAACTGATCGTTCGCGCCGATCGTATAGGTCTGTCTGGTTCCATTCAGGTTGCCCTTCGCCTGGTCCACGTTCGCCGTGCCCAGCGCCGTTCGCAGATCCTCCAGGCTCATCCCGTAGTTAGCCAGCGCCAGCGGATTCGCCTGAATCCGCACCGCCGGCTTCTGGCCGCCATTGATCGACACCAGGCCCACGCCCGAGAGCTGTGAGATCTTCTGCGCCAACACCGTGTCAGCCAGATCCTCTACCTTCGTGAGCGCCAGCGTGTCGCTCGTCAGCGACAGCGTCATGATCGGCGCATCCGCCGGGTTTACCTTGCTGTACACCGGAGGATTCGGTAGATCCTTCGGCAGATAGCTGAAGCCTGCATTGATCGCCGCCTGCACATCCTGCTGCGCGATGTCGATCGAATCCTCCAGCGAGAACTGCAGCGTAATCACGCTGCCTCCCCCAGAGCTGGTCGACGTCATCTGGCTCAATCCGGGAATCTGCCCGAACTGCCGCTCCAGCGGAGCCGTCACCGAAGAGGCCATCACCTCCGGGCTTGCTCCCGGATAGAACGTCACCACCTGAATCGTCGGGTAGTCCACCTGCGGCAGCGCCGAAACCGGCAGCTGCATGTACGCGACCCAACCGGCAAGCAAAATGGCCACCATCAAAAGCGAGGTGGCCACAGGCCGGAGAATAAATGGCCTTGAAGGGCTCATGGACGCTGACCCCCGTTCCCCTGACGCCCATGCTGCGGGGCCTGTCCGGCACGCCCGGTAGCAGGAGTGTCAGCTGCCGTCGTCGATCCCGTAGAGCCGCTCGCTCCCGCAGGTACTGTCTTGGCCTGCCGTGGAATCACCTTGCTTCCATTTCGCAGTCTCTCCTGCCCATCCACCACAATTGGGTCGCCGGGGTTCACGCCGCCGCCCAGAATCACCAGCGCGCCCTCCGTCAGGTCTACCTTCACCGGCCGCGCCTCCGCATAGTAGCTCTGGCCACCCTGTTTGGCTGCGTCGCTGCCCGCGCCACTGGCACGCTTGCTATTGCGCCTGGCCGTGGCCGCCGCCGCGTTGGAGTTCGCAATCTCCGCCGGAGGATCGCCCGGCTTCACAACATACACGAAGCTGCCCTGTGCCCCCGTCTGCAGCGTCGCCGAGGGAATGACGATCGCATTCTGCCGCTCCTGCAGCACCAGCCGCACATTCACAAACTGGTTCGGGAACAGCGCATTGTCCTTGTTGTCGAATACGGCCTTCGCCTTCACCGTACCTGTCGTCGTATCGATCTGGTTGTCCACCGTCAGCAGGCTTCCACCCGCCAGGTGAGTCGTCCCCGACCGGTCATAGGCCTCAACCGCCAGCTTGTGCCCGCCTCGCGTCAGCTTCAGCACATCCGGCAGATGGTCCTCCGGCAGCGTGAAGATCACAGCGATCGGCTGCAACTGCGTGATGACCAGCAGTCCGGTCGTATCCGAGGCATGGACGATGTTGCCCGCATCCACCTGCCGCAGCCCGATCACTCCATTGATCGGTGAGGTAATCCGCGTATAGCCAAGGTTCACCTTCGCTGCTTGAATCGCTGCCTGGTCTGACACAAGTAATCCCGCTGACTGCCCCGCGCTCGCCTGTTGTAACTGTGCGCTCTCCTTCGATACAACGCCTGCCTGCAACAGAGCCGTATACCGAGCCGCCTGCGCCCGGTCATTCGCTGCCGTCGCCTGATCCCGCGCCAGCTGTCCCTCAGCCTGCGCCAGCGCCGCCTGGTAAGGCTTCGGGTCGATCTCCACCAGCAGGTCTCCCTGCTTCACCGCCTGGCCTTCCGTGACGTTCACCCGCATCAGCTGGCCGTCCACTCGGGATTTGATCGTCACGGTGTTGTACGCCGTCACCGTTCCCAGCGCCGTCAGGTAGATCGGCATCGTCCTCTGCTGCACCGCGACTGTCTGCACCGGAGTGGGCCTGTCGGCCATCGCCGCCATCTTCTCGCCCTGCGCCACCTGCTCCTGGGTGTTCTTGCGAATCTTCCACACCGCCGCCCCCACAGCCAGCAGAACCACAAGAACCACGATCAGCTTCCGCACGCCGCCGCCCTTCGGCTCTTCCGGTTCTGGTAACGCCTTCTGCGGCTGTGAAACCGGAAGCGTTGTCGGGGGCTCTTGTTCCTTTATCTGGGCAGACGACATTACGAGATCACCATTCTTTGGATAATTGGATGGTTACTACTTAGTAATAAACCATCAGATAGTTTGAATCTGAGAATAAATCTGAGGATAAATGATAATGACGTTGGTGGACGCTTGAAGGTTTCCATTCATCGTCCTAACCATATAAACATTCATCGTCCTGCGGTATAACTCAGTTGGACTTTGGATCTTTTCCATCAGCTCGCTTGGATCGTGATCATTCGTTTGACTTGGATCGCGATCGGTCCGTTTGACCGATATTGGTGATCTCTGCTCGATAAGCGCACACTCAAGGAAGGACTCTCTTTTGCCCATCCCGGCCACGACTCTCCCCGCACTCTGCGTCGACCTCGACGGAACCCTCGTCAAGTCGGATACTCTCGTCGACTCCACTCTGGCTCTGGCCCGTCATCATCCCGCCGCGCTCCTGAACCTCCCAGGTTGGCTCGCTCAAGGTAAGGCAGCCCTCAAGCGCCATATCGCGGGCGCTGTTCAGTTAGACGTAACTCACCTGCCTTACAACCGCGAACTTCTGCAATATCTCGAGCAGCAGCGCGCCACCGGCCGCCCCATCTACCTCGCCACGGCCGCCGACGCCTCCACCGCCCAGCGCATAGCCGATCACCTTGGCCTCTTTACCGGTGTCCTCGCCTCCGACGGAACCCTCAACCTCGCCGGGCACAACAAGTTAGCCGCCTTCCGCCAACAGTTCGGCGAAGACTTCTGCTACATCGGCAACGCCCTGCCCGACCTCCCCCTCCTCCAGAACTGCCAGCACCCCATGGTCGCCAACCCGACGGCTGGCCTTCGCTCCGCCCCCCGTCCA